>Ga0210399_10000804_pt1 | contig 24542 bp, 19 predicted proteins | sample IncBWC14MmetaG_FD_150865 | JGI IMG/M metagenome (GOLD analysis project Ga0210399, IMG submission 150865) | Forest soil microbial communities from Barre Woods Harvard Forest LTER site, Petersham, Massachusetts, United States - Inc-BW-C-14-M | ecosystem: Environmental > Terrestrial > Soil >... | reverse complement strand
GCTAAACGTGAGCTATATTTACCAACTGCCTTCGAAGCCCATCAAGACTTTTCCGCACCTGATGGACGATGATCCGACAAATCAAGTAGCGGGAAAAAATGGAGAGTACTGGTCGGAGGGGACCTGGGGAAAAGCGCTGTTCGACAACTGGGAACTCTCCGGGATAACCGTATTTCAAACCGGGACGCCATTCAGCGTGCTCAATGGCGGGACTCCGGACGTCGCATCCAGCGATAATGCGGGGGTAGCCTCGGGTGCCGCGTATGGCTCCTACCCCGACGTCATCAGCACCAGCCCAACACCAGTTTCTTTTCCAGGAGGAAACCACTCGATTCCCTTTTTCGGGCCGCTGCTGGGAAATCCCGGAAAATTCGTTGCACCCACTGGACTCACGTACGGAGATGCGGGGCGAAATTACTTGAATAATCCGAGCCGGCTGAACTTCGATGTAACTTTGGCAAAGAACTGGAGCATAAAGGAAAAATACGCCATGCAGTTTCGCATCGAGACCTTCAACCTGTTCAATCACACGCAGTTCCGCATTTACGATCCGTCGCGAGTGGGAAATCCGGGCAATAACGTGATTAATTGCTACGGAGGAGCAAACCTGAACGCGGGTGACAACTCTTGCCTGGCCAGCAGTTCCTTCCTGCATCCAATTGACGCTCACCGACCGAGGACAGTTCAGTTGGGATTGAAATTCTCGTTCTAGAGAAGAAACGGCGCGGGGAGCATTTTGGAAACAAGGCCGGGCATGAAAAACCGCAAGCGCTTGTAGTCAACAACTCTAAACGGCAGGGAAACTGGCGAGAGAAGGGCTGCGAGTTATAGCGCACCGCCGAGGAATGCGCGAAGAATCAATCCCAATGTGCGGCCAATCAGCGAAAGATCGCTGAACAGGCCGCGATTCTGGATGTAGTCCGCGTCGATCGCCAGGCGGCGATCCAGAACGTGCTGGATGTAATACTGTTCGGCGGCTTCGGAGCTCAGGACGGCCATCGACTCATCCACAGTGCAGGAAATTTGACTGGGTCCCGTGAGCCCGGGCCGAACGGAGAGCACGCGGCGTTGCTCGGGCGTATAAAGCGCCACTATCTCCGGAGATTCCGGGCGGGGCCCGATGAGGGTCATATCACCGATTAGAACATTCCAGAACTGCGGGAATTCATCCAGCTTCGTGGCTCGGAGGAAGCGGCCAACGCCGGTGATCCTGGAATCCACTTTGCTCGTGACGACCGGGCCCCCGCGGTCGGCATTCACAACCATGGAGCGAAACTTCAGCATTCTGAATCGGCGCCCGTCTTTTCCGATACGCCATCCACGGTAGATCACGTTTCCGGCAGAATCCAGGCGGATAGCGACAGCGACCAACAGAAAGACCGGCAGGCAGAGGATCAGGACGATCCAGGAAACGACGACATCAATGATGCGTCGAATCATCGCAGTGACCTGACGGAGATAAACGGTTCGGCAGCCTGACGATTCACCAGGCTGCCCCAATATTGGGCGCGCGCGCGGAGGGCGGGAAGACTGCGCGGATGGGGTTCGGGGCAAATTTCGCCTGAATAACACGAAAAGGCGCGAAGTTTTGTTTCGAGAAAATTAGTGATATCTACGAAGACGTTGGGAACGAAAACCGAAGAGAGTTGAGGGAGACCCCATTCAGTGGAGGAAGGGGTCTCGTACATCAGGATTTCCTGGACAAAAGGAGCGGCATAGGGACGGGCGGCGACCATCACCGCCTCGGCGAGGACACGATGATCACGGTTAATATCGCCGCAGAAATGAGAGTAGACGGCGTCCGGGCGAAAGGACTTGAGCAGCGATTCGATTTCGTCGGCGACCTGAGAGATCGGGAGAGTGTCCAGGCGTTGATCGGGCAAATCACGGAGGACTAGTTCGGCTACACCGAGAATTTCCGCGGCTTGCTCCGCTTCTTTCCGAACGGATGGACTCCCCTCGGATATATACCGGACCGACCCTCTGCCACACATGATTGCAAGCCGAACCGTGTCGCCCTGAGCTACGTGTGCGGCGACCGTGCCGCCAAGACCGAGGAGTTCGTCATCAGGATGCGCAGCAACCACGAGGACGTTCATCCGGCGACCTTTAGAGACGCGAGGGACTGGAAAGATGTGGGTGGTTGCAAGAATGATTGCGTGGCTTCCAGGCCGGTGCAGGGAGGGTGGCCTTCGCATTCCAGATTTAGAAGTTTCAGAAATCCATCCTGGGTCGCCACGAGCGGCCATCCGTTGGCGTCGAAGTCGACCGATCCCGGTGGATTTGGGGATGCGCCGTCAACAATGGCTGCCTTCCAGATGGTGACTTTCTGGCCTGACAGATGTGTGAATGCGCCGGGGTAGGGTTGGGTCAGCCCGCGGACCCAGTCGTAGAGCCGCCTGGAAGTCCAGTTCCAATCGATGAGACCGTCTTCGGGCCGGCGTTTGGGCATGACTGTGGCTTGAGAATGGTTTTGTTTCCGTCGTGGCATACGGCCTTGCTGAACGAGGGGAAGGACTTCGCCCAACATTTCGCACTCGGTGACGGAAACCTTCTGATAGATGGTGGAGCAGTCGTCCTCGAATGTGATCGGGATACGACGCTGGCTGACAATGTCGCCTTCATCGGCGCCCGGTTCGAGAACGATCATAGTGTTTCCGGTTTCGGATTCGCCGTTGAGGATGGCCCAATTCACGGGAGCGCGTCCTCGGTACTTGGGAAGCAAAGAGGCGTGAAATCCCAGCGCGGCAATTTTTGGCACTGCCAGCAGTTGAGATTTCACAAGTTGTGTCCAGCCGACCACCAGCAGCACATCGGGTGCTTTCCCGCGAATCCATTCGATCGCCTCGGGGTCGTTCACGTTCCTCCCCTTCATCACGGGGATGCGGGCCGCGCAGGCTAGTTGGGCGAGATCAACGCCTCCCGACATTTTCGACAAGCTCTCTGGCTCCAGGGTGAACAGACCTACGATGCTTTGTGAACAGGCAATCAGGTGCTCGAAGGGCCGCAGGGCTTCGATGTGGGCGCCGACAAACAGAATTCTGGGAGAGTCTACGGACATGAGAATGGCCAAGGGGCAGAGCAGTCAGGCATGGGCTTTGACAGCGGGTAACTCAACTGGAGGCTGCGGCTTTGGAGTAGCGGATTTCGACATCGTTTTTGAAAGAGCCGAGGAGTTGATCGCCGGCAAAAGCTGCCATCACTTCCCTGTCGATTTCGCATTTATTACCGGGGGCGCCGGTTTCACGGAGATAAACGAGATTGCTGAAGCGAATATTCTTGTAGTTGACAATTTGGTTGGACTCGAAGGCGGCTTTGATTTCACGAATGCCCGTTTCCAGGTCGTAGAGAGAGCGAAACCCGAGCCATTTTTCGGCCTTGTCGAAATTGACGCGGTAATTGCGGCGGTCCGCGTTCTGCACAAAATCCGCGCGGGTTTGGGGAAAAACGCGAAGGATCACTTCGGCAACCTCAGCGAGGGTGTGATTCAGGCGATTATCGCCGATATTGAATACCTGCCGGCTGACGGTGCTGAGCGGGGCCTTCAGGATCAGGATAATGGCTTCCGCCAGGTCTTTGACGTGAACGAAAGGCCTCCACTGTTCGCCGTTAAAGATGGAGATGACACCGTCCTGGTAAGCGCGGGCAGTGAGGAGGTTTACAACCAGATCGAATCGCGGACGATTCGAAAGACCGAAGACCGTTGCAAATCGCATGATGACCGGGTGGAAATTTTCACCGGCGGCATTGAGGAGCGCCTGTTCGGAAGCCAGCTTGGTCTGGCCGTAGAGGGAGATAGGTTCGACGCGGGATGCCTCGTCCATCAGTGCTTCGGTCTCGCCATAGACGCTGCAACTGGAAGCAAAGAGAAATCGTTCGACGCCATACCCCTTGGCGATTTCGACGAGCATCCGAGTGGCGCTGTAGTTGATTTCGATGGTGGTGTTGCGATCAATCTCGCAGGCGGGATCGCCGACGATGGCGGCGAGGTGCACCACGCTGGAAACACCACGCATGGCTTTGACCACCGTTCTGATATTCGAGGCAGGAATGATTCAAAAGATTGCGGATAGGCTCAAGTCCATAGACCGCGTTGTCCATGACTCGGACATGGTTCCCTTCTTCGAGCAAGCGGCGAACCAGCCAGCAACCGATGTAACCCGCTCCGCCAATAACAAGGATCGGCTTCTGCTCGGCGGACCTGGAACGCCGCTTTTGTTCGGCGCGTTCTTCGCCGACCAGCCATTCCTTGGCCACGCGAATTCCGACCAGACCCAGGATGACCAGCGGAACAAAGAAGAAGGCGACCGTCCGGGCGATGGGGTTACGGGCCGGGGAGAGGAGAACGTCGGCGGAGATAAAGACGGCGAGGGAGAGCAGCACCACGATCACGAAACGCCGGAACTTGACCGAGTCCGGGAAAAAACGAACGTAAGTGTAAATACCATTGAGATAGAAAACGGCAGGAAAGAGGGGTGAAAGAAGCAAGAAGCGGGAGAAGTAGTAGTGACGAAACGCGCTCAGGACATCCTGAGAGGCCGCGAGTCCCAGGCCTCCCACCTGATAGACGGCGGAGGTGGCGAACGCCAGCCAGATTGCGCAATGAATGACGGCAAAATCGGCGAGCATCCTGGGAGCAATATCCCAGACACCGGCTTTTTTATGCTTGCTCCACATAAGCTATGGGCCCCCGTTCGGAGGGTAACCGCAGCGCTCCGACCGCCTGCCACTCTGAACAAATCTATGGGCACTATAACCGGAGTGCCCTGGCGAAATCTTAAGGGTTGTTGAATTCTCTGTTTCGATTCATGAGTGTCTGGCGGGAAGAGCTTCACGCCTCGGGGGGAGGGATGTACGCCGAGGTGGACGCGGCTAACGCCGGAACTTCGTCTCTATGTCATTCAACGCTTCAACGACGCGGTTGGCGTCGGCATCGGTCATTGCGGCATAAATCGGGAGAGAAATCGCACGGTTAAAGCGCTCTTCGGCATTCGGGAACTGACCGAGTATGTACCCGAGGCGCTTTTGGTAGAGGGAGTGAAGGTGCAGTGGGATGAAGTGAACGGAGGTGCCGATGCCTCGCTGCTTGAGTTGGTCGATAACCTGATCACGGTCGATTCGGAGGACCGAGGGAGCGACCTGGAGGATATAAAGATGCCAGGCGTGGCCAATGTCCTGGGGCAGAGGAAGAACTTCGAAGGCATCGAGTGATTTAATGGCCGTGTCGTAGAACTGAGCGATCTGGGCTCGCCTTGAAAGCATGGCATCACATTTTGCGAGTTGTGTGAGTCCTAGAGCGGCTTGCAGGTCGGTGAGGTTGTATTTGTAACCGACTTCCATGATGTCGTAGCGCCAGGAACCTTGGGCGGAGTAACGCTTCCAGGCATCTTTGGTGATGCCATGAAGGCTTAACATACGGATTTTCTCGGCGAATTCAGGATTCTCCGTGGTGACCATACCGCCTTCACCGGTGGTTATGGTTTTGGTGGCGTAGAAGGAGAAGCAGGTGATGTCGCCAAGGGAACCGACCATCTTGCCGTTATAGTGCGTAGGGAGCGCGTGCGCGGCGTCCTCAATGACTTTCAAATTGTATTTGCGCGCGATGGCAAGAATCGAATCCATCTGGCAGGGAGCGCCGGCAAAATGAACGGGGAGGATGGCGCGGGTGCGAGCGGTGATCCTTTCCTCGATCTGGGCGGGGTCGATCTGGAAAGAGTCTGAGGCACAGTCGACAAGGACTGGGCGGGCATTGAGGTAAAACACAACTTCTCCCGAAGAGGCGAACGTCATGGTGGGCAGGATGACTTCATCGCCCTCCTGAATGCCGATCGCGGCCAGGGACGTGTGCAGCGCGGCGGTGCAGGAACCGAGAGCAACGGCGTGACTCGCGCCAGTGTAGCGCGCGAAGGCAGCTTCAAATTCACGAACACGCGGGCCGGTGGTCAACCAACCGCTTTGAAGGACTTGAACAACTGCGTCAATGTCCTCCTGGCCGATGAGGGCGCGGTGGTAGGGCAGAAAATTGTCTTTCGCTTGAGTCGTTGTGAGAGCGGTAGTGGCGGACATAAGGGCACCCGCGATAGAGAGATTTAGAATCCTTCGAAATTACGACACGCTTCTTTGAGGGCAACTACTGGAGCTCAAGCGGTGCAGCCGATTCAGCCAAGTATTCATCAGCTGCGACCATTGGTAATTCTCTTCGACGAAGCGACGGCCGTTGCCGCCAAGCTCCTCGAGCATCTTCCGGTCGGTCATCAGGGCGACAATGGCACGGGCCAGGGCTTGAGGATTTTCCGGTGGCACGACGATGCCTGCATTCGCCTGGCGAATTAATCGCGCGCCTTCGCCCCTGCCCACAAAGATGAGAGGCTTGCCTGAGGCCAGGACCGGAAAAACCTTGGAGGGACGCGCGCCTTCATGGATCGGCAGGGGAAGCAAGGAAGCCAAGCCTGTTTCAACGATCGAAAAGAAAGGAGGAAGCTCTTCGAAAGGAACAGGAGCGTGAAAGCTGGTATTGGAGAGCCCTAATCGCCTGGATTGGATTTCCAGCGCTTTTTTGGCGGAACCGTCGCCGATAAACAAGAAGTGGATTTCCGGGTGATCCCTTAGAAGATCGGCGGCTTGAAGAACGTATTCCAGGCCATGCGCCCCTCCAAGGGTGCCCGCCCAGAGGATAATTCTCTTTCCCTGAAGGCCGAGGCGTTCTTTTAATCCCTGATCAATAGAGCGAGGTTGAAACAGGGCTGTATCCACGCCGTTCGGGAGGAAGAGCAGTTTGTCGTCCGGCACAAGTTTGTCGCGAGAGAGAGAATCGCGAATGCCCTCGGTGACCGCGTTCACATAGGAGGCTTTGCGGTATGACCAGCGCTCCAGCGCAAATAGGAGGCGCGCCGCGACGCCGCCTCTCTTCATGTGACCCATTTCGATGGGTGTGTCCGGCCACAAGTCAGCAATGTTGAGGATGAACGGAATGCCCCAGTGACGGGAAAAGAAGAAGGCCGGAATCGTTATCAGAAGCGGGGGGGATTCAACGAACAAGTAATCGGGTTTCCTGGCGCGAGTCATGCCGACAAAGGAAGTTGCGGCGAAGGTAACGTAGTTCATGATGCGGCGGATTCCGCCACCGAGAGCAGGCAGCATCCAGACACGGTGTAGGGTGATTCCGTCCCGAATTTCCTTGCGGTAAAACGTACGCTGATAGCCCTCGAAGAATTCACCTTTGGGATAGTTTGGCAGGCCGGTGACGATTTCTACTTCGTTCCCGAGGCGCACAAGTTCCCTCACGACGTTTTGGAGGCGAGTGGGAGCGGCGCCAATTTCCGGGGGAAAGTATTGAGTGAGAAGTAAGAGTCTCATATGGTCGAGGAAAAACGGTCAAGCAAGCTCGGCGCTGAGCCGGAGCGAGTCCGCGACGTAGGCGAGTTCCAGCTCCGACAACCAACTGTGATTTGGAACGGTGCAGACTGTGCGGGCTACGTGCTCGGCCTGGGGACAGTCTCCTGCATACCCGAAACGCACAGCGTTGCGAGCACAATTCTGATAGAGGGGCGCCGTGTCGACGCGCCTGAGAGTGAGAAATTTCCTCGCCGAATCGAGGCGCTGTGGTGTTGGGAACCGGGCGGGCAAGAGAAAGTGATTCCATTTGCCGAACGAAGGCTCCGGAGGAAAGAAAATCTCCGTGCCCTTGAGGGCATTGCAGAGATTCTGCGTATTGGCGGCAAGCACAGGAAGCTTGGCACGAAATTCCTGGACACGGCGGGCAACGAGCACGCGGTCTACGTTGCGAATGTGGCGGGGGATGAAAGCAAGGCCATCGGAGTTTTCGGAGCGGCCTCTCAGAGTCCAGCCTCCATTATCCCTTCCAGGCCCAATCGGAGAAGCGAGGAGAGCTCCATAGGCGGCGCGCTGATAGGAAATACTACGAGCGAGGCAGAGCAACGAGTGCCGGATTTCGTTTGACCAGGTGTCGGCGGCGAAGGCGGGCAAGTCCGTTCTGGCTCTGCGGGCAAGATCCGGATTATTGATGAGCAAGAGGGCGCCGCCGCCTACTGCCGCCGGCTTGTGCATCCCAAATGTCAGGAAGGATGCGTCGGCGCAAGCGCCGGCTTGCTGACCCTGATACTCGCTGAAGAGCGAATGGGCGCAGTCCTCGATGATGGGAACGTCCCTGCCTGCAAGGGCGTCGCGGACGGCGTGAAGATCTTGCGGATAGCCGAAGACGTGAACAATGACGAGGGCGTCGAGTGCGTGGCGTTTCTCATGGAGGAATTGGGCGTCCAAACCGTAAGAGGCTGGGTCGACTTCCAGAAAAACCGGAACGTGGCCGGCAGCCGCAATGGCGTCGAAAACGGCCGAGCAGCAATATAGCGGAACGCCAACTCGGGATTTCGCCCGAAGCTTGAGCAGCTGCAGGAGGATCGTAAGGCTTTCCGTTCCGCTGCGGGCAAAGTGAAAAAACTCCGGCGAATATAAATCTTCCATCCAACGACCTTCTTCCTCCGGAACGCGCACCAGAGTTCTAAGGGCCTGGCGCAGATCGCCAAAGCTATATTCCCGATCAAAGCGGGGAATGCTTCTCCAGAATGGCCAGGCCTCTGTCATTCTCCAAGTCCCTACGGGACGATTTATTATGGGAGCGGGTTGGGCGTCGCCATAACGACGAAATTGGGGCCCAGCATCCAGACGTTGCCGCTGGAAATCCAGACAAAACTGGAACCCAAGTAATAAACCGTGAACAACAAATCGCGAAGCGCGTCGCGCTGTTTGTTGCCGGGCAAATTATCCGCGGCCTGCTGGCGGAAACCGGTTTCTTCGAGCAAGAGCCTCATGGAGGAGGGGCCATAAAGAAAATTCTGCCCGCCGTCGAGAAGGGACATGGGAAAGCCGCCGAGCAGACGGCCGAGGCGCGTTGCGTGGCGCCAGACCGTGGTTGCGGCCAGCGGCTGTTCGATCACCAGCAGACCACCGGGTTTCATAGCCTTGTGCAAGGTTTTGAGGTCGCGGCGGGGATCGCGGAAATAAGAGAAGGTGTCGAAGATCGTGACTACATCGAAGTGGGCTTCGGGTAATTGCACGTCTGAGAGCTGGCCCACGAAAACTTTGATGCCGCGGGCCTCGGCTCTCGCGGCCGCGTATTTTGAGGGCTCGACGCCAAAAGACTTCCAATTCGAGGAGTGGAAATAGCGGTTGAGGAAATAACCACCGGCACAGCCAATGTCGAGAATATTGCCGAAGGCCTTACGGGCGAGGAGGCGGGTGGCTACACGGGAGAGGACCGCTTCACGGCCCTTGCCAAAGTGATACTCGGTTTGGACTTCGTCGCGGATATAGTGGTCGGCGAGATGAGTGGCGATCTGGATGGGGTCTGGTTGCGGCTCGAGATAGGCCACACCGCAAGCGCTACACTTCAGCAGTGACCGCTCCTCGTTCGCAACCAGAACGCGGTTCTGGTTCCGGGCAAAGCAAATGCGGCAGCAGGTAGAAATGAGGGAGCTACTTCCCGAATGGACGCGTATCGGCTTCACTTCAGTTTCTGGATATCTGGTCGTCATGGCTTCCTGGGGTCCTGGAATGGGGTGTGTGCGTCATCAACCTGCGCGGCGCGCCCGAAGCGCCGCGGAGAATGCCGAAAAATCTTCCCAGAGTCCCGGGCGAAATTGCCGAAGCAGCTTGCCCACGAGCCAGGAGGTCGGAGTAGAAAAGAGGGGACGCGCCCAAGGGCTGAGTTCGACGCGGCGTCCGAGAGGCTTCTTGTGGAAACCCATTGCCAACTTGAAGCGTTCCACCTCGGGGAGCACCAGGAAAGATTCCAAGCCCTGGGAGACATATTTGATTTCCGGTTTTTGCAGCGCGTTGCGCACGACGGTATAGGTGAGGGCGTAAATGGGATTAAACTTCATGAATTCACTAAAAGCGTGGGTGTGGAAGAGGTAGCAGTAATCGTCAAGGTAGACCGCGATGGAAAAACCGATGAGGTGGTCTTCGAGGAAGGCGCCGTAGGCCTCCATGCCCGGAAGATCTGAACAAATGGTCATATAGCGTGCCCAGCGAGACTCATCTGTCATGACGGAGCGGGTGACGCGGCCCTGGCGAGAGAAGACGCTTTGATTGATAGCGCACCCTTCGCGCGCGATGGTTTCGAATGGAACGGGCCTCACGCAGCAAGTCTCCAGCCCGCGGCGCACTCTTCTCCGGGCATCGGGGGCCAGACTGTCCAATCCGAAGTTCTCATCATCGCAGACATATTCGAAACTGGGCGTACCTTCCTCTTCGGAGCAGGTGTAGCGGATGGCGAGGGCTCCCTGTTTGAATAAACGAGAGGCCTCGCCGGGTTGCAATCGAATCCGCCGATGACCTGGGACGCTTTCGAAAAAGAATTTCTTTTTTTCAACCCAGAGACAGGATTCGCCCTCGAGGCACTGCATGCCCTGCGCGGATACGAAGCGAGAGACGTCGAAAAGACTCATGATCGTTTTGAGCTCGAGGTGAGATTTTGGCTTCAAGAAACGGCATGGACCCGTGCCCAGAGTTCGAGTTCCATGGCACGGAAGAGCCAGTTGGCAGCCACGGCGTTTGATTCTCCGCGCACGAACTTGCCACATTCCCGGTGGAGAACATCGGCCACCAGAAATCGTTCCATGCGGTGAGAAGATTCTTTCCAGAAGTTGCTGTGGCCATTCTGCAAGCCGTAGCGAAGCCAAACGGGCTCCGGGGTGTTGAATCCGAGCTTGCTCCTGCGCATGCGAATTTTCTCTGGCAAAACGCCTTTCAAGGCTGAACGGACAATCCATTTACTCCAACCGTCGCGCATTTTGAGCGCCGCGGGGCAGTTCACACCCAATTCCACCAAACGGTAATCCATGAACGGCAGCCGGGATTCGACCGAGTGGGCCATGGAATTGCGATCTTCGGCGTGAAGCAGCATGGGCAGGCTTGTTCGTGTCAAGTCGGCTTTCTGCCGTTCGCTCAAGCTCGCGCCCGCACCCAACAACCAGGACGATTCGCGGGGAGCAGCACGGAACTCCGGCGAACAGAGTTTTTCGACCACGGAAAATGGGCGGCGCAACTGTTTGGGGAAATAGCGGCTGACGTCGGCAAAGGCCCAGAAGGCGCGCGGGCTATTGTGAAGGCCCAAAACTGATTCACGAATGAAGAGGGGGTCGCCGCGGCGAATCAGGTGCCAGAGATAAAAATAACGATACTTCAGATAGCCGCAAAAGGATTCATCGCAGCCCTGGCCGCCAAGAATCACCGGAACGCCGTTGGTTCGCGCTTCCTGCATCACATTCCATTGGGCGAAAACACCGGTGCTGCCGAGCGGTTCGTCCTGATGAAACAGGATGCGCTCAATCGTCTTCCAGAATTTGCCGGCAGCCGGAAAGGTCTTATGGCTGGAAGCCTCGACGGCGTCGACCGCGGCGGAAATATATTCGCGCTCATCCAGGGTTTTCTCTTCGAAGCAGGCAGAGAAGGATTGGAAATTGCTATTCGGGGAGACCCGGGCAGCCTGGCAAATGATCGCGGAAGAGTCGATACCGCCGCTGAGACTGAAGCCTACGGGCACATCGCTGCGAAGGCGAAGCTTCACGGAGCTCTCGAAACCGGCGCTGAACTCCTCGATGACATCTTCGTCTTTGCGCGTGAATCCAGGATCAACACGAAGTTCCCAATATCGGCGGATGAGGGGGTTAAGGGTTCCGACAACATTGAGGGTGAGCGAGTGCGCGCCGGGAAGCTGCCGAACACCTTCAAAAAAAGTTTCCTCAGAGTAATCGAGGAGGCCAAATTCGAGGAAATTATAAACCGCTTCGGGATTCGCTGTTCGCGGCACGCCGGAGGCTTGCAAAATCTGTTTTATCTCCGAGCCAAAATAGAAGCGCCCCTGATGAATCGCATAATAGAAGGGCTTAACTCCGAAACGATCTCGAGAACAGAATAGTTGCTGCTTGGTGCGGTCCCAGATCGCGAAAGCCCACATGCCATTAAAACGTTGAACGCAATCTTCTCCCCATTGCTGGTAGGCGTGGAGGATTACCTCGGTGTCGGTGCCGGTCTGGAAGCGATGACCGAGCGGTTCGAGTTCCTGGCGAATCTCCTTGTAGTTGTAGATCTCTCCGTTGAAAGTGATGCAGAGGTTGCCATCGGCGGCCTGCATAGGCTGGGTGCCGGATGACGACGTGTCGAGAATCGCGAGGCGCCGGCTGCCGAGGCCAATGACCGGCTTCACTTGATTCGGCGGACGATCCTGATTGTGGACAACCTCGATTGGAACGGTTGTGCCGGGCTGAATATAAGCAAATCCAAAACCGCTTGGCCCCCGGTAGGTGACGAGGTGCGTCATGGCCACCAGGCGATGGGGCTCAAATCCGTCGAGCGCAACGATGCCAGCTATCCCGCACATGTTTGATTGGTTAGACCAGAGTAGAGTTTCAGAAGTTTATCGGCCTGGGAATTCCAATTGTATTGATCGAGGACCAAAGCGCGGCCACGTTTCCCCATTTTTTCGGCTTCCTGTGGATGAGTGAGCACGTATTCAATGGCGCGGGCGATGGAGGCAGGATCCTTGGGATCGACCAATACGGCGCAACCTGTTTCGGCGAGCATGTGGCGCCACAAGGGAAAATCGGAGGCAATCACGGGGAGGCCGGCGCCCATGTACTCAAAGATCTTCTGGGGCATAGCCTCAAAATGATTCGGCTCAGGGTGAAAGATCACCAGCCCTGCGCGGACGTTGTGGAGCAGTCGAAATGTGGAGAGCTGGTCCAAGATGCCGTGGTAATTGATGCGTTTCCATCCTGGATGGGTGTGAAGTTCCTGCGGGTGCGCGTCTTCGGGTATCTCGTTGCCGGCGAGTTCTAGGGTTGCATCGAGGGACGCGGGAAGGAGGGCCATGGCGTGAACCATTTCTCGAATCGCACGCTGGGCAGTAATGCCCCCTACATAGGCCACCGCCTGCTTTCTGACTTCCCAGGGAGCAGCTGCGCGACTTTCCGCCAAAAGTTCTTCGAGGAAGGGATAATTGTGGACCACGATCGTGTTTTGGTTCTTGGAAAGAAAACGTTTCGCGATAGACGGGGTTACGGCGACCAGAGCTGAAAAATGACCGCAAGTGGCGCTTTCGATCTGCCCGGCAAGCCAGGCAATCATGCGGCGGCTCCAAACGGGGAGGTAATGTTTGGACATGATGTCCTTAGGCATGTCTTCGTGTATGTCGTAAATAACCTGCTTGCCGCTGGCGCGAAGGAGCAGGGCGGCGGGAATGAGCTCCGGATCATGAAAGTGGTAGACGTCGGCTTTCTGTTTGCGAGCAGCTTGATAAACACGCCAAACGGTTCGCGTCATTCTGGAGATTCTGGCCTGATCCTGATCGACGGATTTTATCTGGACGCTATCGGAGACTGTGTCGTTCGGATTGGGGCCGACAATGATGACGTCGTATCCCGCGCGGGCGAGGGAGCGGCACTCCTTCCGAAAGATGCGCCCGTCAAGGGCGGAATGAACGGAGGTCATGTGGACGACGCGGATCATATTTGGGGAAGAAAGACTCAACGTGGTAGCCAACTCAGTTACTCCTGGCGAGAAGCGTGCTGACGATGCGGTCAGCGGCTCTGCCATCGCCGTACGGCTTGGTCACATTCCAGTCCGTAGGGTGGTTTTCCAAGACAGCCGCGCGGATCAGATCCCGGGTGGTGCCGGCGATTCGATTCGCACCGAGCGAGACAGTCTCCGGCCATTCGGTGGTGTCGCGCAGGGTGACGCATGGAACTCCTAGGTAGAAGGCTTCCTTCTGGACGCCACCGGAATCAGTAAGTATCTTGCGCGCGTGCTTTTCAACACCAAGCATTTCCAGGTAGCCAAGGGGAGGAATGGGGACGAGCTTGCCGTTGAGAGAGATGCGAGCGCTGGATAGAACATTGCGGGTGCGGGGGTGAATGGGAAACAAGACCGGCAGGTCCAGCGAACTGGCGGTTTCCAGAATTTCCCTGAGTTTCTCTGTGTTCCCTGTGTTTTCCGCCCGATGAATCGTCAGCAGGTAGTAACCGCCGCTTTGAAGCTCGTATTGCGCCAACGTGGATTCGGCGTATTTCTCGCTAAGCGGCAGACTCTGCAGAAGAGCGTCATACATCACGTCGCCAACGACGGTGGCGCTGCGTTTCCGGGGATCATCCGTGGCGGCGATACCTTCCCGGTGCAGATTTTGCAGCGCGCTCTCCGATGGTGCGAAAAGCAGCTGGCTCAAGTGGTCTGACGCGAGACGGTTTTGCTCCTCCGGCATCGCCATATCCCAGCTTCGGCAACCTGCTTCGACGTGAGCGAGGGGAAGCTGCAGGCGAGAGGCGAGCAACGCACCGGCAATAGTGGAGTTTGTATCGCCGTAGACGATCAGCCAGTCGATGCGATTGGCGGTAAGGATGGGCTCCATGCGGGCCAGCATGCGAGCGAGTTGAGTGCCGTGAGATCCCGAGCCCACAGCGAGATTGTACCGAGGCTCGGGAATTCCCATCTGGACGAAGAGCAGCTCAGCCACCTCGCGGTCGTAGTGCTGTCCGGTGTTAATGATGCAGTGTTCGATGAGGGGAGAACCGACGCATTGATTATGCGCGTCGATGGCGCGGCAAACGGGAGCCAGCTTGACGAATTGCGGGCGCGCGCCGACCACACTGACCCACTTGCATACCGGGGGCTTGGACCTGGTTTCGCTAGATTTCACTGTAGGCTGATCTCCAATCGTAGTTGGCACTACCCTGCAAAGAGTCGAGAATCTGTATGTACAGCCACCTGTGCCTGGGATTCATGATGCGGGTGTTATGCCACACCAGCGAAAAGACTCCGCCGACGGCGCGGCAACTTGCGATGCAATCCCGAACTTTTTCGAGAGCGGCTTCTTCTTGGAGATTCATATAGCCGAGGAGAGTGGAATCCATGGCGATTAATGGAATTTCCAGTAATTTCGCTTCACGGCCAGGCTCGAGCAGCCAGGGGCGGTAGGGATGGCAAGTTCCGGCGCGGAATCCGACGTGCTCTGCAAATCCGACGGAAGCGTCGTAGGCAATTCCCTGCTCTTCCCAGGCGAGCCAGGTCTCTGGCCCCCAGCGAAGAAAATCTTGCCGGCCGCCGACAGACCCCAACTCCAGAAGTTGTTTCAAGGCAGAAACTTCACGGCGGAACTTCGCGGGGGAGTCAAAGGACTGGTAGCTGGGATGAATGCCGAGTTCGACTCCCATCTGCTGGAAATTCGCGATCATGGAAAGAATGGCGGGGTGGCGGGGATCGTAGCCCGTGTCGTGCGGACCGGAGTTAGCGAACTTCCAGTACACCGCGGAATCGATCCCGCGGGCTTTGGCGAGACCAACGACCTGGCGGAGAAGCAATTGATAGGTGGTCTGCGTGCGTCCGGAAATTGCAGCGAGATCACGAAGCGTTGCATGTGGTGCGCGGCGGCGGACAGTGTGTGAGATGGCGTTGCGCAAACGGAAAGGAATGCCCAGTTCGTCGACATCGTGGCCCAATTTCACGGAAAGACTTTTCTGTTCGGGTTGCCAGCCAGGAAGCAAGTATTGGACGGCTTCGGCGAAGGCAAGGCCCCATTCGTCGACGATGGGCCGGTGGAGATAGGCGTCACGCCAGGCCAAGCTGGAAAAAGCGGAGAAGCGATCATGTTCATCGCGCGGAACGTCGAGCGTTTCCTCAAAGCGAGCAAGCACCAGCAGGAGAGAAGCGAGCAAATCAATAGAGCAGCGAACCGAGGTGTTGCTTTCGGGCACGAAGAGGGGGCCTACCGCTTCCTGGTCCGCACGGGAAAAAGGAATTTTGAAATCGCCAATACCTGAGCGTGAGCCTGGCGCGTTCTCCATCCAGCTTGCGGTGGCAGTGCGGCATTTTGAGGGAAGCATCTTCTTCAGAAAGTCCGGGAAGATCCCAGGAAAGCGCACGCGCGAGTTCGTGCCGGGATTGACGTAGACACTCAAATAGCCGTTGCCGTCGTTCTCGATGCACCAGGTTTCGAACGTGGACCGACGGATACCCGCGCGCCGCGCGAGCTCGCGAACAGCGTAGGAATTTTCAGCGCGGCGGAAGGTCTCCGTTTCCGTTGGATGAATGGCGGGCACGACAATCTGCAGCATGGGTTCAGGCGTCCAAGGAAATCGCTTTCGGTTGAAGGTTTCGAATAGTTCAGTGAGAAATTGTGGAGTAGGCCCGCGATTTCGCTTTGGTGATCACGGCGTCGAAGCGGTCGGCATTCAGCGGAACAAAAGCCATGTAGCCGCCATCGCCGGAACCGTAAATCCAGTTGTAACGAAAGGAGCGGAGGAGCAACTCCAAATAGGGCTGCAAGTCTTCGACGGTGGCGGCGGCTGAAGTATCGCACGCGCCTTCCTTGACCCAGCCTTGCTTGTGGGCGCGATCGCTCCAGAGGGTCATGGTGCCGCCCAGTTCGAGGATTCCCTGGTATTTTTGAACCAACGGGGCAAATTTGAGATCGCGCTTGCTGATTACGTCTTGAAACTGTTGCAGCGTTTCGTGGCAGTAGGCGAGGCTGCCTTCTCCACCGCTGATAACCTTCAAGGGAAGATGGCGGTTCTGAATTTCATCGAGAAGTCCGAAAGCTATATAGGCCGGCGAGGGGTAGTACGGACGGCCGTCGATGACCTTGAATTCGGGGTAGCCGAAGCCGGTAAACATAAACCAGAGGACGGCGCCGGGATACTGAGCAGTGGCGCTGTCGGCCATCCGCGCGCCGAGTTGCTGAAGCAACACAACAACTTCCTCGGGTTTCTTTTTTGTTTGCTGTGCCAGCAAACCCACATCGTAGGCGCTCTGGTAATTATAAAATTCGGGATCGTAAACAATTCCCGGCGCGCGGGTGTCTTTCGCGACGGCGAGGGCATTTTGCCAGTATTGTAGGAAGTCCTTTTGAGCGCCGGCACGATCCTCAAAATCGAGGCCGGAAAAAGCGCGGAAATAGGCATCCTTGCTATAGGGATTTTTGTCCGCGGGGTCGACGGCGAGCATGCGATTGATGTAGACCCAGGGCCAGATGTCCTTGGTGGTCGTCTTTTTCCACTCGTTGATGCGGGCATCCATTTCGGCGACGGTTGGAACGCGAGAGACATCGTAGGCGTGGAGGAATGCGACGGCGAGGCCGTCGTAGGGTGACTTTTCAAACTGCGCGAATTTTTCCGGGTTCATTTGCGACGCGATGGCGGTGTTGATCAGCATCAGGTAATGATCACCGAGTTGTTTGGGCAGTTGCGTCTGTCCAGATTTTGAGTTTGGCTGCCGGGGGGCTGGACTTACTGGCACGGTTCCCTGCCCTTCCATGCGGCGAATGAACGGGAGAAGTAGAAGTCCAAGAAATGCGAGAAGGCAAATCCAATTCAGGCACACAATTCGGATCCCAATGGAGGGTGCTTGATTTTCACTGGCTGAGGATTCTTTCCAGACGGGCAAGTGTGCTCCGCTTCAGATGTTGCGGCAGGAAACCACGCTCGGCAATCACTTGAACGCCTTCCTGGTTGATTCCGAGGCGGCCTTCCTTGTGCCTTGCGTGGAGGCGAGCGATGGCGTCGCGCGCATCCGCAACATCGGTAACTTGAACGCATCCGGGGAAGGCATAGCTCCAGAGAACGTGGCGTCCATAGCCAAGTCCTTCGAGGACCATGAAAGACAATCCGTCGTGGCGCGTCGGGCGCCAGACCAAGGAGGCGCGCTTGTAAAATTTCGCCAGGTCGGGGATGCGGCCGTGGATACGCAGATTGGCGGGAGGGTCGTCAACCCTGCCGTGGATAAGGCCCACCAATTCGAATGGAATCTCGGGCAATTGCCGAGCGACTCGCAAAATCCGGTCCAACCCATAGAGCTCACTTCTTCTCGTATCCGGCATGTAGACAAGGACAGAAAAGTTTTTGGGAAGCGGAGAAGGCTGCTCGGGAACATTTCCCGGCGGAAGCGGCACCCATTCACAGGGCAAGCCCAGATCTCCCACTTCGTCGGCGAGCCATTCAGAAACTGCCCAATGGTGGACGTTGCGCATGACCCAGGGATTCGCAGCGCCGCGTTCGACTTCCCGGCGCTGTCCCATCACGTCGCTACCCGCCCAGTGCATGATGAGTTTCTGTTTTTTGAGAAACTTGGCGGCGTGTAGAAATTTGCCCAACGTTACCCGGCCGCCGATCTGGTAGACCAGGTCGCACTCATGCAAATCGCGAGCCATGGAGGCAAGATTGTGGATACCGTGATCGGGATAGTAGCGGAAATCCCACCCGTCGCCGTCCATCAATTCGGCAAACATGCGGCCAACATAAAGCAGGCCGTGCACCAGGACGCGACGAACAGGTTGTCTTCTCTCAAGGTTTGGCGTCATTTCTCTCAGTGTCAATCAAATCGATCGGCGTTGCGCAACTCGCGGCGCTGATCCGCTTGTCGCCTTCACATTCGAAGACGTACCGGAGGAAAGTATGATTTCTTCCCAACGACTGAGCAGGTTCTTGCGGACTATTTCTTCGCTGAATTCCCGTTCGACCACTTCAAGTCCAGCTGCGTTCAATCCCAAGTTTTGTCTTTCGTGAAGGCATGCTAGTCGGTTCACCTCCTGAATGGCCATCGATGCATTCTTCACAGGGATACAGCCGGGCAGGGGGTAGCTATATAGGACGTGCCTGCCCTGGGCCAAAGCTTCCAGGACCATAAAGGAAAGCCCGTCATGTTGAACTGGCCGCCAGAGTATGGACGACTCTTGTAGAACGGCGGCAAGGTCCCTCGTCCACCCCTGGATTTTCACATTCTCGGGCCCCTGGAGCGTTTTGTCTCCCCTCATCCCGACGATTCTGAATTCAACCGACGGAAGCGCCTTTGCCGCTTCCACGACCTGGTCCCAACCGTAAAGTTGCGCCTTGTCCGCGTTGGGAAAATAGGCCATTACGGAAAACTTGGGAGGCATTGGCAATGGATTTTTCACACGCTGAACAAAGGAGGCTTGGACATATTCGCACTGAAGGCCGACCGACCGCACCTCTTCGGCAATCCAAGGTGACACCGCCCAGTGAGTTCTTCCGGCGACCCAAGGATGCATCTTTCCGGCAGCGTGATCTTTTTTTGCCCAAAGGGCGTCGCTCCCAGACCACAGCATCACCAACTTCTTGGGCCCAAAACATCTTGCTCCCCACAAGAATTTTCCGAGGTCAATTCGGCCGCCCCAGGTGTAGGCGAGATCGCAATGCCGCAAATCATTTGCAAGGGCGAACAGGTCAGCAAGAGATGAGTGAGGATGGAAACGCACATCCCAACCTTCGCGATCCAGCAAGGACGCCAACTTCTGGCAAAAATGCGGCAGACCGTGAATAACTACTCGATATGGCATGCCGAACTTCCTCTCATCAGACCCGCACTCTCGTTTGCTAATGACCGCGCTGTTCATTGGATTCGCGCATCATGCTCTCAAATTTCGGAAAACAACTGGTTCAATGGGTTCAACTGTGGAGATTAATCTTGGCCGGCGGCTGCCGAGAGAGCGTGCATCACTCTATCGCGCGGTTCGATGGGAGCAGCGGCTGGAACAAGTTTCGTGCCTTCCATAGAATACGATTCGCCGCAAGAGGCGCAGGTTGTCACATCCGACTCGATTTGCAGAGTGACGCCGCATTTGCAAACCCAGCCTGCTTGCCGGGCGGGAACGCCGAGCATGAGGGCGTGATCCGGGACATCGCGAGTGATGACCGCGCCGGCGCCGATCAATGCGTAGCGGCCGATAGTGTTTCCGCAGACGATGGTGGAATTGGCGCCGAGGGTTGCGCCTTGCTTGACGAGAGTGCGCTGATATTCAGATTTGCGATTCACGTGACTGCGGGGAGTGATTACATTGGTGAAGACCATGGAGGGGCCGCAAAAGACGTCGTCTTCCAATTCAACTCCGTCGTAGAGCGAGACATTATTCTGAATCTTGACGTTGTCCCCAATTTGGACGCCCGAGGCGACGTGAACGTTCTGACCCAGGTTACATTTGCGCCCGATGCGGGAATTGGGCATGACATGAGAAAAATGCCAGATTTTTGTGCCTTCTCCTATGTGGCAAGGCTCATCCACGAACGCCGATGAGTGGACGAAAAAGTTGGGCGCCTTCCCGGCCAGAGAGTGCGGCTGGCCATGTTCCTGGATGGAGTGACCGCATGCGTGCAGAATCCTCAGGACGCTGAGTCCATTTTCACCGTCGGTGCGCGGCCGGGTTCTGTCGCGAACGGAGTCGATGAAGTGCTGACACTCGTTGCGGAGCGGCTCTTCCTTTTTCAGAGGAACGACTTCGCCCTCGGCACGGAAAGCCACAGGCACGCGGTCTACCCAGTCGATGCGGTGGGGATACAAAACGAGCTTGCGCTCGGACTCGGTATCGTCGAAGACCGCCATCTTGCGATCGCCAACGATGATCAGCTTTTGTTCCTTGAAGGGATGCAGCCAGCTGACAAAGATGTGTGCTTTGACGCCGCTGGCGAAACTCAAAATGGAAAGGGTGACATCGGAGATGGGGTGATTGAGATAGCTTGCGCCCTGCGCGGCGACTTGCACGGGCACTTCGTTGAGTAAGTGGAGAATGGCGGAAATATCGTGGGGGGCAAAACTCCAGAGGATGTCTTCTTCGGTGCGCAGTTTGCCGAGATTGAGGCGGGAAGAACTGATGTACTCGACGCGGCCCAATTCGCCCGCGTGGATTAGGCGGCGGAGCTCGACGACGGCGGGATGATAGTGGAGAAGATGGCCGACCATCAGGATGCGGGACAGTTTTTTGGCCAGGGCCACTAGTTCTTCGCCCTCTTCTACCTTCAGTGCTAGAGGCTTTTCGACGAAGACATCCTTACCCGCGAGCAAGGCGCGTTTGGCTAGACTGAAATGCTGAGCAGCGGGGGCGGCGATGGCGACAGCCGTGATGTCCGGCGCGGCCAGCATTTCCCCGAAGTCCGTTGAAGCTGGAACCGGGTAGGCAGCCTGGAAGGACTCCAGCCGGGTCTTTTCGACGTCACAAATAAATCCGAGCACGCCCAGTTCGGAAAAATTACGAACCAGATTTTTGCCCCAATAGCCACAACCGATCACACCCAGAAACTTCGAGGTAGTTTGCACGGTAACTCCCCCAGAACGCGGTTTAATTTAAAAGCATTCGTTCAAAAGACTTTTTCACTTTGCTGGAAGACTGCGACGCGCAGATGAACAACAGATACGAATCGTATACATTTTCGGTGACTATTCGGCCAAATCCAGACTCGGTTCAAATAAAGGGCCGCACGTCAGCGCGGATGAATTGCTAGTGCACATTTGCCGCGCGGAGGCCGAGGCCGTAATAGGCGACACCGTTCACAGCTGACATGGCGATCTGAGTCATTACCTGAAGGGTGATTTTCCCGCCACTCTGGGGCACGTAAAGAATATCGTTTGGTGCGAGCAACACGTCCGTCAGTTTTCCGCGCTGCATTTGGCCGAGATCCACGGGAATTTCCTTGCGCAGATTGTCGCTGGTGGATTGACGAACGATGAGGGCATGGTGCGAGGAGGCGGTGGGAGTAAAGCCTTCGGCCATCGAGAGGGCCTGCACAACAGAGATCCCGGTGCCCGGGTCCGGCATCACGAAACCGCCCGGTTTGACGACTGCGCCGACGACGTAGACTACCTGGGCGGCGGAGACATTGAGAACGTCGCCGTTACGGACTTCGACGTTCGCGCTCAGATCTTCTCCCTTCAACAGTCGGCCCGTGGGAATAATCTGCACGGAACCTTCCGCCGTGTTTGTGGCTTCGGCGCTTGCTGCCCCGCGGATGATGGTCACGGTATTACCAGCGCCCGGAAGCACCCCGCCCGCAAGCGAAAGCGCCTCTACGAGATTGGTATGTTTTTGGAGCGGGTAGACGGCAGGCTTGGGAACCGCCCCCAGCACCGTAATCGTGCGTCCGCGATATTCCTCGACGAAGACACTGACTTTTGGATTTCTTAATTGTTTGGCGTCGATCAAGGCTTGCCGGATGGTGCGGGAGAGTTCGATCGAGCTTTTGCCTTCGGCGCGGATGGAATTCGCGACGCCCGGGATATCCAGCATGCCTGAATCGCTCACGCGAAACTTGCCGCCAAATTCCGACGCCTCCGCGACGCCGATGGAGAGCACGTCGCCCGGGCCAACCGTGTAATCCTGATTTGTCTCCGCGGCTGCGGCTTGTCTTTCGGGGGACGGCGACTTATCCGCCTCCTGCCCGGAAGCGGCGGCCAGGAAAAAGAATAATGCAAGCGCCACGAGAGAAATTCGATTCGCAAGTCCGCGCAATTTAGATCGCATGATATTTCCCTCTTTGCAGCTGATTGGCATCACAATCCCGCACTCGCGCTTTTTTTCCTGGGCGGTTCGGGAGGAGGCTCGAAGGAAATTGCCTCGTCCGGCGTTGTGTTTGTGTATCGAGGGTATCCGTTGACGGACTTACTGTATCCGTAGTTATAGTAGTGATAGTCCGGCGAGGCCAGGTCGATCCCATTCAAAACCACGCCAACCAGCGGGGCATGCACTTCGTTCAGCAGTTGGGCGCTGCGTTCGATGGCGCGGTGGGTGGTGAACTCGTAGCGGGCGACCAGAACGACGGCGTCGGCAATCGTGGAGAGAAAACGCGCATCCGAAAACGGAATGACCGGCGGGGAATCGAAGATCACAAAATCGAATTCATTCTTGAGCGCAACCGTAAGCGCCTGCATTTGCTCCGAGGCGATCAGATCGCCAGGATTCGGCACCCCTGCGCCGGCCGGCAGAACGGAAAGTCCCGGCAGTTCCTGGATTCTTACCAGCGCTCTCTCTTTAGGAATGGCCCCGACCAGAACGTGGCTGAGACCCGCTTTCCCGGTCAGACCGAACGCTTCCGCAATTTGCGGTTGCCTGAGATCGCATTCGACCAAGCAAGTTTTGCTGCGCCGGGAAAGCACTGCGGCAAGATTCATGGCCACGGTCGTCTTGCCTTCGCCCGAGGACGCTGAAGTCACAAGAATCAAGTGTGGCGGGTTGCCGGGGCGGGAGAACATCAGCGCCGTCCGGAGATCACGCATTGCGTCGGCCCCAACCAGAGCACCTTCCCGGGAAATTATTTTGGGGAGCGAAGGGTTGGCGGGATCTCGATCGAAAAGTACTGGCGACGGTGTAGCGGCTGGTTTGGGTGACCTGAACAAACCCTGTTGTTTCGGAACAAAAGAAGGAAGCATAGCGAGAGAAATCAATCCCGCGCGGCTCTGGATGTCGTCCGGAGTGCGGACCTTGTTGTCCAAAGTGTCGCGGACAAAAACCATAACGAGAGCAAATACAGCGCTTAAGAGAATGCCTGCCCCGATGATCGCGCGGCGGTTGGGGCCGCTCGGATTGGGGAGTTCGGCCGCCAGGTCAATGACGTGAATGTTTCCGGATTTCAATCCGGCGTAAATTCCGGCCTCGCTGAGGCGGCCTTGCAAAGTGTTATAAAGTTGCGCATTCGCAAACGCCTCGTTCTTAAGCAGGCGATAAGCGACCATGTGAGAGCTGGCATTGCCCATCTGCTGCTTCAGTTTTTCCCGGGAGTCGAGCATCATCTGTTCTCGCGAGGCGCTGGCCGCGAACGAGTCGCGCAGGCGGGCGGCCAGGGCGTTTTTCTCCTTCTCAAGCTGCTCGGACAGTTCGGTCGATTGGTTTTCCAGTTTCTTTACATTTGAATTGTCGTCGCCGTAAACGGTTCGCGCCTCCGCGAGTTTTGCCCGGACGTCAACATAGTTGCTCATCAATTGCTGGTAGACCTGGTCGTCGCGAAGCGCGGGGAGCGCCTCGGTGTGGCCAAGATCGATCATGCGAACATACGCTTCGAGTTCGATCCGGCTGGCCTGGGCTTCGCTCAGCTGGCGATTTACTTCATTCATCAACTGAGCCAGCGGAACGTCGTGATCATCGGTCTCTACGAGGTCATATTTCTTCTGATAATCCGTGACCGCCTGATTGGACTCCTTCACCCTTTCGCGGAGATCATTGAGCTGTTTCGAAAGCCATTCGGAGACTTCCATGGTGGTCGCGTACCGCGTGCGGTAGCTCTGATCGATGAATTGCGTAACGAGCGTGTTGGTAATGTTTCGCGCCAATTCAGGATCGTGGCCGGTGAAGCTGACTTCCACCAAACGGCTGTTACGGACGGGATTGACCGACAGGTGTTTCTGGAAAGCCTGCAACGCAATCGATTCCAGGGGAGAGCGGTTAGCGAGACTCAGCTGGTCCTGCAAATAGTGCTCGCCCGGAGACCCAGGGGTCGCTGCGGCGCCGGCGTTCGAAGACTCGCCCCATTTGGAGATGTCGCCTTTGGACACGAACTCCGGATTGCGGGCGAGATGCAATGTCCGGATAACACTCACGGCAAGGGCGTCGCTTTGCAGGATCTGCGCCTGGGTCTCCAGATAGTCCTGATTCTCGTTGGAGCTGAGATCCTCAATCTCATGGAGAGTCTTGATCCCGCTCGAGAGGGGATCAATCTCCAGGCGAGCCGTCGGCTGGTACACGTTTTTGAGAAGAAACG
>Ga0210399_10000803_pt1 | contig 24543 bp, 22 predicted proteins | sample IncBWC14MmetaG_FD_150865 | JGI IMG/M metagenome (GOLD analysis project Ga0210399, IMG submission 150865) | Forest soil microbial communities from Barre Woods Harvard Forest LTER site, Petersham, Massachusetts, United States - Inc-BW-C-14-M | ecosystem: Environmental > Terrestrial > Soil >... | reverse complement strand
GATCACTACGCGCTGCGAGGCCCCTAGTCCCGTCACGTAAGCGTTGATGGCGTTCGTTTTCCGGCTCGCTTCCATCAGGAACATGCGGTTCGGTGGAATGGGAACGCCGGCATGTTTCGTGAGTTTCTCTATGGACGCAACCAGGTCTGGATGCGCCTTGCTCAGTGGCTCAAATTTGTTGAACAGCGGATCGATCACCAGCGGAGTGATCACGATCAGTCCAAGCAGGATCAAGACCGCCGGAAACCAGAAATACAACCACCAGCGCCCCGGGCTGCGCCGCATCACCGCGAACAAGATCAGGACCAGAACAATTCCGAAGGCCACATCGAGAAGCTCTCCTTTGGTCCAATCCCAGAACCACGAGCCCCAGCCTTGCACGGATTGCTGATAATGTCGGGAAAGCAAATGCCAGTACAGCCGCACAGGCAGTTCCAGAACGTCGATGGTCAGAAAAAGTAGCGGGACGAACACGAATCCTTGAATCCATTTCTTGTCGCTCACATTTTCAGCAATGTCGCGAAACTTTGCCGCCCAGCCCTGCCGCAGTATCAAGAAAAGGAACAGTCCGCCGAGAAAATAGGAAACAAAGTAGAGCGTGTAGCCCGCCTGCGAGTAGGCCACTGCCTTCGACTGCCGCTCATGCGAAAGCGTGTATTGCTCGGTCTTGCTCTGTTCCGTAGTTTTCGATTCCGAAGTGGCACTCCGCGAGTTGCCGCTTTGTTGCGGCAAAGCTTGTGTCACTGGTTTTTCTGGATACACCAATGGCAAAGGGCCAGCCACACTGCTCGGCGCCACGGCGAAAAGCAGACCGGCGCAAACAACCAGCGCGAAACGGTGAACCCACCGCCGCATAGCACCACCTCGTCTGTCTCTCCACATCACTTCGCGGGCTAGTTCCATCAGGGCCAGCACGGGCCGCGAGTATGCCGCACCGCTATTCGAACCGCAAGATTTCAGCACATTGATTTAGACGAAGGGAACGGGGCGCCGTTTCCGGGGGGTGGGAAGCCTGCTTGGCTATGGGGTCGTTTTGGGATGTGCCGTTTTCAGACTGTAGTTGCGGACGGCGCCCGTGGTCGTCAATCCGAAATGCACGATCGAGGTCCAACGTTCCAGCTTGTGATGGCCATAACGATGAAATAAATACGACGCTCCGATGGAAACTCCGGTTCCTGCCGATTCAATGGCCGCAAACGCCGCATGATTGTCCACCACATCATTAGTCAGCAAGACTTCCTGGTCTCCCCGCCGCCTCAAGTTCAACGTCGAAAAATAGTCAAAAGTCCGCGCTGCTCCTACACCTGCAAACAACCAGTCATTTTCCTTGTCCCAGAAGCGATGCTCCCGGGCTCGTTCCGAGGATTGATTCTTACTAGCGGCCGGCGCGACGCCCGCTGAAGGCATCGGTGTTTCATTCGATGGTGTTTGAGCGCAGACTTTGCTCGCCCCCCCTAGCGTCGCCATCAGAAGCAAGGAACATCCTGAAATTCACCACTTTTCCGCTCCCTGGGCCTATCCCCTGTGATTTATTTCTCAATTCAGTATAATCGTCTTCGCGCTACCTCGCGCCAGACTCTCCACATTGGAGTCCTTACATGCGCCGTTCCCGTCTGATGCTTACGTCTGGCCTCGTGCTCGCTCTTGCTGCCGCGGCTGCCGCCGATGCGCGCCGCAGGACTGGCGCGGAAACGGCCGGAGCCGCCGCGCCTCGCTCCTTCGAATTCACCTATCAGGTACATGTTCCCGCCAACGCGGAATCCCACGCGACTACCCATCTCTGGATTCCCTTGCCGCAGGCCGATGCCTACCAGGACGTTGGTAGCCTGTATATCGACAGCCCCGTCTGGTATGCCCAAGGCCGCGACGCCGAATATGGAAATAAGTTCGCAGTGTTCAAGCCCACGGCAGCGCAATCTGCCACTGGCTTTGATGTAGCGCTGCGCTTCACGGCGGTCCGCCGCGAGCATAGGGTTTCTCTGGATGCGGCTTCGCTTAAGAACGTCTCCACCGCCGCCTCCCGCGATCCAAGCCTCGAACGCTACCTCGAGCCGGACAAACTCGTTCCGCTCAACGGCACCATCGCCGAGCTTGCCAAAGAGCACACTGCCGGCGACACGACGCCAATCCAGAAGGCCCGCCATATCTACGACTACGTCCTCGCCACCATGCGTTATGACAAGACCGGCGAAGGATGGGGTCGCGGCGACGCCGTCTGGGCATGTACTTCCAAGCGCGGCAACTGCACCGATTTCCATTCTCTGTTCATCGGCATGATGCGTTCGTCCGGCATTCCCGCGCGCTTTGAAATCGGTTTCCCGCTTCCCGAAGGCAAGATGGAAGGTGACATCCTGGGCTACCATTGCTGGGCGGAATTTTATCTCGCTGGAGTCGGCTGGGTTCCGGTCGATGCTTCCGAAGCTTGGAAGAATGCCGCCAAGCGCGACTACTTCTTCGGCGCTCACGACACCAACCGCGTTTTCTTCACTTACGGCCGCGACATTCGCCTCTCGCCCGACCAGAAAGGCGACCCGTTGAACTATTTCATCTACCCGTACGCGGAAACGAATGGCCGGCCATTGAAAAATCTCCAAACCCACTTTTCGTTCCGCGAGTTTTCGGCGGTCCAGCCCGCCGCGGCAGGCCGCTGACCGCTTCGCTTCACCCTATTTCGTCAATAAATCCTCCGATGTAGAGATACCTCCGCTCTACCCTTCGCCGTTGGTGCATTCGCACTCCTTTGTCACTAGAGATTGTCATTCCACCTTTGGCGGCGTAATCTTGAAATTAGACCCAGCTCCGATTTCTAGCTAGGAGTAGTACTATGCTGCGCTGCATCACATTGCGCCTCGCACTTCCTGTCATTCTAACGGCATCGCTGCTTTCCGCCGCTGTTCTTGCGCAATCGCAGGATACTCAGTCCGTTGCCGATGCCGCCCGCCGCGCTCGCGAGCAGAAGAAACCGCCGGCGAAACCTGCCAAGGTCATCACGGACGAAGATATAAAGCCTGCGGCACCGTCAAATCCCTCAACTCCGGGATCGCCGGCATCACCCGATGCTTCAGCAGCCACCGCCGCGCCTGCTTCAAGTACTTCTTCAGCGGCAGCTGCCGTGAGTGCACCCGCTCGAAGCTCGTCTCCTGCGCCAGATGCCAAGGATCAAAAGGACGCGAAAGAAGTGACCGAATTGAAGGCGCAGATCAAACAAGCGTTGGCCGATCTCAATTTGGTTCTGCGCGAACAATCGCTGGAGCAGGACAACTACTACTCCAATACCGATTACGTCCACGATACGGCGGGAAAAGCCAAGCTGGACGGGCTAAAACAGCAGGCTGGAGACAGACAGCAGGAACTTGATCGTCTGAAGGCTCGCCTGGCGGAATTGTTGCCAGCACTGGACACCTCTTCGACATCACCTCCGAAACCGTAGTCTTATCGAACCGATTCCTCGGTTACGTCTTCTTCGCGGACTCCGAGCTTCATCTCGGTTCGATGTTTTAGGTCATTTTTCCTGCGGTGTCCAAACAGGCGAAAGATCAATCAATCCCATGAATCCGCAGGCTAACGAGTTGGTCGATGCTCAGGTTCCTCATCCCTCGCGATTGCAGCCCAGTGATGAAGTCCGGCGTCACACCATGAATCCGCATGGCAATCAGTTGATCCGGCTCGGGATGCGAGTATCCCAGCTTCTGAAGCTGCCCGATAAAATCCGGCGACACGCCGTGAATGCGGAAAGCAATCAGCTTGTCGAGATCCAAGTGCTCGTATCCCTGCTTCTTCAATTCCGCCACCCATTCCGGCGTCGCCCCATGAATTCTCATGGCGATGAGCTTGTCCGGATCAGGATCGTAACCCGCCTGTTTGAGGCTGCGCACCATTTCCGGCGTCACTCCGTGAATGCGGAACGCGATCAGCTTGTCACTGTCGACGACATTCAGCCCCGCCGACCGAAGGCCCGAAATGAATTCCGGAGACACGCCATGAATACGAAACGCAATCAGTTTGTCGCTGTCAGACTCGTTCACGCCCGCGGCGCGAACCGCATCGATGAACTCCGGCGTCACGCCATGAATCTTGAAGGCGATTAGTTTGTCGGTGTCCAGCCCCTGCAGATTTTTCGCTTTGATGTCCCTCGCAAACTTCAAGCTGACATCGTGGATGGCCATCGCCCATTGCTTCTCGCCATCGATCCCGCTGAAACCTAACGCCTTCATCTCCTGCGCATACTTCGCGTCAGCAACAAAATGAAACAGTCCCGCGCCTTCGCCGTCACGCAAAAAACCCTCGCACTCGAATTTCCCAGCGTCCCGTGCGATCGTAAACTGAACTTCCTGTCGCCCGGGCTTGGAAAAATCCAGCCCCGTAAAATCGCTCGCCGGCCAATCTGAACTGGAGTGAAAGTGATGCCCGGCACGGGAATCCATCAACGAAAACTCCACCTTCCCCGGAATATCGGACCGCCGTATGGTCCAGTCGCCGCTTTGTGTTTCGCCGCCGAGAGCTTTTGCGACACCCAGGATCACCCCGGCGATAACCAGGATCACACCAATCATTCGTTTCAGATTCATGGCACCTGCTCCTCTCCGTATTTCCCGCGAAGCCTAGAAAATGTCCGCGTTCTTCAGCGCCGTCAGCTTGTTCAGAGTCAGATTCTGAAACCCGTGCTTCCGCGCCTTCTCGATGAACTCCGGGGTGATCCCCTGTACTTTCGCGCCGATCAACTCTTCGCAATCCAGGTCCTTGAATCCGACCGCTTGCATTTCTTTCACGTACTCCGGCGTGACTCCCTGAACTTTCATTCCAATCAGCTCATCCGTATTCGGTTTGAGTCCGAGCGCTCGCATTTCCTTCACGTAATTCGGCGTCACGCCCTGCACTTTCAACCCCATCAGGTCGTCGGCGTTAGGCTGCAGCCCCAAGTCTTTGAATTCGCGAATATATTCCGGGGTCACTCCCTGCACTTTCATTCCGATCAGCTCTTCTACGTTGAGGTTGGAATAGAAAGTCCGCATCTCTCGAATATATTCCGGGGTGATGCCCTGTACTTTCATCCCGATCAAATCATCAACGTCCACGTTGGAATCGAACTTCCGCATTTCCCGGACGTAATCCGGAGTAATACCCTGCACCTTCATCCCGATCAGTTCTTCCACATCGGGTTTTAATCCAAGATCGTGCATGCCCTTGATGTACTCTGGCGTCACGCCCTGAACCTTCAAGCCAATGAGTTCGTCCACGTCCGTGATCTTGATGCCCGCCGCCGCCATCGCGTCCATATAAGATTGCTTCGTGCCATCGCTCGCCGCCTGCGGCATGGGCGCCGGCTGGCTCTGTGCTGCGGGCGCTGACTCCGGCGCAAGCTGTCCTGCTGCCGCTGGGGCCGCTTTCGGGGCCGCGGCGCGGCGATCTCTCGCCGGTGGCGGTTCCGGCTTCACAATGATGACGCTACCGCTGTCTTGTGGCCGATTTGCTGTCCTGCTCGTACCCAGCGACGCGTGCGCCACTCCAAGAAACGCGTTCCCGGCCAGCAATGCCGCTGCCAGGCAAACAAAACTGACTCCCAATCCCGCCATGCGTGTCCTCCCGGTAGCCCCGTTTAGCCCCAGCAGTCTCAACACGCGATCCGCCAGCGGGCTCCGATTCGCAGCCATCATCAGCGCAGGAGTCGTCCGCCACTTTTCCATCAGAGTCAGCGCCCGCGCGTAATTCACCGCATCGCCGCAAAGGGCAATCGCTTCGTCGTCGCAGCAGTGCTCGCGTTCCGCGCGAACCCGCTGGCTCAACCACCAAACCGCCGGGTGGTAGAAGAGCAGCGTCTCCGTGGCAATCTGGAAAAGGTTCACGAAGCAATCGAACCGCCGGATATGCGCCAACTCATGAGCGATAACCGCTTCAATTTGCTCCTCAGTCAAGCCCGTCAGCGCCCTTACCGGCAGCAGCACCACAGGCCGGAACCATCCCAGCACCGCCGGGGCGTCCAGCCGATGGCATTCGCAATATCGAATGACGCGCTCGAGCCCCATTTGTCCTTGTAACGCCATGCACTTGGCGTACAGCTCCGCCCCCACCGGTTGAATCTCTTTTCGCCTCATTCTTTCAATCAGAAACAGTCCGCCCGCCGTTCTCAGGCTGAGTAAGAGCACGCCCAGGAACCAGGCTTCCACCAGCCACAACATCCCCATCGATTGCTCGCTTCGCGTTCCGGCAACAGCGGCGCGGGAGGCTGACAGCGCGGTCGCGTTTTGGGTGGAGGTCTCCGCCCACGTCAAAGCTCCTTCCGCCCCCGCCCTAACGGCCGGATTCGCTTGCGCACGCAACCACGTAAATGTGAGGACCGGCGACACCAGCATCAACGCCAGCGCCCCTACCGCAAGCGCATAGCGTGCCGGCGCGCTCCGGAATACCGCGCTCGCCACCGCAAACAAAGCCGCCAGCCCCACGCCTTGCCAGAGGAAATGCAACAACGTCCAGCCCAGCGTCCGCAATACGTCCGGCGAAATCCCACTCGCTAGATTGCTCATCGGCTTCTCCCCTCATGCTCATCCAGAAGACGGCGCAGCTCATCCAATTCTTCTTTGGACGTTCGCCGCCCCGCGAGCGCATGGATCATCAATTCGCTCGCAGAGCCCTCAAACACCCTCTGCAGCACGTCCCCCACGAGTTGCCGCTTCGTTTCCGTCGCCGGCTGGCATGCCTCGTAAACGTGCGCCCGCTGTTGTTCGTTTCTGCGCACCGTGCCTTTAGACGTCATGATTTGCAGCAGTTTCAGCACCGTCGTGTACCCGAGGTCTTTCTTTTCGCTCAGCGCGTCATGGACTTCGCGGACCGTGGATGGCCCGCGCTCCCACAAGACATGCAGGATTTCCAGCTCCGAAGCCGTTGGCTTTTGCGGTTGTCCGTTGGTCATGCGCGGAGCTTAATACGAAGGGTTTCGTATTGTCAACGAAAAACTTCGTACTTCTTTGCCGACTCCCAAGACTGTCCTTCTGTTCTCCTCCGCAACCTCACCACAATATCTTGTAGCCTTTTCTATTGACACCACACCCTATTCGCGCCACAATTCGCGCCATCGCATTTATCTACACCAAGTCATTTTTGCGCAGGGGTGCCCAGAGCGTTTTTTGCGAAGGGTACAATCGCAATCGTTTTTGAGAAGTTGCCCCGGGCTTTTTGTCGCAGCTGGTTTTTGGCCGGCAAGGGGAACTCAGAAGTTTATTCGGTGCCGGTGCCACGTGCTCGCGCCCGGACAAACCTGAGCTTCGCGGCCACTGAGGGAGAATAAATGCAATTTTTGCCCGGCTTCACCGTACAGTGCATCAACCCGCAATGCCAAGCCCGCGGCCATTGGCTCCGCGCCGATGCTACCACTCCCCTCGGCATCGAAGGCCATTGCCCCTGCTGCGGCGACTTCCTCCGCAATGTTCCTCCGCCGCTCGCTCCGCGCTTCCGTATGCGCCCCCGCTCCCTCACCGCGCGCCCGCCGCTTCGTCCTCGTCCTCGCTAACAAATGCGGCAGCGGTGCCGCCGCTGGAGTCAATCTCGAGGAACTTTTCCGCGCGTTTGGCCTCTATCTCTAAAGCCGCGCTCATTCCGCTTGGTCCAAGCAAGGGCGTACCAGGCCGCCGAGGTGCATCATGCCCGAGATTCGGCTCCGCCGCTCTTTGCCAAAACGAATTCTTCTGGTCCTCGGTGGATTTCTCGCCTTTACGATTCTCTTCGTGATTGCCACCCGCATCGCGGTATCGGGAATATTCAGCGGTATTGCGGCAAGCAGGGCCACGGGCCTCGCCGCGATGTCGCCTTTCAGCGCCGACAAGGCGGTTCCATCGGATTTGCAGTCTTGGGGAAGTGACTGGATTTCAAGGAGTGCTGCTCTGGAGATGCGCACGGAGGCGTTTGACGCTTCAGTCTCTTCTCTTCCGCCACTCTCGTCGTCGGCGCCCTGTTTGAGTTCGGCCTGCCACTCTTGTTTTGGGCTGCATTGCTTCTCATCCCTGCCCGATTCGCTTGGCGTCGCCTTCGCCGCGTCCCGGCAGTGCTCTCCGTGACCCAATGAGTTATTTCCAGTTGCGATCTCACTCCATAAAACGGGAAAGGCCGGAAGCAATCGCCTCCGGCCTCTCCGTTAGTTACAACTGATCCTAGCCCTCGACGAGGCCCTTCTCGAGCATCTCCTCGTCGCTAAGCCACAGATCGGGGATGTTGGCTGAGCCGAGCCGAAGAATATCTTCCAACGCCCCGCGCGCTTCCGCCAGACGAAAATCAACGCCAATGCGTTCCAGCAATTCGATCAACTCCTGCGCGCCTTCCGCAAGCGCCGGCTTTGGATGCGCGCCGGCACCCAGCGCCGGCGAAGGACCCTCGCGGACCAGCCGGTGATAGGTCACCATGTAAATGGCGTTGGGCCCCCCGCCATGCCTCACGATGTGGAGAAACCCGCGGGTCTTGGGCTTTTCCGGGGCCAGCCGTGCCGCTACTCCGGAGCCGGAGGAGAGGGCGCTCATCTTTGGTGTGCTCTCACCTGTCTGCGCTCCTCAACTGCATCCGCTCGTGCTGCCGCAATTTTCGCACTTGTAGCAAGCGCCGTTCGGCACCATCAGCATGCCGCATTCGCTGCACGTCGGCGCGCCTTCGTGCGCGTTGCTCAGCCTCGCGGCCGACAATGCCGTTTGCATGGCATCCAGGTTGGCCTGCGTCATCGCCGGCAACACGGCCGCGCGAGCAGCGGTTGCCGCATTCTCCGCTGGAACCCCCGAGTTCAACTTCAAATAATCCGCGGAGATAAATCGTCCGCCCAGCCAACGCGCGATGTAGTCCAGCAACGACGAAACGAACCGGATGTTCGCGTTCGCGGTAATGCCCGACGGTTCAAACCGCGTGTTCAACAGCTTGTCCACAAACACTTTCAGCGGTACGCCATACTGCAAGCCCAGCGAAATCGTCAGCGCCAGCCCGTCCATCACTCCGGAAAGCGTCGAGCCTTCCTTGGCCATTTTGATGAAGACTTCGCCCGGCCGCCCATCGTCATACATCCCGACGGTAATGTAGCCTTCATGCCCGCCCACGCTGAATTTGTGAGTCACTGACGCGCGTTCCACTGGCATCTTCTCGCGCTGTCGCCGCGCAAACAGTTCGCGTTGCAGCGGCTCGGGCGAAGCAGCAGGTTCCATCTTCTTCTCTTCCGTCTTGCCGCCGCCCGCATTCAGCGGCTGCGAACGCTTCGAATTGTCCCGGTAGATGGCCACGGCCTTCAGCCCCACCTTCCACGACTCAATATACGCGTTCGAGATGTCTTCAACCGTCGATTCCTCCGGCATGTTGATGGTCTTCGAAATCGCCCCGGAAAGGAACGGCTGCGCCGCGGCCATCATCTTCACGTGCCCGGTCCAGGTGATCGACCGCCCACCGCCCTGCGGTGCCAGCGAGCAATCGAACACTGGATAATCATCCATCTTCAAATATGGCGCGCCTTCGATCTTTCCGTTCTTGTCGATGTAGGAAACGATCTCGCTGGTCTGCTCCGGCGTGTAGCCCAGCTTCATCAGGGCCTGCGGCACGGTGTTGTTTACGATCTTGATCAACCCGCCGCCCACCAGCTTCTTGTATTTCACCAGCGCCAGGTCCGGCTCGATTCCCGTGGTGTCGCAATCCATCATGAAGCCAATGGTTCCCGTCGGCGCCAGCACAGTCACCTGCGAATTCTTGTAGCCATGCTTTTCTCCGTGCGACAGAGCGGTGTCCCACGATTCCTGCGCCGCCATGAACAACTCCGTCTGCACGTGCTCCGGCTTGATCCCGCGCATCGCGTCGCGATGCATGCGGATCACGTCCAGCATCGGCTCGCGGTTCACCGCATAGCCCGGGAACGGCCCCAGGCGCTCCGCGATTCTCGATGACTGCGCATAGGCTTCGCCGCACATCAGCGCGGTGATTGCCCCGGACATATCGCGTCCTTCGTCCGAGTCATAAGGCAGCGCCATGGACATCAACAGCGCGCCAAGATTCGCGTAGCCCAGCCCAAGCGGCCGGAAGTTATGCGAATTCTCCCCAATCTTCGGCGTCGGGTAACTCGCGTTGTCAACCAGGATTTCCTGCGCCGTAATCGTCACGTCCACCGCATGCTTGAACGCCGCAACATCGAACTGGCCGCTAGCGTTGACATATTTCATCAGGTTCAGCGAAGCCAGGTTGCAAGCCGTGTCATCCAGGAACATGTACTCGCTGCACGGATTCGAGGCGTTGATCCGCGCCGTGTTCTTCGACGTATGCCAGCGGTTCACCGTCGTGTCGTACTGCATCCCGGGATCGCCGCAATGCCACGTCGAATCCGAGATCTTCAACATCAGGTCGCGCGCCCGCAGCTTTTCATTCGGCTGCCCGTCGAGCACGTTCTTCGTCCACCAATCCTTGTCTTCGACCACCGCGCGCATGAAGTCGTCCGTCACGCGCACCGAGTGATTCGCATTCTGGAAAAAGATCGAAGCGTACGCGTCGCCGTCAATCGAACTGTCGTAGCCCTGCTCGATCAGCACGTGCGCTTTGCGCTCTTCCTTCATCTTGCATTCGATGAACTCCACGATATCCGGGTGATCGATGTTCAGAATCACCATCTTCGCCGCGCGCCGCGTCTTTCCGCCGCTCTTGATCACCCCCGCGAACGCATCGAAGCCCTTCATAAAGCTCACCGGCCCGGACGCAATCCCGCCGCCGCTCAGCGTTTCTCTGCTTCCGCGCAGCGTGGAGAAGTTTGTCCCCGTCCCCGATCCCCACTTGAAGAGCATTCCCTCGGTCCGCGTCAATCCCATGATCGATTCCATGTCGTCGCTGACCGAATTGATGAAACACGCCGAGCACTGCGGCTTCGGCTGCACGCCAACGTTGAACCACACCGGCGAATTGAAGGCCATCTTCTGCTCGACCAGCAGATGCGTCAGCTCATCGCGGAAAACATCCCGCGAGGGCATGTCCGCAAAGTACCCGCATTCTTCTCCCCACCGCACGATGGTATTCACCACCCGCCCGATCAGTTGTCGCACTGATCCTTCGCGCTGCGCCGTCCCCGGCTTGCCGTGGAAATACTTGCTGGTAACGATATTCGTCGCTGTCTGCGACCAGCTCTTCGGCACTTCCACGTCTTCCTGCCGGAAGATCGTCACGCCTTTCTCGTTTCCGATCAGCGCCGTGCGCTTCTCCCATTCGACCGCGTCGAAGGGAGATTTCTTCCCGTCGGTAAAGAACCGCTGAAAGCTCAGACCTCTTCCCATGCCAGCTGCTGTGTTCTCTACAGCTGCATCTGTGGCAAGGGATTTTCCGCTCAATGCATGTTTCACAGTCGCCATCCGTCCTCCGCGTCATGGGGATCCCCACTCGCGCGGGGGAACCCTCCTAGTTTACTCCTCTGCGTCCCCACAGAGGTGTCGCGCTTCGCTCCCGGGTCTGGGCTGAAGCTAGCGCAGCTTTGATTCGTTTGGACCGTGAAAGCGGGGCGCGAAAAAAAACCGACTGCCAAGCAGTCGTTCTGAGAGTCCAGCGTGAAACGCCAATGCTCTGCCGTCGGCCGGTGCTTCGCACTCAGCCTAACAGCAGATGCTCCGCCTCAATTACGGGCGCGGAGCTGGTATTTCGCGCTCGATTTTTTCGCTTAGAAACTGGGCCGCTTCGTGGCCGCACACGGACCTTGATCCATCCCCGACTCGGTCCGCCTGGCGCTTCCACGTCCCCCGAATCTGGAATCGAAGTATCCAGGTAAGAAAATTTTCTGTCAAGAGAAAAACGCAAAATGTGGTTGACATTTTCGTACTGCGTCTATTTGTTGTGGTGCTATTCCCACTCAACTACTTCCTCTTCAACGCTTTTCGCCTCCTTGCCACTTACGCTACACTCTTCGCATCCAATGCAATATGAAACGGTTTCTCTCCGCGCTCGCCTTCTTTGTTGTCTTTTCTCTTCCTCTTTTCGCGCAAACGCCCGCACCAACTCCTGTGCAAATCCTGGCGCCAGCCCCCGCTCTTCCCGCCATGCAGTCCGCCCGCGGACGGAAACTGCACATCAACGGAATCCCCAATGCGGGAAAGGTCACGGATGTTCTCTACCGTGGCGCACAACCCAAAGAGGTCGGTCTCTCCGAGCTCAAATTATTGGGCATCACCACCATTGTCGATCTGCGCAGCGAGGACCGCGAAACAATCAGCTGGGAGCGCCAGCGCGCCGAATCGATGGGCATGCGCTTTGTCCACATCCCCGTCAACGGCTGGTCTCCCCCCAGCGACGAACAGGTCGTCCAATTCCTCTCTCTCCTGCACGACCAGCCCGGGCAAAAAGTTTTCGTGCACTGCCACTTCGGTGAAGATCGCACCAGCGTTTTCGTCGCCGCTTATCGCATCGCCTCCGAGAAATGGCCTGCTGAACAAGCCATAAAAGAAATGTATTTCTTCGGGTTCAACGGCTTATGGCATCCCTCCATGAAGACCTTTGTCCACCACTTCGCTTCGCGTTTGAACTCCGCACCGGCACTCGCGCCACTCCGCACTCCACCTCCTTAAACTGATGCTCTAGATTGCCCAGCTCTTCCTAACCGGAACTGCTTTCCCTCTTGGTCTTTTTCTATCTCATGAACTACTTACCTTCAAGTATACTATCGGATGGGCAGTTCGCTTTTCCCCTTTTCTGGTGTACACGAATTCGCCTCGATCTAGGACACCTAACTCCTTTCCATGGACTCACAGGCACGCTCTTTAGGCCGTGTGCAGGAAAGAGCAGATTTTCGCCCCTTTAGAATCAGTCAGTTACACACTCGTTGATCACTGTGTTTTCTACAACTCTTTTAGAATCAGGTGCTTCCGCACTCTTTGCCAAAAAAGCCCGAGCGGGAAGTGGGTATCCCGTCGAATCCAAAAACTCCTCGCCCAGCCCCTCTCGAGGTGAGTCTTCTGGGCAATGACAAAAACCTCAGAACTTAACCTTTTGCCAGTCCTAGTACTACTGTACCCTCAGAATCGGAACGCCTGCTCCATTCCAGCACCAGCCACGATTCGTTATTCTCCCCTGGCAAAGGGAATTATCTGTTCTGAGGGTGATAACGTGCAAGTCGGACGCTACGAAATTCTGGAAATCATCGGCTCCGGTGCCCATGGCCGCGTCGCTCGTGCCCACGATCCGATGATCGGCCGCCTGGTGGCCATCAAGCTTTTCCCCAAGGAATTGGCTAGCGGTGAAGCGCGCCAGCGCTTCATTCAGGAAGCCCGCGTGGTCGGCCAGCTTTCTCATCGTTCGATCATCGCGCTCCACGATATGGGCATCGACGAAGCCACGCAAACGCCCTATCTGGTCATGGAGTTTCTGGAAGGCCAGCCGCTCGATCGCATTCTGGAAAAAGGCAGCGTTCCCTACCCCAAGGCCTGCGCCTGGGCTGCGGAAGTGGCTTGCGCGCTCGGTGTGGCCCACCGCAAGGGCGTGATTCACGGTGACGTCAAGCCCGCCAATATGCTTATTACCGATGACGGTCGTGTGAAGCTGATGGACTTTGGCATGGCGCGGCTCGCCAGCCGGGATGCTGGTGCCACTCCACTCCTCGGCACTCCCGCTTATTGGTGTCCCGAGCAAATCCTCGGCAAACCGCAAGACGCGCGCTCCGATCTTTTCTCCCTGGGCGTCGTTCTCTATGAAATGGTGACCGGCAAGCGTCCGTTCGACGCTGATTCACTCCAAGCCATTTGCGGCCGTGTTCTCTCTTCGACGCCGCTGCCGCCGTCGCACGCCAATCCTTCCGTGCCGTCGGGATTTGACGCCATCGTCGCGCGCTGCCTCGCGAAGGACCCCGCGGGCCGTTATGCGCCAGCGGAGGCCCTCGCGGAGGAACTCTTTCCGCTCGCGCGCCGCCGGGCGACTCCTGATCCCGTACCGGCAACCAATGGAAACGGCTTGCGCGACCGCGCTGCGCGTCTCTTGCGCTCTGCCTGATGCTTACCACGCAAAAAGGCCGGTACCAAGTCCTGGAACCAATCGGTTCCGGTGCCACCAGTCGGGTCGACAAAGCCCGCGACAATGTCATTGGCCGTACCGTCGCCCTCAAGACTTTCATTTACGCCTTCGGCGAGGATCTGGAGCAGCAATTCCTGCGTGAAGCTCAGATTGTCGGACAGTTCTCTCATCCGGCTGTCGTCCAGCTCTACGATGTCGGTATCGACGAGCGTGCCGCCCCCTACCTCGTCATGGAATACATCGCCGGCGAGACTCTCCAACGCCACCTCGAATCCTCCGCCCTGACGGTTCGGCGCGCCTGTGCCTGGGCAGTGGATCTGGCCGGGGCACTCGCCACCGCCCATCGCGCGGGAATCGTTCACGGCGACGTCAAGCCCGGAAACATTTTCATCACCCCGGAAAACCGCGTCAGGCTTGGTGACTTTGGCATCGCTCGCCTGACCACGCAACTTTCGGTTACTGGCCGCGTGGTGGGTACGCCCGCGTATCTGGCGCCCGAGCAAATCGAGAGTGAGCTCCAGGATCACCGTTCGGACCAGTTCTCGTTCGGCGTTGTTTTCTATCAAATGCTGACCGGCGTCCGTCCTTTTGACGGAATTTCCGTTGGCGCGGTCTGCGCCCAGATTCTGAATTCCGAGCCTGTGCCGCCTTCGCAGCACAATCCGGCTGTGCCTCCCGCGTTGGACCTGGTTGTCGCGCGCTGCCTGGCAAAAAATCCTCAGGACCGTTTCGCTTCCTGCCAGGAACTCGCCAAGTCTCTTTATCCTTTCACGCGGTCGCGCCCGCGCACTGCGGTCAAAAAGAATTCCTGGTGGTCTGCTCCGGTGCGGCATCGCGAAGTATGGATCACGGTTTCCGCCTGCCTGCTTCTGGCTATGTTTATTCAGATTCCGCGCGCGCTGAACGCTCACTATGGAGTCCCTCCGGCTCCCACCCGTCAGTATTTTCATCCCGGCGTTCCGTACGAGGCGCTCACCTACTCACCGCAAACCGTCAGCCAGACGCCTGCGCCAGACGCTAATGATGACGCTACCCCACGAATCGAAGACCGGCATCCTTCGCCGCGCGAAATTCGCGTCCAGAAAATAGCGCTCGCCGAACTGAACAAGCCTGGCGCTTCGCGGAACCTTTCTTCAGATTCCTCCTTGGCCTCGGTACGATCGCCGCAATCGAACACACCTAACCGCTGAAGTCAGCGCAGCGCCTCTCACAATGAAGTATTGCGTCCTGAAATTGTCTGAGAATTAGGAAAGAAAAGACTCGTTCGCCCTACTCGTATCGCAGCGCTTCCACGGGATCGAGTTTCGCCGCTTTCATCGCCGGCCACACGCCGAAGATCAATCCAATACTGACACTGACCGCAACCCCCGTCGCTGCCGCCCACACTGGAACGGCCCCGGGCCAGTGCAGCGTGACGCGGACCAGCAACACTAGAGCGTTGACCAGTAGGAGCGCAATTACGCCTCCGGTCCCCGTCAGCGTCATCGCTTCCAGCAGGAACTGCCAGGTAATGTCCCCGCTCTTGGCGCCAATCGCTTTGCGGATTCCAATCTCGCGCGTCCGTTCCGTTACGCTCACCAGCATGATATTCATCACGCCGATTCCGCCCACTAGCAAGCCGATGGAACTCAGCACCACCGTCGCCAGCGCCACTCTTCCCACGATATTGTGAAACTCCTCCACTTGTTGCTCTGCGGTGTTGATCGAAAAATTGTCCTTCCCTCCAAAAGGCACGTTTCGCCGCCGCTCCAGCACCTCGCGGATTTGATCCACAGCCTGGTCGAGCATCTTTGGGTAGGCCTGCGCGCGCATATTGACTTCGTCCGCGGAGGGATAGACCTTGCGAAAGGTACTGATGGGAATCAGCACCCGGCGATCCTCGTCCCCCATGCCGAATCCGCCTTTGGGTTTTTCCACGACGCCAATGACCTGGAAGTCTGAGCCGTCAATCATCACATCCTTCCCGATGGGATGCCCCTCGGGAAACAGCACCGGCGCGACGTTTTCTCCGAGCATGACCACTTTTTCCTTGTGCAGATCGTCTCCCTCACTGATGAAGCGGCCCTCCAGGGTCGCGGCGTTGGCGTAAACCTCGCCGAAGTTCGGTTGCACGCCGCGAAAATCGATGGCCGTCACTTGACCGGCTTTCGTGCGCACGGTGTGAGCATGGTCCCAGTTCGTCATCAGAAAAGTGGTTACGGTCTTTACCGCCGGGCATCGCTCCTGGAGGGCCTTGGCGTCCTCAATGGTTAGCGGTTTGCGCTGGCGTTCTTCCATCGGCGAAGGTCCGCCGTGCCGGCCCTGGTCCCATTTGGTGATGAACGCGGTATCCGCGCCGAACTGTTTAATGTTTTCCTGAATTTTCTGGTCAAAGCCGGAGATGAGGGCCGCCACCAGCATAATCACGCTTACACCCAGCACAACGCCGAACACTGTCAGTGAGCTGCGCAGTTTGTGGGTCCGTAAGGTGTCCAGCGCTTGCCGCAGATTCTCGTTATATGCTTGCGCCATTCTTGTACCTCACCCGTCCGCGCGCAAGGCTTCGATGGGATCCAGCTTGGCCGCCCGCATGGCCGGAAAAATTCCGAAAAAGAGTCCCACACCGGTCGCCACGCAAAGCGAGAGGATCACCGCGCTCAACGGGGTTTCCATGGGGAAGGAGAACAACATCTTCACCAGAAATACCAACGAGTAAGCCGCCAGAATTCCCATCAATCCTCCGGTAGCAGCGAGTACGGCTGACTCCGTTAGAAACTGAAGGAGGATGTGTTTTTTCCTGGCACCCAGCGAGCGCCGCAGCCCAATCTCGCGCGTTCGCTCCGTCACGCTGGCCAGCATGATGTTCATGATTACGATTCCGCCGACTACCAGAAATACGCTCACCAGGGCCATGGCCACGAAGGCCAGGTTTCCAGTGAGGTCATGCCACAATTGCATGATCGAATCGGAACCGAGAATGGCGAAATTGTCCGGGACGTTGTACGGCAAATGCCGCCACGCGCGGAACAGCATGCGCGCTTCGTCCTGGCTAGCCTGCATCAGCTCCGCGTTAGGCGATTGCACGAAAATCGCCACCCAGTCACTGTTGGTATGCCACCCTTTCCGCCACGCGGAAATCGGCATGAGCATGTAATTGTCCTGGGATTCCCCGAAGGCGCTCCCCAGCGGTTCTGCCACGCCGATCACTTCATAGCTGTGTGTCTGGACGCGGATTTCTTTTCCAATGGGGTCAACGTTGGGGAAAAACTTTTGCACCAGGTCCGGCCCGATGAAAACGACCTCGGAGCGATGTTCCTCATCCGCCGGGGTGATAAAACGGCCTAGCGCCACGGTGAGGTTCCGCACTTGGGCGAAATTCGGCGTGGCTCCCATCATTCTGGTATTTTCCATGGTGAGGTTGCCGCTGCGGACCTGGACGTTGTGGTCCTCTTCGGCGGCCACGGCGCTGGCGATTTTCATGTTGTCGCGGAGCCGTTCGTATTCGTCCATCGTAACGAGCGGGCGCTTCTGGGCCTTAACCCAGGCATCTTCACTGGTAATAATCCCGAACCGGTGGACGAGGTAGACGTTTGCTCCCAGATTGGCGACGCGGTCGGCGACGTACATGTTCAGCCCGGCGATGACACTCATCACAAAGACAAGGGTGGTCACCGCCAGGATGACACCGAGGAGGGTGAGAAAACTGCGGAGTTTGTGCGCCCGCAGGGCGTCCATAGCCAGCTTCAACGTTTCGATGGTCGTGACCAAAGTTGCCCGCACGCCAGTGGACTTGGCTCTAACCCCTGCCAGCGGAGCAATTTCCGTCAACTGACCTAAAGGAGTGACACCCAAACGGACCTCCAACCTTCACTATCTAAGACGAATGAACAGGTCGCTCTGTTCCTTGGACATATAGACGGGGGGGAACAAAGATTTGCTTCCTGGCTTCCCGGAGTTGCCTAACGGTGGTACAGTTTCAGCGCTTCAGCGACCGGACACCCCATTGTAACGCCTTGTGCGGCCAAGCAGTGAAGAAGATGTCCTGATGGACCGTGAGATTCAACATGCAAAGGAGGACATTATGCGTAGTATGTTGCTTTATTTTCTTACACTTACGGCATTGGAAGGGAGCTGGATGCCGCCCAGCCAGGCCCAAGAAACGCCCGACCATAAAGCCGCAGCGGTGGTGGACGGCGCGCCTAGTTCAGGGTTCCGCGCCGAGTTCTTGGAAGAGATCACGTATTATGAGCAGCGGTACACGCGCTTGGCCGAGGCCATGCCAGCGGAAAAGTACACCTGGCGCCCCGCCGAAGGGGTGCGCTCTGTCGGGGAAGTGTTGACGCACATCACTGCTGCGAACTACGGCATTGCCCGGGCGCTGGGCACAGCGCTGCCGGCCGGCTTCGACGCCAAGGCCATCACGGCTCTCTCGGCTGATAAGCCAAAGGTCTTACAAGCCTTAAGAAACTCTTTCGCCCATTTCCGGGGTGCCATCATCGCGCTCAATGAAGCCGATGCCGACAAGCCGCAGAGAATGTTCAACCGCTCGACCACACTGCGCGGTTCCTTCATCGCCATCACCGGACACTTTGGCGAGCACCTCGGTCAATCCATCGCTTACGCGCGCGTGAACGGCGTGGTGCCGCCGTGGACCGAAGAACTCCAGCAACAGAAACCTGCGGACAAGCCAAAACCGTAACTTTCTTGCGGCATTTTGCTGCTATTGACCATTTGACATCCGCCGGAGGAATTCTGCGGGTTTGCGGTGTACAACAATTATGTGCCCGGATGAATCCAATCAGAGTTGCCGCTGGCAGGTTTCTAGACATTTGGCATGATGCTCAAACGTGCTTTTACTTCCGTTGCTGTTTTGTCTTTGGCTCTAGCTGCCAACGCGGCTGCGCAATCCGTCGTGTCGGATTCCACGCCCACGATTGGCCCCGCCAAACCGGGTATCTTCAATCGCGTCATCGCCAACCAAAAAAAAGGCCAGGCCGCGCTGGATCTCTACGAACGCATCGAACGCGTTGAGACCCGCAAGAATCCTAGCGATCCCTCGCCCCCAGCTGTAAAAATCGCGCGTGTCATTCCTTCTGGCACCGGGATGGTCAAGATTCCCATGAGCGCCGATGGCAAGCCCGGGGATTCCGCCGCGTATCGCGCAAGCCTCGAGAGTCTGGCGCGGGCGCTGGCGCTGCTGATCAATGAAACCGGATCTCAGCGCGCCGCGGTGGAAAAATATGCGAAGAAAATGAAGGATCGCAACGACCTCATCGACGCCACGCACAATGCTTTCCTATTCACTTTTCTTGCCGCCGAGCCCCGCAGCGACCGCATGCTTTCAAAATACAAGATGGACCCCAATCCCGCCTTCAAACCTACCTCGCGGATCACCACCATCTTCCCCAAGGTTCGCGGCTCTGTGTGGATCGACGAAGCCTCGGGCGAACTTGCCCGCATCGAGGGCGAAGTCACCGAAGACATTTCCGTCGGCTTGTTTTTGGGAAAAATCTACAAAGGCAGCCACTTCATGGAGGAGCGCTACGAATTTCAGCCCGGACTGTGGCTTGCGACTTTTTCGCAGTACGATTTCGACGGCCGAAAATTGTTTTCCGGCTTTTCCATTCACGAACGTACTTTCTATACAAACTACCGCTACATTGGCCCGCCCAAGGAAGCCCTCGCGGCCATTCGCGAGGAGCTCGGGAATGCCGAGTTGCACGAGCCGCACGCCGGTCCCGCCGATCCGTGAAACTTTTCCTTTTAAGATGGGTTGAAGAGGATAGCGTCCTTGACCTTGGGAGACTGGAGGCTTTATGCCCCGTTCGGTCTCATTTGCAATGATTTTGACCTTCTTTGCCGCTCTTGCCGCTTCCGCGCAATCTCAGGAGAGCCCTGTCTCTCCACGGCCGCAATCGCAGGATTCCACGCCGCCAGCCGAGACCAAGAAGCCGAAGAAGGTGTGGACCAACGAAGACCTTCGCGGGTCGAAGGGTGGTGTTTCCGTTGTCGGCGACCCAAAGAACAAGCCGAACCAGGCATCTTCCAAGCCCGTAAACGCGCAATATGTCGCTTCGGTCCGCAAGCAACTCGACAAATTGCGGGACGACATTGCCGATATCGACAGGCAACTCGTTGATCTGAAGAACTTCCGTGCGGGTGAACCATCTACGTCCGCTAGTGGCGTGCAACTCAACAAAAGTTACCAGCGAGAGCCCATCGAGGTGCAAATGCGCGCGCTGCAGGATAAGAAAAAAGACCTCGAGTCCAAACTCGACGCGCTCCTCGACGAAGCCCGCAAGAAAGGGGTCGAGTCCAGCGAGTTACGCTAAGGCCCTGCGCATGGGTCAACCGGGTTTTTGATGCTTCACATTTTCTTTCCTCACGCCTTCATTGGACTTCACACACCTCTCGGATTGGTTCTACCGCGCGAATCAACTTGGTTCGGGTGGTGTATGACGAATTCGTCGGAGCAGCACAGTCCGTCAGCTGCGCGCCAGCGATGGCGGCCCGGTGGGGACGTTCAACGCAGTCTCGAACGTTTTCGGAATCGCCTCTGACGGAGCCGACCTGTGGGCGGTCACCAGCCGTGCCAACAGCGTTTCTAGATTCTAGCAATAAGGCCTAGGCAGAATAACGCAACTAGCCAGAGCGTCTGGAGGCTGACGGTGTCTTAGTCGGCCCTCAGATTGTTAATTTTATGATCAATGAGTTAAACGTTTCGACAGCAGGAAAATTGCAAGATTCTAGGATCCGGGACCCTGCTGTCGTGGGAACCAAAGGTGCACCCTAGCGGATTAGGCTCCAGGGGTAGACGCCGACGTTAATCTTCATGATGAAATAGCTGAAGCCGCCGGGATCCGGTTTGGGCTGGTGCGGCGTGTCCGGCGGAATGAGCAGCCAGTCGCCGGCTTTCACTTTGAAGGTTTGCGCGCCGATAACGGGCTGGCCGCGGTATTCGCCCGGAATGATGCCATCCTTATCCTGGAGGTTTTGCCGGTTGGCGATTTTTCCACCGAGAATCATTTCTCCCGTCCCGCCGGTGAAAATATAGAAATCGTAGGCGCCGGCGTGCTGCTCGGCGTCGTCCAGGACGCTATTGACTTTGCTCAAGCTGAGGACGGGCTTGTCGCGAAACATGCGGTAGAGCATGAACATGCTGAAGTTGCGAGTCTGGACGTGCACCGGTCCGCCGCCAAACGATTGAGAACTTCCGCTGCCGGCTTCTTTCACCATTTTGGCCGCTCTTTCGGCCATATCGGTGTGCGCTTTGCGGATGTCGTCGATGTTCCAGTACATGACGGGCGGGGCGTCGGGCGCGAGCGGAGGCTCATTGGGAGCATTGAAGCGGAAGGGCATCACTTCGCTCTTGTTGTCTTGAGCGTTGGCGCTCGGAATCATCGAAAGATCGTTGAAGTGGCCGCTAAGAATAGGTTGCCGAGAGGGTTTCAAAGCGGAGCCAGCCATGTAGCCCAGAAGCGCTGCGCCGATCAAGAGTACGGGAAGCATTCTTTTCATAAAACAATCCTCCGTGCGTGAAATCTCGAAAATTGTATTCGTGCTGATGCGGGCAAATTCTGATTTTCGCTACTTTTTGGGAGCCGGCTTCGCCGACTCGAAGCGAATCTCCTTGAGCATCTCCGACTGGCGATAGAGTTCCGTCTTACCTGCTGGAAATTTGTTAACGTTCAGCATGAATGCCAGAATGTCCGCGTCTTGCTGCCGTGTGAGGCGGCCCGGAGCGGCCTGGGGCATGGTCTTGCGAATGCGGTCAAACAAGTCGCCCATCGTGAGGCCGTTCCAGTTCGCAAGGAACGCGCCCCCGGTCAGCGGCGGCGCGGATTCTCCGCCGTTGAGCGTGTCGCCGTGGCAAGCCGCGCACTCCTTGCTATAAAGCTGCTCCCCGCGCTTGGCCTGTTCCTCGGTGTACACCCCGTCCCACACCGAACGCGAATCCACGGCTGGTGCTTGCGCGCAAAGCACGCCAAGCGACGAAGCCACCAGCGTCACCAGAACGAGGATTGCCATTGCGTATTTCATCTGCACATCGTCATCGCCTTTTCCCTGGATGGAACGCCACGTGGCAGCGCGCTCATTCCGCCGCCGATGGCAGCGTGTAAGCAATATACTCACCGGAATAAGGTCCGCCGCTGACGGCCACAACGATGTACTGCTTTCCATTCACCATGTAGGTCATCGGCGATCCAGTTTGCGGCGCCGGCATGTAAACCGCGCCGACTTCTGTGCCGGTCGCCTTATCATAGGCGCGCAGCATGGCGCCGCGCGGATGATCCGCGGTGGTGGTTACGTTTCCCTCGCCGGCGATGACCAGCGTCTTGGTGACCAGGGTCCCGATGTTGTAGGTGATCTGTCCAGTGCGCGGGATGCTCCTGCCTTTGAGAATCTCGGAATTCCTCACCACATCCGGCGTCTCGCCGTGCGCGACCTGCCAGACAAATTCCCCTTTATCGAGATTGATTGCGGTGATGGTTCCGTAGGGCGGCTTGATCAGCGGCAATCCATCGACGTCCATGCGGACGAACCCGCCGCCAGGCTGTTTCTTCGGCGGCTTGGGCGAATCGGCTCCGGCGTTTTCGCCGGGACCGTGGAGAATCTCTACTCCTCTTCCCGCCGTTCCGGCGATGTAGTTCAGATCGGAGATATCCTTCGGCGCCGGGACCAGCCCAATCGGCTCCACGCACGCGTTGCACGCATACAAATAGGCAATGTGCGTTTCGGGGTCGTACGATCCTCCCGGCCAGTTGGTCCCTCCGGAAGCGGTTCCCAGTGTGAGCGTTCCGAGCGGACCTTCCAGCTTGCTCACGGTCGGCGGCGTATAAACTGGGCCCAGGTGATAGTGCGAGGCAACTTCCTTCGCGCGCTGCCGAAGCTCCGGCGTGAAGTCGATCAAGTCATCTTCCAAAACGCCATTGCGGCTGTAAGCGGGCGGCTTGGTAGGAATCGGCTGCGTCGGCGAATACCACTCGCCGGGGACGTTGCCGACTTCCACTGGCCGCTCCGGAATCGGCCAGACGGGCTTGCCGGTAACACGATCGAAAACGTAAAGAAAGCCTTGCTTGGAAGGCTGCGCCACGGCCTTGATCTTTTTTCCATCGACCACGATGTCCGCGAGGATCGGAGCCGAAGAAATATCCATGTCCCAGAGCGGATGATGCACCAACTGGAAATGCCATTTGCGTTCGCCGGTTTTCAAATCCACACACACCAGTGTTTCGCCGAATAAATTATTTCCCGGTCGGTGGCCACCGTAAAAATCGCTGGTCGGAGACTCGACCGGCAGGTAGACCAGACCCAGTTCTTCATCCACGGTGCTTTGTGTCCACATGCCGGTGTTCCCGGTGTATTCCGCCGAGCCTTTTTCCCAAGTGTCGTCGCCCAACTCGCCCTTCTTGGGGATGGTATGGAAGATCCAGAGTCGCTTGCCGGTTCGCACGTCGAATCCGCGCACATAGCCCTTGTTGTTGCGCATGCTCTTCGGTGTCATGCCTTCGCGGAACGCCGCGCCGATAATGACGGTGTCTTTCGCCACGATCGGCGCGGACTGAATCCCGATTTCGCCGGTAACCAAGTCCGGAAAAATGTCCTGATCGTCGTTTAGCTTCAGATCTACTTCGCCGTTATTTCCGAACGAAGGGACTCGGGCGCCCGTCTTGGTGTTCAAGCAGATGAGCCGGAAGCCCGGGGTCACGTAAAGGATTCGCTCCTCTTGGCCATCAGACCAGTAAGCCAGTCCGCGGCCGGAAAGCTGACGAGGCGCGGCGCCGCCGCGTTTTCCTTCATGTTCGCCGTGAATCCAGAGTAATTCGCCGGTGGCCGGGTCTAACGCGATCACCGCGCGGCGCGATCCCGCCGTCGCGTACAAAACGCCGTTCACCATAAGCGGTGTTCCTTCGAGCTTGTACTCCGGGCGGTCGCCGAAGTTGTCGGTCTTGATGCGCCAGGCAATCTCCAGGTCGCTGAAAGTGGCGGCGTTGATCTGGTCGAGCGGGCGGTATCGCGTTCCGCCTAGATCGGCGGCGTACGACGGCCACTCCCGGTCCTTGGGATGAAACTGCGCTGCAGCAGTCGCCGGCCAGAAGAGGAATACGGCGAAAAGCAAAAATAGCAAAGAGTGGAGCCGCTTTGGGTTTTTCTGGGGCATCTTCGTTCCTCCGCTGAATTTCCGGACCGTTGCTTTCCGCTTATCCCATCTGCTTGATTTGTTCCAGCGCCTGCTTGATTTTTTCTTTTTGCTCGTCGGTCACATCGGAATTTGGCGGCCGTTGATAAAACTGACGCGCACCCATTTGCAAGCTGAGCGCATACTTCATCGGGCCATACTCATCCACGCCGCCGACGCGCAGCAGTTTCAGCGCTTCTTCCAGCTTGGCGACCGTCTCGGTGAGGTCTTTGCCGGCGCGCTTGGCCGCGAATACCGCCGCGATTTGTTTCGTAAAATTGTTGCCTTCGGCGAGGATGGCGCCCATGTCGTGGTCCAGCGCGTACTTCAGGTTTTCCGTCGTGCCGGTGCGCATGTTGAGCTTCGGAAACTCCGCGACGAAATCTTGATAGACCTGGTGGTCG
>Ga0210399_10000802_pt1 | contig 24553 bp, 21 predicted proteins | sample IncBWC14MmetaG_FD_150865 | JGI IMG/M metagenome (GOLD analysis project Ga0210399, IMG submission 150865) | Forest soil microbial communities from Barre Woods Harvard Forest LTER site, Petersham, Massachusetts, United States - Inc-BW-C-14-M | ecosystem: Environmental > Terrestrial > Soil >... | reverse complement strand
GGCGATCTCTTCCGGATTGCCCATCCGTTTGAGCGGGGTGTGGGCAAGGATCGCCTCGCCGCGCAACTGCATCGAGGGCTCGGTCATGCGGGTCCGGATATAGCCGGGGCAAACCGCGTTCACCCGGATATTGGCTTCGGCATATTCGATCGCGGCGGTCTTGGTCAGGCCGATCACGCCATGTTTGGCCGCGACATAGGCCGAAGACGTCGGCAGTCCGGCGAGCCCGGCGATCGAGCCGGTGTTGACGATGGCACCCCCGCCCTGCGCCTGCATTTGCGGCAACTGGTATCGCATGCACAGCCACACGCCCTTTAGGTTGACCGCGATCATCCGATCGAATGCTTCCTCGGACCATTCCGCGGTCTTCTTCCCGACGGCGTCGACCTGCCAGCCGGCGATCCCGGCATTATTGAAGGCGCAGTCGAGCCGGCCATAGGTGCTGATCACCGTCTCGGTCATCTCCCGTACATCTGAGTCTTGCGTCACGTCGCCGCCGAGCGATATGGCCTGCCCGCCTGCAGCGTTGACGAGAGCTACGGTTTCGCGGGCGGCCTCCTCCATCAGATCGGCGACGGCGACGCGGGCTCCCTCACGCGCAAAGACGAGTGCGGCGGCGCGTCCGATGCCACCGCCCGCGCCGGTGATCAGCGCCGATTTTCCGTCGAGCAACCCAGCCATCGCGTTCCTCCCCGAACGATTCCCGCCTGCAGCATGGCACAGCTTCGAGCCTTCCGGATACGTCGACGCGGCCCAGAAGAGGGTCGCCCCCGCGGAGATCATGGTAATGCCATGATCCTTCGGCTACGGTCGGGTTTCGGTTGGCCACTGCTCGAGGGAGAACGTACGGGTGCGGAGATTGGCGATCACGATACTGCTGAGCGTGCCGCTCGTCGCGGGCAGCGTCTTTGCTCAGCAAAAGGCCGGCAAGGACAGCGTCTACGAAGAGCTCAATCTGTTCGACGAAGCCTTCGAGCGCATTCGCAATGACGCAGTCGACCCGGTTGCCGATGCGAAACTGATCGGGGCGGCCATTGCCGGCATGTTGTCCGGGCTCGACCCACGCTCTTCATTCATGGACGAGGACCAGTTCAAGGCGTTGCAGGCACCGGCCGACCGGGATGCCGACACCTCCGGCCTCGTCGTCACGATCGATAGCGGCCAGCTCAAGGTCATCTCGCCCGAGGACGGATCCCCGGCAGCGCGAGCCGGCGTCAGGCCAGGCGACGCCATCTTCGCGATAAACAAGGAGCCGGTTTACGATCTGAGCCTGGCTGAGGCCGAGCAGAAACTGCGTGGCCCAGCCGGCAGCGAGGTCCAGCTGACCCTGCGGCACGGCGCCGAAAAGCCGGTTGATCTGATGATCAAGCGTGAAACGTATAAGCTCGCGACGGTGACCGGGCGTCTCGAACAAGGCAATATCGGTTATGTCCGCGTCGCTGGCTTCGACAACGCGACCCAAGCCGCACTCGCCGACGCCGTGCAGGATCTCCGGCAAAGAGCGGGCAACAAGCTGATCGGCCTCATTCTCGATCTGCGAAACAATCCGGGCGGTGCCTTCGACGCCGCGGTGGCTGCCGCCGACGCCTTCCTCGACAAGGGTGAAATCGTCGTCGTCAAGGGGCGCAAAGCCGGGAACGTCAAGCGGATCAGCGCCACCCCAGGCGAGGTCGCCAAGGGGTTGCCGGTGGTGGCGCTCGTCAACGGCGGCACCGCACGGGAGGCCGAGCTCGTCGCCGGGGCCCTGCAGGACAACCGCAGGGCGGTTCTTCTCGGCACCAAGACCTTTGGCGAGGGTTCGATCGAGAGCGTGCTCCCGCTCGGCAGCGGCGGGGCGATCCGGCTGACCACCGCCCGTTTTACCACACCCTCCGGCCGGGAGATCCAGGGCAAGGGCATCGAACCCGACCTCGTCGTGACCCCGTTGCGGCTGGCAAAGCTGGCGCAGGGCGAAGGGCGGCGCGAGGCCGATCTGCCGGGCGCGCTCAAAAATCCCGACCAGGCCGCGGGGCAGCCTCCGAGCGATGCAGCGACGACGGCCGCCCCGACCGAGGCTCCCTCGGTCGCCACCGAGGACATGGGCTCGGCGAGCGACGAGCAATTGACCCAGGCCATAGATGTGCTGCGCGGGCTGTCGGTGGTCGGCCCCCGCGCCGCAAGGTGACGATCCGGCAGGGGAATTGCCGCACCCCGAATGTCCCTGCCGTACGCTGAAGCTCAGGGAGAAAATCGCATCTGGTTGCGAACAGGGTGTCATTATGCTATATAAATCGATGTCTTACTAATCCGATCGGACGCCGCTCTGACGCCTTGGCAGGGAGGATTGGCGCTGCGAGGGACGCCCGGAGAGAAACCGCCGCCGGTTGTCGCCGGTGCGAAAACGAGGTTCATTGGCGAAAATGCCAATTATCTAATTGACAATTGCTCATGTCTCTGCCATATAGGGCCGACCTTCGCTTTGGCAAGAGGCCGGCAGCCGCCGACCGCGTCGCGTGGGGTTTGAAAATGGGCAGAAGCTTATGACCGAGAAGAAGCGCGATTACGAGGTTGGCCACTGCAAGCCGCCGGTGGGAACCCGTTTCAAAAAGGGCCAATCCGGCAACCCGGGCGGCCGGGCTAAGAAAAACCCGCCGCCCCTTTTGGTGCGGAAATTCGACGAGCAGGTGGTCGTGGCCACAAACGGACGACGACAAAAGACCACCCGGCGTGAGGTGGTCATCGTTCAGCTGGTCACCCAACCGACCGGCGTCGATTTGTCCGTGAGGAAGATGCTGACCGACACGCTGAGGGACATCGAAAAGCAAGCCGGCCTGTCGACGCCGCTATAGCCCGCTCGGTTCGGCCGGGCGGGATCGGTTGCGCGCGCCCGACGGTACTGGCGCGCCGCCGATCAGGTAGAATACCTGCTTCATACCGCGGCAGCCGCGAGGCAGGCTTAAACAGAATCGTGATCCGATGGGCGCCGCCGCCCCGGAACGCCCCTTCCACACGCGTCAAGTCCGATCGTATGGTTGGGGGCGAATTCCGCGACGAGGCCCCATCATGTTGACGGACCGCTACGGACTTTCCTTATCCACAACGTCCTCCGCCGCGCGGGACGCCTACCTGGAGGGCTGTGGGGCGAAGCTGACCATGTACCCCGGCGCGATCGAGGCGTTCGATCGTGCCATCGCCGCAGATCCCGGCTTTGCTCTCGCCCACGCCGCCAGGGCGCACGCGCTGCTGGAGCGCGGCGATGCGGCGGCGGCACGCGCGTCGCTGGCGGCGGCCAATTCCCTCACTGCCGGTCTGTCGGCGCGGGAAGCCAGCCATGTCGCATTTTTCGACTTGCTCGTGGCCGGGGATGCCGAAGCGGCACTTTCCGCATTGCACGCGCATCTGAACACCTGGCCGCGCGATGTCTTGGTCCTCAGCACCACCGCGTTCACCAACGGGCTGATCGGCAGTTCAGGCCGCGCCGGGCAGAAACGAACGCTGCTGGAATTGCTGGACAGGCTTGCCCCGAGCTATGGCGACGATTGGTGGTTCACGGCCCATCATGGCATGGCGCTCTCGGAGAATGGACAGCGGGAAGCCGCCCGCCCAAAGATCGATCGCTCCCTCGCCCAAAACCCCAAGAACCCCTGGGCAGCGCACGCCCGCGCGCATCTCTGCTATGAGGAGGGCGATCCACACGCGGCCCGCGCCTTCCTGGCGTCTTGGCTTACTACCTATCCGCGTAACGGCTCGTTATACAGTCACCTGAATTGGCATCTCGCGCTTGGCCACCTCGAGGCCGGCGATGCAGCGCCTGCATACCGGCTTTTCAGGAAGGCCTTCGCCCCCGATGTACACAGCGGGCCATCGCGCGGAAAGGTGACCGATCCAGTCTCGTTTTTGTGGCGTTGGGAACTCGCCGGGCATCCCCGAGATGTCGACGTGTGGCGCATGGTGCACGATTTCGCGACCGGTGCGTTTCCGCGCGCCGGGGTGGCCTTTTCCGACATGCATATCGTGCTCGCGCAGGCCGTGGCCGGCAATGACCCAGCGCTGGAGGCGCGCGAACAGCAAATGGAAGAGCTCGTGAGCCAAGGGCGTTATCCATCCGGTTCTTGCGTGCCGGCAGTGTCGCGCGCCTTCGCCGCGTTCGAGCGCCGGGATTTCTCCGCTGCAATCGACGCGCTGGAACCAATTGCTGCCGAACTCGAACGCATCGGCGGCAGCCGCGCCCAACTCGACCTGGTGGAGTTCACGCTGTTGAAGGCCTACGTCGGGGCGGACCGCACGAAAGATGCGCGTAGGATGTTGAGCGCGCGGCGTCGAGGCTCCTTGAGCCCTCCCGTTGCCGGGTTGGCGACGGCGCACTGATGCGCTACGGCTTTTATCTCCCCACCCGCGGCCCGACCGCGACGCGCGACGGCATTCTCGCCCTGGCACGCGAAGGCGAGCGGCTGGGCCTGCACTCGGCGATGATCGCCGACCACATCGTCTTGCCCGTCGAGAGCCAATCCACCTACCCATACACATTGGACGGCAAGCACCCGAGCGTCGGCGATGCCCTGGAGACCTTCTCGATCCTCGGTGTGGTGGCTGGCGCAACGGAGCGGCTGCGGCTCGTCACCTCCGTGCTGGTATTGCCATATCGCAATCCGGTGCTGACCGCGAAGATGGTGGCGTCATTGGATGTCCTCTCCGGCGGCCGGCTCACCTTGGGCGTGGGCACCGGCTGGCTGAAGGAAGAGTTCGAGGCGCTGAACAGCCCCGCCTTCAATACGCGCGGTGCCGTGACCGACGAGTGGATCACGATCTTCAAGCAGCTCTGGTCCCACTCGCCCGCCAGCTTCAATGGCCGTTTCTACCGATACTCCGGTATCCGCTGCGACCCGTTCCCGGTGCAAAAGCCGCACCCGCCGATCTGGGTCGGTGGGCATTCCCGCGCCGCGCTCAGACGCACGGCCCGGTATGGCGACGGCTGGCACCCGGTCGGCGCCGTCGCCGCCTCGCCATTGCCGCCGCACGAGATTCGCGCGCATCTCGACACGCTGAAGCAGCTGACCGAGGCCGAGGGGCGCGATTTCTCGGCGCTGACGATCTCCTACAAGGCACCGCTCTACGACACCGGCGTTGCATCGCCGGACGGATCCCGCCGGCCCTTCTCGGGCGAGCCGGAAGACATCGCCGGCGATATCAGAACATTCGCGGCGATCGGCGTGCACGAGCTGATCTTCGATTGCCGCGGCCAGTCCATTACCGAGAGCATAGAGCGCCTGCAATGGTTCGCCACTGACCTAATCCCGCTGGTGGACGGTTAAGGCGGCCGAGCCAAGCCGACCGGGAGGATTTGCAGGTGGCCGGGTCGCGCGCGGCGCCAACGATGCGCGGGTCGCGGCATTGGCGGCAACGCGCCGAAAGCGGACTTCACGCCAGCGCACTTCTAGCGTAGCTCTGTGGGCATGGTTCCTGAGTTGCACCGGCTATCGGTTGGTGAGGCGACCGCATGGATTGACCGTGCCACCTCGCCTCTGCCCACAGAGTCGGTGTCACTGTTCGCCGCTTGCGCCCGGGTACTGGCCGACGGGATTTGCGCGGTGCAGCCGATTCCTCTGGCGGATTGTGCGGCTCTCGATGGTTTCGCGGTAGCAGCCAGCGCCACGGTCGGAGCGACCTCGTACAATCTCCTTTTGTTGCCCTTGCGGGCCGTTTCGGCAGGCGACGCTATCCCCACGGGCACAGATGCGGTAATCCCGCTGAGGCTGGCTGAACCACAACCGTCCAATCTCGTGGAGTGCATAGAGGCGGTCGCGCCCGGGGAAAATGTTGAAGCGCAAGGTTCCGTGGCGGCTGCGGGCGCGCTGCTGGTGCCTGCCGGCACGCAGTTGTCCCCGCCTCACATCGGCATGTTGATCTGCGCAGGCCTGGTAAGCGTCGATGTCGTTCAGCGCCCGCGGGTGCGGATCGTGGTGACCCCAAAAAATGCGGAGATCGACGGCAACGGACCAATGATCCGCGGCTTGGTCCAGCGCGATGGTGGAGTGATCGCCGATGTGATCGCCGCCGAACGAACTTCGCAGGGGATCCGGAACGCCTTGGAAGCGGACGGCGTCGACATCGTATTGGTCATTGGGGGAACTGGGCCGGGGACCGAGGACCATGCCGCAGCCGCGCTGGCCGCGGCGGGCGAACTTGCGATTCATGGCGTCGCGCTACGACCGGGCGAGACGACCGGTCTGGGCGATACCCGAAGCGGGGTGCCCGTAACGCTGTTGGCGGGTTCACCCGCCGCATGCTTGTTCGGGTATGAAATGCTGGCGGGCCGCGCGGTCCGGCGCCTCGGCGGCCGTAACCCTGAGCTGCCGTATCGCCGGCGCCTGATGCACACGAGGCGCAAGATCGTCTCGGCTATCGGCATGACGGAGATCTGCCCGGTTCGGTGCGCCGCGCACGATGTCGCGGAGCCGCTGCCCTCGTTTGGCGAAATCGGCATGATGGCGGCCGTTGCCGCCGACGGCTTCGTGATCGTTCCGGAGGCGAGCGAAGGCCACCCGCAGGGTGCACCAGTTACCGTGTACCTATATGAGGAGCGTTGCATCGACGGATAGAAGGCGATGAACGACATTCCGACCGCTCTGCGCAACCTAGCGCGCCAGGAGCAATTCCTTGAAGTAGTCGACCGCGACGAGGCGACGGCGCGATTTCAGCAGCACCTAAAGATGCGGCCGCTTGGAGCCGAGACGATACCGCTGTCAGAAGCGCTCGGCCGCATTCTGGCATGCGCTGTCATCGCCGATGTCGATGTTCCCGGCTTCGATCGCTCCAGCGTCGACGGGTTTGCGGTGCGCGCCAATGACACGACTGGGGCAAGCGAGCGTCAGCCGAAGCCGCTGGTGCTGAATGCCGAGATCCTGACGCCTGGGACGGTTCCGGCGATACCGGTTCTGCCGGGCACCGCGACGTTGATCGCCACCGGTGGGATGGTGCCGCGCGGCGCTGACGCCGTCGTCATGGTCGAGCATACCGATACGCGGGACCAAGGCAGCACCACCGTCATCGACGTGCGGCGGGCCGTGGTGTCCGGGCAGTTCATCGCCTTTGCCGGCAGCGATCTCGCACGCGGCGAGACCGTGTTGCGGGCCCGACAGGTGCTGACATCGCGCGAGATCGGCATGCTTGCAGCGGTCGGAACCGCCGCCGTCGCAGTGTGGCGGCGGCCTCGCGTTGCCATCATCTCGACCGGTGACGAGATTGTCGCGCCGGGCAAGCCGATACGCCCGGGTGCGGTTTACGATTCGAACGCCGCGATCATCGCTGCGGCGGTAGAGGAGGCGGGCGGTTTTCCAAAGCCGCTCGGCATCGGGCCGGACGACGAGATCGTGCTCTCACGCCTGGTCGATGAAGGCTTGGCGTCCGCCGATATGGTCATTATGTCCGGCGGTACCTCGAAGGGCGCCGGTGATTTGTGCTACCGCGCAATCGCCCTGTTCAAAGATCCCGGCATCGTCGTGCATGGCGTCGCGCTAAAGCCGGGCAAGCCGCTTTGCCTCGCAGTAACAAGTGGCAAGCCGGTCGTGATCCTGCCGGGATTCCCGACTTCGGCGATCTTCACATTCCACGAATTCGTGGCCCCGGTCATCCGCACTTTTGCCGGCCGGCCAGCTGACCACGCCGAGCGCATGCGCGCGGTTCTGCCGGTGCGGGTTTCCTCCGAGCGCGGCCGCACAGAATTCCTGCTGGTGTCACTCGTTCGCGGCGCTGACGGCTCTTCGCTGACCGCCTACCCGGCCGGCAAGGGTTCGGGCGCGGTCACCGCGTTCAGCCAGGCAGACGGGTTCATCACGATCGAACAGCACGCGGAAAGCGTAGCTGCAGGGACGCCGGTTGAGGTGCAGCTGATCGGCGAGGCCCATCTCGCCGATCTTGTGGTGATCGGCAGCCATTGCGTTGGCCTCGACGTATTGATCAGCCGGCTGCAGGCGGAAGGCATCTCAGTGAAGGCGCTCAATGTCGGCAGCACTGGCGGCCTCGCCGCCGCCAAACGTGGCGAGTGCGACATTGCCCCGATCCACCTGCTCGACCCCGACAGCGGCGAGTACAACCGGCCGTTCCTCACGCCGGAATTGGAATTGGTCGGCGGCTATCGCCGCCTGCAGGGCATCCTTTATCGAAAAGGTGACGCCCGCTTCGAGGGCCGCTCCTTGGATGAGGCGATCACCGTCGCGCTGACCGCGCCGGATTGCCTCATGGTCAACCGTAATGCAGGCAGCGGCACCCGCATCCTGACTGAACGGTTGCTGAACGACGCTCGGCCAGCCGGTTATTGGTCCCAGCCGAAATCGCACAATGCCGTTGCTGTCGCCGTCGCCCAAAACCGTGCCGATTGGGGCATGGCGATCGAATCCGTAGCGCGGCAGTATGGTCTCGGCTTCATCCCGGCGCAGGACGAGCACTACGATTTTGCCGTCCCAAAATCCCGGTGGGATAGCCCGGCCGTGCAGCACTTTCGGAAGGCCCTCGCAGACATATCGGTGCGGGAAGCACTTCAGGCTATGGGCTTTCGGCTTTAAGTTGCCATCGGTACGGCTTGGCCGCTTTGGGGCAAGTGCTGCCCTTCACAACCGTACCGTTTTGGCAGCATCTGTTGCGTACTGTTTGCTGTCGGTCGGGACCGGCCAGCCGATCCGGTTGCACAATGCCGCGCCCATGACGAGATCGAGGTCGCGGCCCTTCAGCCACGGCAATTCCTCGGTGAACAAGGTCACGCATTGCCGTCAGGAGCAAGGCATCCGGGTGATGTCGGTCCCCAGAACATCCGCTCGGGACCGAAGGCATCGAAACAGCGGTGCAAGTGCGTATGCAGGCTGCGGAACGGGTATTCGTCCTCGGCATAGCCCGCCTGTCCGGTCGCCTTGACCGCCACGTTGGGGTACTTGGCCAACGCCGGCAATCCCGGCTGGAAGCGATAGGCCGCCTCGCCCGCGCTGGCGCGCGGCACGGCCATGTGATCGACGATCAATTTCAGGCCGGGGTGGCGCTCGGCGATCCTGCCGACCGTCGGCAGGAACATCGCAGCACCCAGCGCCACCGGCACTTGGGCGCGCTCGGCGGCCCGTGCCTAGGATGTCTCTCCGGTCGGCAGACCCGCGAGCAGCAACCCGTCGTGCACCTTTTTCCGGGCGTCGATCAATAGCGGTTGCGAGTGCGGGATGCTGCGCTCGGCATTTATGACATTGGCGACCGTATTGAGCTGAGGAAACAGAGCCCGGAACTCGCCCAGAGTTCGCTGCGCCCCCTCGATTTGCCCATTCAGCGCATAAGCGGCGATGAGCCACGCGCGGGTGTACCAGAAATTTCTGCGGATCGCGACCGAGCGCTCGAACCAATCGATCGCTCCTCGGTAATTATCCTGGACGAACGGCACGCGACCGGCGATCCAACAGAATACCCCGACCGCCGGCGAGTCGGGAGGAGTGATTGCCATGGCCTTCTCGACCAACTCGCCTGTCCGCTCGGGATGACCGAGGTACATCCACTGCGTGCCGGACTGGGCGTAGGCTTCCGCGATCATGCGGTCGGTGGCGTCAGGTTTAAGCGCGATGACGCGGTCGAATGCGGCCAGGGATTCGGCATGCCGGCCCCGTGCGCGATGCAGAAAGCCGCTGACGTAGACTGCACGGCGGTGGTGCGGATCCAGGCGCAGCGCGGTCTCCACGGCATGCTCAGCCGCTGCCAATTCTGCCGCATCTGCGCCATTCCATCGGTTCAGGTAGTCGCAGCACCGCACATTGGCACAAAATGCCCAAATCTCGGGATCTTGCTGGCGGATCGGATCGCGCAAAATGTGCTCCACCGCCTGAGTGATCAGCGTCGTATTGGCGGGGGTGCAAGCCGTAGCGTAAATCTCCCGCGCGCTTGCCATTATCTCTTCAATGGAAAACGGGACGACCGGTAGACCTTCTCTCCTAGCGCTCATTGCCGCAATGGCATCCTTCAACATCGACAGCGGTTTGGCCACACCGCCGGCCGCTGCTGGGTCAGCCATCGTTCAGTCTCCCCCCGCTGGCGTTGCGACGGTCATGATCGTCTCGCTGCTGCCATGGACCTTGTAGAAGGTCTCATACATGTTCAGCACGCCCAAAAGTCCGCCCGGCCCGTAAAAGCAGCTGTATTTCGGATGCACCTTCAAGCGGGCGACGCTGAGGTCGCGCTGCACGTAATCGACCTCACAGCTCTGAGTGCACGCGCGCTGCATGATCCAATGCCCCGGTTCGCCGACCACGCGCTCCAACAGATCGAGGCAGGCGCGCTGCGACAGCTTAGCCAAATTGTAAACCGCCATCGCACCCCAATTCCGTGACATGTCGGGACCGCCATATTTCAGGAAATACTCCCGGCGGCGGCGCGGCAAAGCGCAGAATTGAGCGACGGTCACCTCTTCACCGTCTTCGAGGACTACGCCTTGCGGCGTCACCAGGCAGGTATGGGGAAAAAGCTCGCGCACGGCATCACTGTAGAACCGGCGAGTGATCGGCCAGAACGGCAGGCACATCTGCACCTTCTGCTGATAAATCGAGATGGGAGGCACGTCATAGTGGAGGCATCCGGCCGACCATGCGGCCCGCCGCCTTGCGAAGAGCGCTTCGTCCACTAGGATCAGGTAGTGATGGCCGCGGACGAAATTGCAATCGAGCGGCCGGACACCCTTGTCATATCCATAGTAGCGGACAAATCGCCTCGCCTTTTGGGCGAAATAGCTTTCGCTCGCCCAAAAAAGATTGAAGAAATGGTGAATGATTGGCGGCTTGCCGATCTCCGCGGCCAAGGCTCTCGCCCACTTCTCGGATAAATCCGCGCCGAGCGGAAAACCGTGCGCCCGATAATAGTCTTGCAATTGCTCATATGTCCCCCACAGCGAACCCGGCGACTGCACCTCGACGATCTTGCCGAGTGTGGCTTCGTCGGTGCGAAAGAACATGGGCGTGTTGATGGGGGCGGACGAGACGATATCGCGGTGATAAGAAACCAGATAGGGAGGTATCTCCCGCAGAAACAGCTCGGCAATGGCCGGCGTGACCAGCCCCCTCAGGCTGGAGGTAAAGAGCTCGAGCGTGGTCGATTGCCATTCCTTGATAGCCTCGTAACGGGCTGCGAGGCTTTGCCATTGAGCCGGGGACAGATTGTCGGCAACCGGTGTGATCAGCCCGGTGAAGCCGACCAACGACCGATTCACCTCGTTGCTCTGCCACTCCAGAAACGCGTAGCAATCGTCCGCTTCCGCCGGGGCCCGCAGAACCCGATCGTCGATCATCTCGAACTCCTCGGTCTAGGCGCAGGACGGCGCAGCTTCACTGATGACACGATGGTGGCGCGGCTGTTTCACGAAGGCCGCCCCCTCTGCAATACCAGGCCCGTCCTGAAGTCGACCGCGTGTCGTGTGGCGCTGGTCCTCGTCTGCCACACGAAACCGGAGCTGAGCGACGGCCGGACTACGGCAGATTGGCCATAGCAGCCAGCAGCCCATCCCGAAACTTTTGACGCGCTGTAACCACCGGGTCGTTGTTTGGATTGCCCGCGGCAGGTGGTACTATTTGCTGCACCTTCTGCTTGCCATGTTGCGGATTGCCGAACCGTGGATCATCAATGAACTGTTGCAGGGTAGTTTTCGCTCCCTCGGTGTCTCCTGCATGTTGCTTGGCCGCAGCCAGATAAGCGAGGTTGTAACTGACGTTCGGGGCCGCGTCCACTGACTTAGTCAGCCACGTGATTGCGTTACGCCAGTCCTGATCTACAAAATACGCTCGGCCCATCGCCCAATAAAAATAACCGGAGGCTGGATGCAGAGGGTTTTGGCGGATCACTTTCTGTATTTGTGTCCGCGCCTGTTTAGTGTTCCCCCCGGAGAGCACCAGTTGATTGCCCACCTGCGCCTGGGCTCGGACAAACCCGGCGCCCGATGACTGCTGAAAGGCGGTTAGTGCGCCTGAGTGGTTTCCTTGGGCGCGGTAGATCAAGCCTTGCGCGTGCTGCGCCAGCGCCGAATTTCTCGCTTGATTTACGGCATTCTGGGCCTTTGTGAGCGTGTTTTTGTCGGCATCAGCACCGTTCCAGGCGTTCAGATAATCGTTCATCAATACATTGGCCAGCAGTGCTTGAGCATCAGGCACCCATGCGGGCGAGGGTGAGGGTCCCGCCGCATTTGCTAGGGCACTTTCGAGGATCTGGCGGACAACGAAGCTCGCGCCTGGGTCTACCGCTACGTCCGACATAGGATCGGACACGGTTGTGGGGATTGCTGACTGCTGGGCCATCTGTCCACCTCCCTAAGTTGCTGCTGGGCGCTCGGTCGATCGTGGGATGCGCCGGTCAATGAGCCGCCATGCCTGCGATTTGCAGGCCTTCGTGAACTTTTTGCCGGGCCGAAACAATCAGGGGGTTGTCGTTGGGAAGGACTTTCATCTCTTCCGCTACCCGTTGTAGCGAATACCCGGAAAATCGCGGGTTATCATTGAACTCCCGCAAAATTTTCTTCGCCTCATCCTTCTGACGGTCGAGTGCGTATGCGCTTACCAGGTAGAGCCGGTTGTACCAATCGTTCGGCCGCAGCGCGACCGATTTCTGCAGCCACCCTATGGCGTTACGGTAATCTCCAGAAACAAAGTGTGCCCGTCCCATGATCCAATAAAATCCGCCCAAGGCAGGGTCGCGCGGGCTCAGCTTAATCGCCTTCTCGACCAACGGCGGCGCCTCCGCCGGTCGGCCGAGAGAAGTCAGTTGGTTGGCTTTTTCGGCTAGGGCGCGCGGGAAATTGGGGTTGACTTCCACCGCGCGGCTCAACGCCTCCAACGCCCCAAGCTGGTCATTTTTTGCGCGGCGGATCAAGCCTTGCGTATAATACGCCTGCGCAACGTTCGGATTTATTGCGACGGCCTTGGCGATCGCTTCCTCGGCTTGCTCGAGTGCTTCCTTCCCGACGTTGTCCCACCGGTGCAGATACTGTGTCACCACCATCTCGGCAAGCCAGGACCAAGACTCCGCCAAGTTCGGGTCGAGTCGCACAGATTGTTCGAGGAGCCGGCGTGCGCTGAGCAGATGTTCGGGGGTGACGCCATCGATGTAAAAGGCCATCGCCCGCAAGCGAAGGTCGACGGCGTTGGAATCTACTGAGATACGTTCGAAAGCCCGCTGACCTTCTGCCCTGGCCAGCTGAATGTCGAGGGAGGCCGCGATCCGGCCGGTGATGGCTTGCTGCAGCGCGTAAAGGTCCGAAATTTCATACTCGAAGCGATCGGCCCAGATATGGGCGGCCGAGGCCGTATCGATCAGCTGCGCATTGGTCTGCACGCGCGTGCCAACTCGTCTGATACTGCCCTCCAGAGCGTAGCGCACGCCCCACTCACGCCCGAGCTGGCGAACATCGACAGCTTTACCCTTGTAGGTAAAGGCGGTCGCGCGTGAGATCACAAAGGTGCCGGGGAGCCGCGACACATCGGTCGTCAGATCATCGGTGATTGCGTCGGCAAAATAGCCCTCTTCAGGGTCACCGCTAAAATTGTCGAAGGGCAAGACCACGATCGACGCCCGGGGGGCCAGATCCGATTGGTCGCGCCATACGGGTAGGCCCGCGACCCCCACGGTGACCGTAGTCGCCAAAATAGCCGCGCTGAAGACTCTGCCACGGACGCTCAAGCGCAACCTCGCCGGCGAAAGCCGTCGGGCGAGGGCGATCAGGAGGTGCGGCGGCGCCTCGGCATGTCTGACTCGATACACGCGAACCGGTGTTTTGATATTCTTGACCCGTCGTTCGCCTCGGTCCTCGAATGAAAGGCCGGGATGGCCTTCGAGCTGGTCGCGAACAGTTCGGGTGACGTAAACTTCACCTGGTTCTGCGAGCCCTTCCAGGCGCGCGGCGATATTGACGCTGTTGCCGTAGATATCGTGATCATCGGCGATCACATCGCCGGTATTGATGCCAATGCGAAGCCATATCCGGCGATCGCCGCCGGCGCGCGCATCATCCGTGCGCAACCCTTTCTGGATCTCGAGCCCGCAGGAAACGGCATCGGCCGCGCTGTCGAATTCGACGAGAAACCCGTCGCCCATGGTGCGGATCAAACGGCCGCCATACTCGGCGATCTTGGGCTCGATCAAATGCTTTGTGTAATTGGTGACCGCAACATGTGTTCCTGCTTCGTCGGCATTCATCAGCCGGCTATAGCCGACGACATCGGCAAGCAGGATGGCCTTCAATCGGCGCTTCAAGTGGGGATGGTCCATTGCCCGTCACCCGACGCTCATCGTTATTTTAATTCTATTAAAATCTTACCGGGTTGTCACCCGAAGGTCGTATGCCGTTGATAAATATAACTCCGGTGGTTCTACGCGGCGGCGGAGGCGGCGCAGACGCGGTTGAGTGTCCTCAGGGTCCTGAGGGCGGGACCGCGCCCGCGCCATCATTTCACCGCTATGCCGCAGCACCGACGGTCCGTTGCTTTTGCCGTCGCTCCGGCAAAAGGGCGCCTTCAATCGGCGCTAGCGCGTCGTCGGTGTAGGGGCTGGGGTCGCGTTCGACGCGACGGCGGATGCGGTGCAGATAGAGGTAGAAGGCGGCGAGCTTGACGTGAGTTTCGAGGACTTCGCGGACCCGCTGGATATAGAAGACGAGCGGGGTTTCGAGAGGCAGGCCGGCGCGGCGCTGGCGGCGCAATTTGCGGCGGAAATAGCCGCCCTGCAATGGATGCACGTTCTCCTGCAGGAAGGTGAAATAGAATTGCAGGATGTGGTTGAGGAGGCGCACCGGCTTGATGCCGGAGGCCCGGGCGCGGCGGAATATCCTCTCGATATGCTCGGTCGAGTAATAGAGGTCCCAGGCCTGGCGGTAGACCGCCTGCCACTCGCCCGAGGTCATCACCGAGTGGCCGGTGGTGACGTGCTCGAGGTCGTATTTGTTCATGTCGGGGTCCATCCACACCCCGTCCTTGTGGAGCGCTTGGTGGTCGGCCGAGCCCGGCAGCGGCGTCAGGATGAAGAATTCGAGCAGATCGACCGGGAGCTCCTGCTGCACGATGCGGATGTCGCGCGCGATCCGCTCCGGCGTGTCACCGGGAAACCCCAGGATGTACCCGGCGTAGGTGATGACCCGCTGGGCGCGCCAGGCGAGAAACATCTGGCGGTATTCGTGCACTCGGTTCTGCTTCTTCTTGGCCTGCAGCAGATTGTCGGGGTTGATATTCTCGAGCCCAATAAAGACCCGCTTGCAGCCGGCGCGCGCCGCCTTCTCGACAAAGTTCGGGATGCGGTGGCAGAGCGTGTCGACCTGGATGATGAATTGCAGCTCGAGCCCCTCGCGCTCGCGCATCTCGATCAGCCGGTCGAAGATCGCCTCCCAATTGCGGTTGCGCGCGAAATTGTCATCGGTGATGAAGAAGCGGAAGACGCCTTGGCCAAGGTTGGCGCGCACCAGCCGCTCGACATCATCGGCATCGCGCCAGCGCGACTTCCGCCCCTGCACATTGATGATCGTGCAAAAGCTGCACTGAAATGGACAGCCGCGCCCGGCATCGAAGGCCCCGATCGTCTCGCCATAGCGCCGCACGATTTCGAGCGGCAGGAACGGCGTGACCTGTTGCTGCAACCCCGGCAGATCGGCCATGAAGTTGTAGATCGGCTGCAATCGGCCGGCGAGGGCGTCGGCGAAGAGCCCGGCGAGCCTTCCCTCTGCCTCACCCGCGAATAGAGTCACCCCGAGATCCTTTGCAGCCGCGAGGTCGGGCGGCAGCTCGGGCAGCATCGCCAGGCAGCCCGAGACGTGGAACCCGCCGACCGCGACCTGGACGCCGGCCTCGCGAAATCGCGCCGCCAGATCCATCGCGCGCGGAAATTGGTTCGATTGCACGCCAACGAGGCAGACGAGCCCGGCATCGGCATCCTTGATCCGCCGGATGATCCGGCGAATCGGGATTACCGTGTGGCACTCGTCATAGGCGCGGATCTCGATCGCGACCTCGGGTCCGAGCGCGCGCCGCTCCGCCAGATCCGTCGCGATGCCGTAGAGGCAGGCGAGCGAATTCGACGGGATCCAGGACTTCCACCACTGGATCACATAGCCGTCGTCATCGTAATGCGACGGCTTGATCAGCTCGACGACAAAACGGCGATCCCCCAACACACCCCCGCCCGCCAGGCTTTGGCGCCGCGGACTGTATCCTGCCGCCGATGCCGGGAAAAGCGGCGTTTCGAATGGGATCGCTTCCGCGCGCAGTCGAAGGTGAGGTGGCGCTGTCGGCGCTCCGCAATCCCCCCCTCACCCCGGCCCTCTCCGCCCCTCAGGGGCAGAGAGGGAGGTGCGGATCGCGACGGCGATGGGCTCTTGGGTATAGGGTCGACAGATCGCAGCGAACGAGGGCGGAAACGTGAACTTTGCGCGGGTGCTGAAAGAGGTCCTCTGGTGCCTCGTCACCGAGGGCGGCATCTCGTATCGCCGGATCAGGCTCAGCTTCGGTCTCGATGACGACGGTATCGAAGAACTCCGGCGCGAGCTGATCGGCATCAAGCGGCTGGCGGCCGATGTCGAGGGCGAGCTTCTGGTCTGGGCGCCCGAGGGGCGCGCGGCCCGACCCGAGTTGACGGCTTCAGCTCGTATGCCCCCAGATCATCGAGGTCGAAGTGATCGCCGAGCATCGCGCGCGTCGCCGCGCTGACAACGATCTGGTTCGGCTGCGCCAATGCCTGCAGACGGGCTGCGAGGTTCGGCGTCTCGCCGACGACCGCGGTTTCCGATGCCGTTCCTTCGCCGATCTGGTCACCGACGATCACCGGTCCGGTGGCGATGCCGATCCGTACCGCGAGCTCGACCCCGGGCGGCCGCGGGACCGCGGCATTCAGCTCCGCCATCGCCTCGACGATCACTCCCGGGAGTTCACGGCGCTCCGCGGCCTGATGCTCCACCATTTGAATCTGCTCGAGACGGAGAAGGCGCAGCATTTTGCCGAGCAGGCATTGCGTGTCGCCGAACGGCTTGGCGACGCGGCCCGTCTCGTCGGGGGGCAGATGGCGCTCGGCGTGACCCTTTATTTCCAGGGGAAACTCGAGCCGGCGCTTGCGCACTTTCGGCGGGGCTTCGAGATGTTCGATCCGAACATGCAGTTCCGGGATTGGCCAGGCTCCCACCCCGGCGTGCAATGCCAGTTCTTCCCGACGCTGATCTCCTGGATGGTAGGTTACCCGGATCGGTCTCTCGAGGAGCTCAGGGCAGCGGTAAGAAGCGCCGAGACGCTCGGACACCCGTTCACCCTCGCCCAAACGCTGTGTTGGGCCGCGCTCGTTCATGTCTTTCGCCATGAGCCATCGGCGGCTGCCGACTATGCCGAACGGGCCTCGAGGATCTGCGAGGAACAGCACATCGCGGAGTGGCACGCGCTTGCCCTTTGTGGGAACGGATGGGCGCTCAGTGCATCCGGTGAGAGCGAGAAGGGGCTGGCCCAAATAGGGAAAGGGTTGGACAGTTACGGTCTTGGAGTGCAGCAACATGCCTTGCTCGCGTTACAGGCCGACGCCCAATTGGCGATCGGAAAACCCGAAGCCGCGCTCGCGTCGGCCGCCGCCGGGCTGGAGGTGGTCGAAAAGATGGGAGGAGCGCCGCTTGAAGCGGAGCTCTATCGGCTCAGAGGCGAGGCCTTGCTCGCCGGCGCCGGGACAGTGAGCGAGGCCGACACGGCCATCGAGAAAGCCATCGACGTGGCGCGCCGGCAGAACGCAAAGTCCTGGGAATTGCGCGCCGCGATGAGCCTCGCCCGCCTGCGCCGCCAGCAGGGCCGGCCGCAAGAGGCGGCCGCCCTCCTCGCCCCGATCCTCGCCTGGTTCACCGAAGGCTTCGACACCGCCGACCTGCAAGCCGCCCGCACCCTCCTCGCCGACCTCGAAACCCCCGTCCCCCTCGAAGTGTCGGCGCTGTGCAATCCCCACCTCACCCCGGCCCTCTCCGCCCGGACGTATGGCCGACGGCGACACTCTTGACGAGAATTCCCTCTCCGCCCTTCAGGGGGGAGAGGGAGGGGCCCATTGCGCAGCAATGGGAGGGTGAGATGGGCGCTGGCGGCGCTCGACAATCCCCCACATCTCCCCGGCCCTCTCCGCCCCTTAGGGGCGGAGAGGGAGGTAGGGCCGAGCAGGCAATCAACAACCCGCTTTGCGCCTGCTTGACTTGACAATATCGCAATAATATGATACGGCGAGAGAATGTTTTAACCAATTGGCGGCATGACATGACGCACACCGGATTCGCCGATGGCGGACGCTCGCTGGAGTATGTTGCGGCGGGGTACAGACCAAATTAGCGGGTGTGACCTGACGAAGACGACGCAGCCAATGACTGATGCTTGCCGGGCCGGACCATGTTGCAACCAGTAGAAAACCATAGGTTGGCCATTCACCTGATGTCGTCCTGATCTTTCACGAGTATCAGGATGGGAAGGTGCTCGCGCAATGCGCGAAGCGATCGACAACGCGTCTTGCGGAAAGCTTTCACGCGGGATCGTTTGGTACTCAACAAGGGGGAAGCATGAGGCATATCGATCTGCGCATAGTCGGCGTTCTGGCGGTGACGGTTGCTCTGGGCGCATGCGTTGCGCCGCCGGTGGCGCCGACGATCCCGGTCGTCCCCGGCCCGAACAAGCAGTTCAGCGCCTTTGCCGCCGATCAGGCTATGTGTCAGCAATATGCCGCGGGCCAGACAGCACCCCAAGCCTATGCCGCGACCAATCAGGCGGTGGGGGGCGCGATCCTCTCGACGGCACTCGGCGCCGGCCTCGGTGCGGCCATCGGCGGCGGTCGGGGTGCGGCGATTGGTGCGGCGTCCGGTGCCACCTTCGGTACCGTGGTGGGCGCCGGCGGTGCAGGCTATGCGCAGATGTCGCTGCAGCAGCAATACGACGTGATCTACGGGCAATGCATGGCCGCGCAGGGCAACCAGGTGCCCGGCATCACGCCGCCGCCGGGGACACCGCCCTATGCCGGGACCCCGCGGACACCGCCCTATGCCGGGACCCCCGGGTCTGCGCCCTATGAACCAGGCCCCTCGCCTTATGGTCCGGGCCCATCACCTTATGAACCAAGCCCCTCGCCCTATGGACCAGGCCCCTCGCCCTATGGTCCGGGCCCCTCGTCCTATGGTCCGGGCCCCTCGCCCTATGGTCCGGGCCCCTCGCCCTATGGTCCGGGCCCCTCGCCCTATGGTCCGCCGTCATACCCTGGGATGCCCGTCCCGCCACCCGGCTGAGCGACCCTAATGGTGCCAGGGGTCAGCGAGGTCTCGGGGCAGGGAAGAGCTCGTCGGCAAGATGGCGCGACCTGACCGCATCGAGGAAAAATCCGGGGCGATCGCCCGCCGCATCGTCCGGCGGCACGATCAATGTCCACTCCCGGCAATCGATCATGACAAATGCATCACCCTCCGGCGCTTCCTGCTTGCTGCAACGGCCCGACGAAGCAAAGTCCGCGGCTGCCTTGGCCAGCTTCTCGGTGCTGACGCGGCGGCTATGCTGCAGGTTTTGCCAGCGCTCCCAGCGCGTCGAGCCGAGCTCACGGGTGAAATAAAAGCGCTCGACATGGTCGGCGCCTTCGCGACGCTCGCCGCCATAATGCTCGGAGATCAGCGTCGTCAGCGCGACTGGGGTGCCCTGGCCTTCGGCCGCCCGGTAGAGAACGGGCCTGACATACCATCGCGTGAAGGCGGCGTTGAGACGCGACGGGCAGTTGTCCTGCCGGCCCTCGCGGAGATCATCGAGCCGGGCGACGGCTTCCCCTTGCAGTGGGGTGGCCCGGCTCGAGTCGAAGAGCGCAATGAGCCAGGAATCGGAGAGCCCGGCGGGGCTGACGCGACCGTTGCAGCTCGCCCCGACGAACAGCTGAAACCCGCCTCCGCCGTCCTCGGTGGCGGCGAACGAGGCCGCGGTCGCCGACGTTACGGCGATGTCGCCGCCGTCGCCGCGTCCGGCATCGAAGACGCCGAAGCGACGCCCCTCTCCGGTGCCGAAATCGAACGAGTGCTCGACCACCCTGCCGAAAGGGCCTGTCTCGACCGGGAACGAGTCGCGCCGCTGATAGCCGCGCGCAACGGCGGCTCGGTCGCCCGGCGAGGGATGGTCGTGCTTGTGATAGGGCAGCTGTTCGCCCGGGCTCAGGTCGCGCTGAGCGGCGCAGCGCGGATCGCCGTCGATCGGGCTGACCGCTTCGAGCACCGTCCCCGCCATGTCGAGACAGACGTTTTGGATCAGGAAGTCGCTGATGACTTCCGGCGCGGCGACCGCCAAAGCGGCGCTATCGGTATCACCCGCCGATGCCGCAGCGCAAACCGTCACCGCGGCAGCGCACCAAAGGAGTGCTGCCGATCGGGCAGCGCCGGTGGGGGTCATTCGCGCGGCGGCGGTTTTCGATTGTCGGTCAGGTAGATCTGCTTTAACCCGCGTCGGCTGGCGAAGGCGCGGCCCCATACAATCGCCTGCTCCTCCGCGTCGAAGAGACGGACCATCGGCTCCATCCTGGCCGTTCGGCCGAGTTCTTCCCATTCTTCGATGAGGCTAGCACGCACACCGACCGGTGCGGGATCGAGGATGAGGGTCAGCTTCATTTCAGTTAGGATAGGGATTCATTCGCAAGAGCGGAGGACGATATGTTGGATTTGCGCATTCGCGGACGCAAGGCTTTGGTTTGTGCGGCGAGCAAGGGGTTGGGGCGGGCCTGTGCCATGTCGCTGGGGCGTGCCGGGGTCGAGTTGACTATCACCGCGCGCACCGCCGAGACCCTCGAACAGACAGCCGACGAGATCCGCAAGGAAACCGGCGCCAAGGTGACGGCGGTGCCCGGTGACATCTCGACCGAGGCCGGCCGCGCCGCCGCACTCGCCGCCTGCCCCAACCCCGACATCCTGGTCAACAATTGCGGCGGTCCGCCGCATGGCGATTTCCGCGAATGGTCGGTCGAGGACTGGCAGAAGGCGGTCAACGCCAACATGCTGACCCCGATCATGCTAATCAAGGCGACCGTCGACGGCATGTGCGAGCGCAAATTTGGCCGCATCGTCAACATCACCTCGGGCTCGGTGAAGTCGCCGATTGCCAATCTCGGCATGAGCAACGGCGCCCGCGCCGGCCTCACCGCGTTCTGCGCCGGCATCGCGCGGCAAGTCGCCAAATACAATGTGACGATCAACGGGCTGCTGCCGGGCCCGTTTCTGACCGACCGGCTGCGCTCGGGCATCGAATTCGAAGCGCGGCGACAAAACGTCTCCTTCGAGGAGATGCTCGCCAAACGCGGCCAGTCGAACCCCACCGGCCGGGTCGGTGACCCTGCCGAATTCGGTGACGCCTGCGCATTCTTGTGCGCCGCCTCGTCCGGATTCATCGTTGGCCAGAACCTCCTGCTCGACGGCGGCGCCTTCAATTCGACGATGGGGTGAGGACGCCGCGCCGCCGCTTGGCTAGCAGGCGCCGGTTGATGAGAACGAGACGGCGACCAGCGAGGTCGGCCGGAGTACTCGTTGCTCGGGTTACCGGACGAGCAGAGTGTTAAGTTAACTACGAATGCGACAACGTTAACTATCAATGTGTTCGATAATTTAACTTTTGATCTCTAAATTACGTGGTTCAGCAGGACCTGAGTGGTCCCACTGTACAAATTTGATCCTTTTGTGAGAGTATGATGAACAGAAAGCTTCCAACCGGGCTCGCGCTTTCGGCCGGGCTACTTCTGTGGGCGTCGGCGGCGAACGCGGACATGATCGGAATTGGGGGCGCCACCGGTTCCATAACCTTTACCAGCAATGGCAACGGGACCATCAGCTTCTCGACAGCAGGGTTTACGTCGACGGGGCTTACAACCTTCCAGAGCCCCACCGGGGTTCTTCAAGATACGGGAAACTCCTCGTTCGGTGCGATGAGTGGCTCGACCGGGGTCGAAGTTGGGAACATCTTTCCGATCGCCTCGGGTGGGATGGAGACGTTCTCCTACACCTCGACCACGGATTCGGACATGATGAGCGGTACTATCACCTGGCCCGCCATCAAGGACGGCACCACCTCGCCGCAGTTCGACGTAAACGCCGTTCTGACGGTCACGAGCAGCAGTGGAGATGCGACCTTTACCGGGGACTTCCCGGTGGGATCAATGGCCGGGATCGACTTCACCCTCTCCGTCGCGACAACCCTGTCAACCCTCGCCGGACAGGCTGCGGGGTCAACAGTATCCGGGGCGTTTTCGTCTGGCGAGGTCGTGCCCCATGTGCCCGAGCCGGCCTCGCTGACACTTCTCGGCAGTGCGCTTGTCGGACTGGGGTTGCTGAGCCGGCGCCGCCCGAAGCTCGCGTAAAATACCCGACACTCGACGCCTGGGGGTACGCTCCTCCCAGGCGGCTCTCTCTATGAGCGCGGCCGCGAGTGGCGCACTGTCGGGCTCACCCTGCAGCCGCGCGGCGATCGTCTCCGCAGGCGCTTGGTGTTGCTCAACGTCAGCGAAGGGTTGCGGCCGCCTCGGTGCCTGAGGTCGGGCTGGCTCGTTGCCCGGTCCCCAAACGGTCGATTGGATGCTTGATTACAACTAAGAATTTGATGAAGTTGCCACCCGCCGAGTACACCGTTTCATAAAGCGTCAGCGCGTGCGTTACGATGGCGGCTCGGAGTTAGCTCGCACATGCGAGCACCTAGAGGAGCCAAGGAGGGGCACGAGGTGGCGTTCAACTCGATGGTGTTCCAGAAAGAAAAGATCGTCCTCGGTGCTACCGAGGAATGGATCGTCCGCGGCGGCCGTCATCTCTTCCCGGTGCTGCCCAAGGCCTTTTCCGGGATCCGGCAGATCGGGGTGATCGGCTGGTCCTCGCAGGGGCCGGCCCAGGCGCAAAATCTACGCGAATCGCTCGCCGGCAGCGGCATCCGTGTCAAGGTCGGGCTGCGCGCCGGCTCGGATTCGATCGCCAATGTCGAAAAGGCGGGCTTTACCGAGGCCAACGGGACGCGCGGCGAGATGTACGAGGTAATCGCCGGATCTGATCTCGTCCTGCTGCTGATCTCCGACGCCGCACAGGCCGACAATTTCGATCGGATCATGGCGGCGATCCGCCCGGGCGCTACCCTCGGGCTATCGCACGGTTTTCTCGTGGCCTACGTCAAGAGCTCCGGCAAGAGCTTCCGCAACGACATGAATATCATCGGGGTGTGTCCAAAAGGGATGGGACCGTCGGTGCGGCGGCTCTACGAGCAGGGCCGCGACATCAACGGCGCCGGGATTAATTGCAGCTTCGCCGTTCATCAGGACATCGACGGGAAGGCTACCGATTACGCCCTGGCCTGGGCGATCGGGCTCGGCTCCCCCTGCACCTTCGAGACTACGCTCGAATTCGAATACAAATCCGACATTTTTGGCGAGCGCGGCATCCTACTCGGCGCGGTTCACGGGATATGCGAGAGCCTCTACCGGTGGTTCCGGTCACAGGGACGCCAGCAGGACGATGCCTTTCTCGACTCGGCCAAGAGCATCACCGGCGCCATCAGCAAGCAGATATCAGCGGCGGGGCTGCTCGGGGTCTACGAGGCGCTCGACGAGGACGGCCGACAGCGCTTCAAGCACGCGTATAGTGCCTGCTACGGCCCCGCGGCCGACATTCTCACAGAAATCTACGACGAGGTGGAGAGCGGCAACGAGATCCGCAGCGTGGTCAGCGCGGCGCATCGGCTCACGCGCTTTCCGATGAGCGAAATCGCCGGCACCGAGATGTGGCGGGTGGGCCGCTCGCTGCGCAGCAACCGCCAATCTGAGATCGATCCCGTGACGGCCGGCATCTATGTCGCGACGATGATGGCGCAAGCCGATCTCCTGCACGGCAAGGGCCATCCCTACTCCGAGATCGTCAATGAATCGATCATCGAGGCGATCGATTCGCTCAACCCCTACATGGATTTCAAGGATGTCGCCTACATGGTCGACAATTGCTCGACCACCGCGCGGCTGGGAGCGCGGAAATGGGCACCGCGGTTCGATTATGCCGTGACCCAGAGCGTGCTGCCGGTACTGGAGGCCTCAGGCAAGCAGGACGAGGCCTTGTTCCAGCGCTTTCTCGACAGCGAGCTGCACCAGGCGCTGTCGGTGTGCCTCGACTTGCGTCCGCCGGTGGCGATCGCCGTGCTGAGCTGACGCCCGGCCGCTAAACGGTGGCGATCGCGTTGGCCGGCGACCCGACGGCGCCGGGCAAGCGCAGCGGCGGTGCGGTCAACAGGAACCGCGAGCGACCATGGGCGCGCAGCCAGTCGGCGAACTCGGAGAGGTGCCAGATCTCGCCGAGATAGACGCCGAGCTTGAACAGGCAATGGGCGTGCAGCGGCAGCGAGGCGCAAAAGTCCTCGCCCTCGCATGGTCGTGACGGCATCTGCTCGACCGCGCGGTTGTCGGAGATCAGTGCGACGGCGCCCGATCTGGTGATCCAGTTCAACAGTCGCTCGTCGCGGCCGTCGAGCCCGGCCCCGGGGTTGGCAGCGAGCACTTGCGCGTCGGGCGCCTTGTTCATGTCGAGGATGACCCGGTCGTAGCCGGTGCGGAA
>Ga0210399_10000801_pt1 | contig 24554 bp, 22 predicted proteins | sample IncBWC14MmetaG_FD_150865 | JGI IMG/M metagenome (GOLD analysis project Ga0210399, IMG submission 150865) | Forest soil microbial communities from Barre Woods Harvard Forest LTER site, Petersham, Massachusetts, United States - Inc-BW-C-14-M | ecosystem: Environmental > Terrestrial > Soil >... | reverse complement strand
GCCTCAAATTCAGACAATTCACGCGCATAGTCGAGGCACGCGGCAATCTGCTCGCCTGTCAGATCGGGAAACTCAGCCTGGATGTCCGCGGAAGTCTTGCCCGCCGCCAGGTAACCCAACACCAGTCCGACGGGAATGCGGGTTCCCTTAATCCGCGGCTTGCCTCGCAGGATTTCCGGGTCGCTCACGATGTGCTGTTTCCATTGCACTGGCATATGCCGATACTATCGCCTTTTTCCGCCAATCGCAAAAGGTCCCGGGCTTTCTTCCTCTTCGCTTCCTGCTAACTGATTACTGATAACTGATATCCTTCGCCGGGTGCCGCACCCTTGGTCTTTAAGGATGCGGGTTTTCTCCCATTTTTTCCTGCCCCCTCGCCGTCCGCATTTTCCACAGGCCATTCGAACGTTCCCCAGTACCGTTACCAATTTTTGCCTTAAAAGGTACTTGTCAGTATCTTACCTTTTCGCTAACTATTCTCCATGAGCAACCCGCTATGACAAAAAGACCAGACGCATCCTACAACCTTTGCAACTTTAAATTCGCCAACGGCAAATTCTGCACCATGCCCGCTCATCCCAACCACGACGGCCTCTGCCTCAACCACGCCACCATCCACCGCCGCACCTTCCACCGCGAAGACGATCTCCTCAAAGAACTCGCCAGCCCCGCCGGCGATTTCATCACTCAGATTGATATCAATCACGTCCTCGGCAAACTCTTCGAGGCCCTAGCCGCCAATCGCGTCTCTCCCAAGCGCGCCGCCACCCTCGCCTACATCGGCCACCTCCTCATGCGATCCCAATCTGGCGCCAGAGACGAAGCCAACAACTGGGCCATCGAATCCAAGGTTCTCTCCAGGCTCATCGCCATCAAATATCCTTCTGAGCATTCTCCCAATGCCGCCTCCCCCGCGCCGCCCTCTCAACCATCTCCTTCCCAGTCGCCGACCCCATCACCCAAATCCCCTCCCAAATCCTGATCCGCTCATCCTCCATGTCTCCTCGCTCTTTCTTCTCCTCTTCTCCCTCTTACTCCGTGCTCTCTGCCTGCCCTGAGCCAAGTCGAAGGGTGTCCGCAGCCTGCCCTGAGCGCAGTCGAAGGGTGGTGAGATCTTCCGCCGTCTTTCCTCGCTGTAGGCTCTTGACTGTAGACTGTCAGCACTCCTCTCCTAAGTCTTTTCCTTCCCCTACATCCGCGCTCCACGTCCATAACCCCTTTCTTTCCCCTACATCCGCAAAAACAGGGGGGTACCCCCACCAAAAATGTCGGCGCGCCGACATTCTCGATTTTTCCCCATATTTTTTGCACTTTCTGAAGAGAGCTGGCTTAAAAGTCAGCGCTAGAGCGCCAGCGTGGAAAGCGACTATAATGGCGCACATGAGTTCGCCGGCACGAGGCCATAGCCAAATCCACAGCCATAAGGCGCACCGGTGCAGCTTTCATCCGGACCGCCAGGATCTCTACGTCCGCCTCGCTACTGTCACCGTTTTCGTGCGCGATCAGAATCGGAGCCTGCGCTTTTATCTGGATCAACTCGGCTTCGAACTGGCGCACGACGCCCGCTTGCCTTCCGGCGCCCCTTGCCTCGCCGTCAGCCCGCCTGACGGAACCGCCGTTCTTGTGCTAGTCGCCCCCAAGCCCGGTTCGGAAGAATATCGCCTCATCGGGCGCCCGACCCAGATTGCGTTCCTGACGGAGAATGCCCAGCGCAAGTACGAAGAATGGTGCCAAAAAGGCGTTGCGTTTTCTCAGCCGCCGCAAACGCAAGACGGGACAGGAAAGTCCGCAACCTTCCTCGACGTGGACGGCAACTCCTTTTTCCTCCTCGAAGACGAGGCAGCCGTCCGCGAAATCGAGGAGCAGCGCCGCGAGCACGCCGAGAGACTCGAATCCGAACACCTGGCCGCACTGGAATTGGAAACCGCCAGAGAAGTGCAGGCGAGACTCTTCCCGCAGACGCAACCCGAAGTCAGCACGCTCGAATACTGCGGCCTGTGCATGCAGGCCAGAACCGTCGGCGGCGATTACTACGATTACTTCACGCTCGGCCGCGACCGCTTCGGCTTCGTGATCGGTGATATCTCAGGCAAAGGAACCCCCGCGGCGCTGCTGATGGCGAATCTTCAGGCGCACCTGCGCAACCTGTGCTCCATGTATTCGAGCCGCCCGTACACGCCCTTTGCGGTGGAACAGCCGCAACGGCTGCTGCAAGCCGTCAATCAGCTTTTCTGCGAGAACACGGCCGCCAGGGCCTTCGCCACGCTCCTCTTCGTGGAATACAACGATGTGACGCGGCGCTTGCGCTACGCGAATTGCGGGCACCTTCCTGCTCTCATTCTCCGGAGCGATGACGCCCTCGAAACCCTGGATTCCACCAGCACGGTCGTCGGCCTGTTCGATCGCTGGGAGTGCGAGGTCGGGGAAAGCCGCCTCTCGGCCGGCGACACCCTGATTTTCTACACCGACGGCGTCACCGAATCCTTCAACGACTCAGAGGAGCAATTCGGGCAAGAGCGCCTCATCGAGGCATTGCGCCGCAATCGAGAACTTGCAGCACCAGCCCTGCTCCGAACGATCGTCGAAGAAGTCCGCCGCTTCAGTCCACAAAAGCAGCACGACGATATCACCCTGATCGCCGCAAAATGCCGGTAAAACGGAAACTCGGACGGGGGCAATGAAATGCTCAAATCCTCAGTGATGGCAGGTGTACTTTTCCTGACTGCTTCTCAGACGGCAAATAGCTCGCTGCGGCAGATGCGCATGACGCCGACGGAGATTGCGGCGAACGGCGCGGAGGGCGATCAAACGGGGGGCGCGGGGAGCGCCGCAGGTCAGCGGCGGGTGCTCTTTGGCGACCCGACGACCGCGGGCTACTACTCGATACTCCTGTTTGTGCCCGCGCATACCACCATCCAGGCCCACTCTCACCGCGACAATCGCATGGCCACCGTGGTCTCCGGCGAATGGCACTTCGGCTACGGTAGCGAATTCAATGTGGCAGCCCTAAAGACCCTTCCCCCAGGCAGCGTCTACTCCGAACCGGGCGGCCTGAACCATTTTGCCCAAACCACCGCCGATCCCGTCATCGTCCAGATCTCCGGCTACGGCCCCACCGACACGCATTACTTCGACCCCGCAAAAGATCCCCGCGCAAAACCGCGTCCTTGAGCCACGGGTGCCCCAGCCTTGCGCAGTCGGTTCGCGCCTGCCCGCCGCAGGCAGGCGAAGGGACTCAACCTTCACGCTTTTACAACTTCCTAAGCTATTTCGGCATACACTACAGGCCTTGAATCTGCCGCGGAGTCAGGAACTTGAGGTTGGGCGGCGCGACACAATTGTGGAGACTCGATGAGATTTTCGGTTGCAATGGGTTTGCTGGCTATTTTGTTCGCGCCTTCGGCGCGGGGCGCTGTTGGTGCCAACGGTGAAATCGCCGGCTTGAAAGCGAAATTCGTGGACGTGAACGGGATCCGGACAAGGTATTACGAGATGGGCCAGGGCGAGCCGATAGTGCTGGTTCATGGAGGGGGCTGGTCGGGCCACTCGAGCGCGAATGTCTGGTCCAAAAATATTCCAGGCCTTGCCAGAAGGTTCCACGTGTATGCGCCCGACAAAGTCGGTTCAGGCATGACCGACAATCCAAAGGATGATAAAGACTACAACCTTCAGGGTGAAATCGATCACCTGTATCAATTCATTCTCACGCTCAAGCTGGGGAAGGTTCATCTGATTGGATCATCCCGCGGTGGCGGCGACATTTTATTCCTCGCACTGGAACATCCCGAGGTGGTGAACTCCCTGGTGATCTCCGATAGCATGACGGCCGCGCCGGTTGGCCAACTGGCGTATCCGCCGGAAGCGCTCGCGCAATGTCCTAAAGGACCCGATTGGGAAGAATGGAAATGCCGCATTCAAGCGATCTCTTTCCACCCGGAGCTGGCGTTTGATGACGAATATTTCGAGGCCGGGAAATACATGGCGAGCCTTCCTAAAGCGCAGGAAACCGCGGCAAAAGTGAAAGCCGGCACTGGAGATCCCCTTTTTGATATGCGGCCCGGCTCCAGCTTTCCGGAATGGAAGATGAAGTGGCTGGAGCGGGTGAAAAACGAAGGCATACTGCAAGTTCCCGTGTTGCTCTATTGGGGGCGCAACGATCCCGCCGTCACGATTCAAAATGGGTGGGCGCTGTTTGACGTTCTGGGAGAAAAAAACCCGCGGGTACGCATGCTCATCGTCAACAAAGCGGGCCATTACCATTTTCGCGAGTATCCGGAGGAGTTCAACCACAACGTGATCCGCTTTCTTTGCAATTGGGAAGACCAGGCGGGTGGCGGGGGCCATTCGGGAAAATGCCGTTCGCGGGACATGGTGAGTCAGGACGTGACGCCATGAAGCGACGGCCGGGCCTTTGGTTGAGCGAATGGCCAAGCCTGGGAACGTCAACTCCGCTCCGTCCTGCGGGTTCAGCGGAATGAATCTCCGGATTGGCGAGTTGAGAAGACGTCCAGAACGCTATTCGGGAGAATGGCGTTCCCGGGGGGCTAGCGGTGGCCGCCGTGGCCGGCCTTCTGATGCTCTTCCGGTGCCGCGGCAATCCCCGCCCGCCTCAGCTCATCGGAATAATACTTCCGGAACAGCAAGTCCCACTCTTCGCTGCCTTCGAGAATCTCTTTCTTCTGCGACGCGATCTTCTTGCGCACTTCGACTTCGATCTTTTCTTCCTCGCGCAGGATGTTGGTCATGGTCTGGACCATGTGCTGGCGGATGGTGTCGCGGTCTTCGACGAATTCGACTTCATTGCTCTGCACCAGCAGGTCCACGATCTGGTGGGAGATGCGCACGATTTTTTCCCGGCTCAATCGCATTCTGTTCTTTCGCCCCTGTCTTCATGCCACTGCAAATTCGCTAATTTCTCAACGCAAAATCAGTTTGCGGTCCCGCGCCAGCTGGCCCTTCACCTTCTTGAACATTTCCTGGTACGAAATTCCGACGCGGCGCATCTCGTCCTGGTGTTGAGTCAGGATGGTGCGCACTTCTTCGTTGATTTTGTCCTCGATGGTGATCTCTTCCATCATCCGTGTCCGCACCTTCAGGATCACCGGCTCAACGTCTTTTTCCTTGATTGCGATTTGCTCGTCTTCGACGAGTTTCTTGACCAGTTGCGAGGCCATATGGCCCACATAATCGCGGTTCAGCAGCATCTCTGGGATGTTCCTTTTATGGATAGCAAGACATTGAGTTTACTGGCTGCACGGAAATTTCGCAACCAACGCGCGAGCGGCGGAATTTTGGAAAATGCGAGGAAAAACGGAAAAGTTTGGCGTTTCGTTGACGATGCGGCTGGCTTCCTGTAGCATGGAGAAATGTGAGCAGAGGGCGGTTAGCTCAGTTGGTTAGAGCGCCTGCCTTACAAGCAGGAGGTCGCAGGTTCGAGCCCTGCACTGCCCACCATCCGCTAGTGACAGCACGACTGCGGGGACGTAGTTCAGTTGGTTAGAACGCTGCCCTGTCACGGCAGAGGTCGCGAGTTCGAGTCTCGTCGTCCCCGCCATTCTTTTCAAGCATTTGCCGAAAGTATGGCTTTCCGGCGTGGGAACAAAAAGGAACAATAAGAAAAATCACTTCCCTCCTCCCGCCTCAGCAGTTTGAATCCGCTTCGGCAATATCATGCTGACAACTTTGGTTTGTGCTTGTCTTTTGGCTGTCGTGTTCGCCTGTGTGTAGGCGTCAAGTGTGATTCGACTGTTGGCATGCCGCAAAGACTCTTGCACGACCTTCACGTCTTCGCCGTTCGCTTTCAACTGTGTTGCGTAGAGACTTCCTCAACGTCATCAATGGGAACCCCAGGCACAGCTTCGTTTTCAAATAGGAGCAAATCGGAAAAAGAAGACTTAGTACCTTCGATTTGTGAGGAGAGAAGGGCTTCTTTGCGCACATAAAGGTAGAGAAAGAGGCGAGTGTCCGGAAGCAGCGTTGTGAGACCATCTGGCCGACCGAGGGCTTGATTCGCGCGGTCGATATATTGAAGTGATCGAATTGGTATCGCGACTGCGATTGAAACCCGAAGGACGTGTAATCCGCTAAAGTGGACGATTCCTGGTTAGTCGGTGACTCTTTTCCACGTGCTGTCTGGGTTGTATTCAGTTATTGCTCCCGCCAGTTCAGAAGTTTTCTCCCCCAGATCCTTCTGGTAGACGGTGCCATTTTGATTGATGATGAAGGTCATGACACCGCTCACTCGATATTCGACGGGATATCCGACGAGAGCGACTCCCGCGGCTAGTTTCCCATCTTTCAAATAGCTTTTTGCTCCGCCTTTCGCCGCAGTTCCCTGTTCCTTCAATATCCGGTAAAGATAGCCGTGGTACGGCTGGGCTTTTGTGCCTACAACCGAATTGTCATAGCCTTGGGCCTCGGCCTGAGCCAGTAATGGTCCCGCAGGGCTTGTCGGTTCGTTTTCACCGGTTTCCCAATACAATCCGTTTTGTTTATCAGGATCGCTGTGGAGTTTCTGCGCATAAATTCCAGAAGGTAGGCCGTCATGGCCAACGGCTGCGTAGTCCTTCTGGGCATCAATAAAACCCCGGCAGGCGGCGATTGCACCCAGTTCGTTGTGGCCAATCCGGCGGATAAGAACTTCCTGTTTTCCCGCGGCCGTGTCAAATTTCCATCTGCCTCCATCGTTTACGATGGGAATCGGCATGGGCCACGCGCTCACCCCGACTTCGAGAATTCGTGTGTTCTTATCTCGAGTCACGATGGCATGCTTCGATTTGTAAGCTTTCACAAAGGCCTTGGCATTTGCATCGTCCTGTACCGCATCTCCCGAGAAGACCAGTTCTTTAGCAGCGTCGCCCAGAACCTCCAGCATTTCGTCCTGGTTCCAGTCTTCCGCAGACTTGACGAGCGCCTGTACTGCTTCAGCGGGGGTTGCAAAAGTTTTTTGGTCGGCGGCTTTTGCCAATCCGGGCAATAGCACGACAGCCAGAAGGAGTGCGGCAGGGAGCAATTTTGTAAACATTTTGGTGTCACCGTTTTTGAGAGTTCTTGAACGCATTTTTATCTCTTCGACCCACCAGCACCGCCAGCGCGTGACGCGGTGCCCACACTGGCCTGTCCGCGGTTACTCGCGGCTCGATCAGTCTTGGCGCTGCTCGCTCCCTCGAATGCTCCAGAGCTTGACGGCTGAGTGCGGTTCGCCTGTTGTGGAGCTGGGCGTGCTGAAGGCTGCGTTGCTTGTGTCGGCCTGGAAGAAGGCGTGTTCCCTGCCGATGGACGCGAGTTTTGCGTGGCGGCCGGAGTTGGTCTGGTTCCTCCGGTCTGCCCAAAACCGCGATCACCCGATGGATTTCTTGCGGGCGCATTGACAGAATTCAGACGGTCATTCGAGGCGGCGTTCGGGCTGCGTGGCATTGTCGACGATCCGCCCTGCATGGAGTTGCCGGTTTTATTGCCCTGATAAGTAGTCTGCCCCTTCCAATTGTTTGCGTTATTCGCGGTGCCCGGCTGCTGCACGTTTCTATTCGCGTTGATCCCCGAATTGCCCGTTGCGGGCCGCTGCTGGTTAGTTGCGGTATTTCCCACTGTGCTTCCGCCCGGCCGATTTTGCACGTTGCCGGTTGCCGGACGTGTAGTCGGATTCGCGTTGTTTCCAGTGCGATTTCCTTGATAACTGGTCTGACCCTTAAAATTGTTTGAATTATTGTTGGCTGCCGTAGTGGTGGGCCGATAATTGACCCCTTGTTTCCCGCCGCCTGAACCATTTCCCATACTCCTGGCGTAATTGCTGTTCTGGCTGTTGTTGTAGGGCACCGGCCTCGGCTTGTAACTTGGATTCAGATTGTTGTTGTTGTTAAAGCGGTTGTAATAATTATTGTTGATGTTGACGTTGACATTGGTATGGCTGTAGTAGGGAGGCCGATAATAGTGATACCCGCCGCCCCAACCGCCGTAATACACCGGGTGATAAGGCGGAGGATAGTACGGCCTGGGACCATACCAAACGCCGCCATAACCCCAAGCCGGATAGTAGTAATGATTGTTATTGATCGCGGAGCCCACCGCGACGCCCGCCCCGAACGACAACAGCCCGATCATGACGGCGGTGCCTGTGCTCACTCCGGAACTTTGTTGTTGAACGACAACGGTCGAGTTGGTGCTGGACGGAGCGGCGCCATTCGTTGTCGTGGTTGTGGTCGTTGTTCCGCCGGAAGTGGTCGTGGTGGTAGTAGTCTGGAAGACCTGTTCCGGATTGTATTGAGGGACGTATACCACCTTGGGGTCGGCAGGCTTTAACTCCACGACTTGCGTTCCTTGATCCTGCTTAACGTCCACTTTCATCTGGGGCGAGCTTTTCAGTGCGCCAGTATCCACGGCTTGCGCGCGCAGCCTCTGAACTGACTCCAGGACGGCTTTTGGATTTCCCTGATAGGCTGCACCCAATTGCTTGGTCCAATCGAACTGTTGGCACATCAGATCCACCACTGTCGGATAGTGCAGCAGCGCTTGCATCACAGGCGTAAAGCCAGCTTTCTTGGACGCCTCATCCAGGGCCGCTTCCTTTAGATTTTGATTCTGCTCCAGGGCCAACCAGTTTCCACCGTCCATGACTTCCTGAGGAATGACCGAGGCTTGCAGCAATACCGCCAATACGGGATCCGGGTAGAGCGCGACCGGCGCCAGGAGTTCATCCAGACCGTCTGCCGTCAGGTTCACTTCCGGTAGCTGAACTGGGGCTTGTCCTTGAGCCTGCGGCGAAGTTTGGCCGTCTGGAGAAGCGCCCGCCTGTTGCGCGGAAGAGGGATCCTGCATTAGTGTGTTGGGGGATTGTTGTTGGAGTGAAGCGCCAGATGTCGCTTCTTTGGAGCCACAGCCTTGCAAGCCCATAGTCCCGCTTAGCAGCAAGAACGTCATGAGCAACGACATAGAACTCTGGAGTTGTTTCATAGATCCTCACTAGGAGACCTCAACCTCTGGCAATCGGGATATTGGCGGCTATTACTTGCCCAATTTTGCGCCGATCACTTCACCGGAAACGATGATTTCCACGCGGCGGTTTTGCTTGCGTCCGGCCGCCGTGCTGTTGTCCGCAACCGGGTTGTCTTGGCCCATTCCTCTGGCCGAAATTGTGTCCGGTGACATCCCTTGCGAAATCAGGAACTCCCGAACCGTGTCCGCGCGTTGCTGTGACAGTTTCATGTTGAAGTCCGCAGTGCCGGTGGTGTCCGTGTGGCCTTCAATCGCCAGATTCAGCCCGGGATGCGCCTGAATGATGCCCGAAAGTTTGGCCAGTTTAAGTTGCGCGTCTTGACTCAAAGCGAATTTGCCGGTCTCAAACAGGACATCCGCCATATTCACGACCAGGCCGCGCGGCGTATCCGTCGTCTGCAATACTTCATTGAGTTGCTGCAGGAGTTGAGCGCGCAAGGCAGCGGTGGCAGCCTGGGCGCGTGCGGCCTCTTCCCTGGCCGCTTGCTCCTTGGCCTGCAGGGCGGCTTGTTCTACCGCAGCCTTCTGTGCCGCCATTTCCGCGGCCGCTTTCTGTTGAGCGGACTGCGCGGCGGCTTCCGCCTTCATTTGTGCTTCCCGAGCCGCGGTGAGTTCCGCTTGCCGCTTGGCTTCGGCTGCGGCGACAGCGTCGGCTTCCGCTTTGGCTTTGGCCGCAGCGGCATTTTTTTCGTCCTGGATTCGTTCGGCTTCCTGGCGCTCCGCCGAAAGCGCACGGGCATCCTCCGCGAACTGAATGGTCTGGCGAGAGTTGGTGATGATTTGGGATTTATCCGCCTTCGAGGTGAGCGAATTCTCCGTTTGTTGCAGGCTGCTCTCCGCTTTGCTGAAAATTTCCGGAGCATACTGCTGGGCCTTTTGCGACCTGGCGATCTCCACGGCATTGCGCGCTTCGTAGATGTCCAACGGCGCATTCTTGAGGTCTGGGGTCAGCGCCAGAGGGTTCCCCATTTTGGCGTACTGGCTGCGCTTCATCAGTTTGTAGTCATTATCCGGATAAATCTTGCCCTTGGTGTTCTTTTTGGTATCGTTCTCCAGGACCACGACTTCGCTGGGGAGTTGCACGGCGTAATACGGTTCGGCAGTCACGATCATCGCAAAGGTCTGTGATTGCGCTCTCGTAGAGAGCTTGCCATTTCCCTGCTTATCGATCGGAATCTCGGCTATGTTGTCCGTTGTTCCGTCGGGTGTGACGGTCCAGAGCACGTAGGTGAGGAACTCCGCGCCCAGCGACGTGGGCTGCGGCATGCCGGTCACCTTGAGTTCAATGCTGGTACCACCCGTCTTGGCCTCCACTTTGGCATTGCCGCTTGCCTGCGATGCGGCGCTTGTGCCGAGAAAAACCACCTTGGTGGATCCGCCGCCCACTTCGTAGCCGACGGCCTTAATCGACTTCCTGACCACGTCCGCCGCCGGCACTTCCTTCTTGTTTTGTGCGTTCGCAAGGCTGCCGGCACCTGCCAGAGCGGCAAGTGCGCCGATTCGAATCCATCCAGAAATGTTCATCTTATCCCTTCCCGAGACACAAGCATTCCTTCCGTTCGCACCGCTACAAAACTAAGTGCAAGGGGCGTCTCTCGTGCGTATTCTGTGTGAAACTTGAAGCCAATGCTTCAGTGAACAGAGAGGCCACTTACGAGAACCTCCTCAGGCTGCACTGGTACAGAAAAACATGCAATTGTCAAAAGTGACAGGGGATTTCCGGCTAGCTAGTGGGCTCCGGTATCTGGCGAGTGCACGAGCGGGGCAGGCGAAATCGTCTCAAAACCGCTGCTCCAGTACTGCGACGTGCTGGAAATTGGACTATGACAGCCAGCACAATGAGCTGGTCTCCGATTAGCGACCATGCAAGGACTGAGCAAGATTTATCAGATTTTGCGGGAGCACGCGAATAGCGCCACGGCGTGGGCTGTCAAGGTCCGCGATGAGAAAGAACGCGATACTCAAAACAACCGGTAGAATCAGCGATCGCACGAATCCCTCCATAGCACGATGGGCGGTATAACCGACCAGCAGGCAAGAGCAGATGGCGACCGCTGCCATCAATCCCCATGCCCCAATTGGGGTTTGGTTCCACCATGCGGCTTGGGTGTATCCCTGCGAGTTCAATACATCGTTCATGCCTGAAAGGACCAGGGCAAGAACGGGAGTCTGCTGGGCCGTGGCCGGAACCCGGACGGCGGACCACAATTCGGCCTCAAGTTGGTCGGTACGGGCAATGACCTGCTGAAGTTGCTGCTGATCGCGAGTTTGATAGAACAAAATACGTTGGTCTAGATAATCCCTCAACAGTGTGCGGACTCGCGTCGCATCGGCAGCCGACAGCATGTCTGCCCGGAGGTATTCCGTGCCAATCGCGTTGGCTTCCCCTTCTTCATAGTTTTTGCGCTGATCATAACGGTTGATGGCCATCGAGAAGCTGAATCCAATGATAAGGCCGAGAAGTGTCAGGGTGGAAGCCAGAATAAGTTCGAGGTCCCGGCAAACTGCCTCGTCAATATTCTGATGGCGCTTGCGCAAAAGGACTCCGACCCAGACTGAGAGCCACATCACAAAGAAAGAGAAGATGAGAGCAAGGAATGGGGATCTCAATTCATCGGTCATAGGATGTCGCCTCGTGCAGTTCGCTGGTCAGCATAAATCAAATTGCATGAGAAAGGCGAAATTGAAGTACACAAAGACTTGGATGGCCAAGCTCGCGGGCTCAAAATGCAAGGATAAAATCATCACGACTATACCGACCAGAGTTTCAAATTACAATCGCGCCTCGCCCTCTGTAGGTCTCGAGTTGAAACTGGCAGGTCTGCGGCGATTGCGCCCCAGGTTATTTGTTATCTTGGCGGTAAGACCGCATAGCGAGCGATTACAAAACCCATGGCTCCGCCGAAGAAAACGTCTGAGGGAAAATGATTGCTCCCAGTGATGCGGGCGAAGCTGATTGCGCCAGCCAAGCCGTATGCGACAAAGGGAACCCAACGATGATTGCGGTAGCGGTGGGCGATGACAGCGGCGACCGAAGTAGCTGCCATAGCATGCACGGAATAAAAGCCACCGGAGTGGAACGGATTATGGGTGCCGTTGAAGAAGCTATCTGCGTAAGGGCCGTTACCCGTATATTGCAGGGGCTGTTTTCTGCCGGTGATGCCCTTGAAAGCGAGGTCGAGCGCGAAGCCATCCGCGAATGCTTCGGCGGCGAGTAACGCGGTGCTCTGGGCGTAGGAATCCTTCTTGATCAGACCGATGGCGTAGATCGACGCCGGGACCGCCGCGATGAACGCTCCAGTGTTCGTCCCACTAAGGACACGATTGTAGCCGCTGAAGCGGTTCGACGTGCGGAAGGACGGAGCGGTATTGGGATCGGAAGCCACAAGACCGGATGTGATCCCCACGATGACGACTGTGGGAATCCAGTGATGGCCCTTGGCGAGCTTTCCCGGAAAGAGCCAAATATCCTTTTGATCGGCGAGGAGATTCGAGGGGAGTGTGCGCAGGGAAACTTGGCGATCAGAGTCGGCGCTGGCCGAAGTTTGCGGCTGCTGCCCGGGTGTCGGGGAGGGGGCAGGGCCAGATGGTTCTTGCGAGAATAGCGGAGCCGCAGCGGCGAGAAGCGAAAAGAGTAGAGAAATGCGAATAGCCCTGCGAAACGGCTGTGTCCGAATCATTCGAATCGTCTTTACTAATAATCGCCTGTCAAACATATTGGTCTTTTTTTGCTCCAGTATTCCGCTCAAGCGATATGATTCCCCTCTACCCAAGGTCTTTGGCAACGCTTGATTTCTCGAGCAACTCCTCTTGCGGCTCGACATGCACTAGCACTTCGATTACCTGCGGCAAACCATTCAACACAAGGTCCTCTACTTCGTGAGCGATCTTATGTCCTTGGCGAACGCTGAGATCGCCATTTACCACAATGTGGAGATCGACATAGAAACTGAATCCCATCTTTCGCACAAAACATTTATCCAAACCAATCACGCTTGGCATTCGGCCAGCCATCGCTCTGACTTGAGCCTCTACGCTCATGTCCGGGGCAATGTCGGCGAGTTCAAGAACCGCAGGTCTCAATTGCCTCCAGGCGTTGTAGAGGATTACGAGCGCAGCGCAGATGGCTGCCCACCCATCAGCTGCTTCCCAACCCGGCCCTCCAAGTATCGCGATTGAAATGCCAACGAAAGCAAATGCAGACGTGAGGGCATCACTTCTGTGGTGCCAGGCGTCACTTTTGACCGCGAGGCTTCCGATTGATTCGCCCACGGACTGAACCTGTCGGAACAACAGTCCCTTGATGATCAGTACCCCCGCCAGGACGACAAGCGTGTAAGGCGCAGGTGCGGGGTGCGGGGCAGTTATTTCACGAATACCTTCATAAATGATGCCGAGTGCAGCCGCCATTAAGGCCAAACTAACAACGAACCCTGCAATAGGTTCGGCCTTCCCATGACCATAGGGGTGGTCTGCGTCTGGCGGTTTAGCAGCGATTTTCAGGCCAAAGTAAACTACCAAGCCGCTAAGCACATCGGCGATCGATTCAAAGCCATCGGCAACCAGTGCAAAAGAATTCCCGAGCAGACCGGCGGCGCATTTAGCCAAGCCCAAAGCTGAATTCACGAAGATGCCGACCAGCGTGGATTTCATGCCAAGGTCGGCGGCATTCTTCAAAGGATTATCGCCTCGCGTGATCACTGTGCTGTCTCTTTGCTTGACAGTTGCACGGGCTCGCTAAAGGGCAGGTCGATAGTCATGGCGCTATGATCGGCAACCAGAAAGCCACTCGCAAGGAAGGCCCTAGTCGCGGAACGTTCAACGGTCGCGGTCGCGCTCCGCTCAAGTAAGCCTCATTGTCAACGAAAGGAGTCGTCGTGATGAGCCGTAGCTTTTCTGCCAGCTCCGGACTCATCTCCTGGTCCAAGCTGAGTTGAACCAGTTCGTCATAGGAGAAAAGTTTCGGCTCCGAATGTCGCACGTAGTCCTGCGCGGGTAATGCAGTTGCGCCAAGCAAACCGAGAGCGATCGCAATCAGGAGGTGAACGAACGTAATGCGTCCGGCTGTTTTCATAGGTGAAGAATGACCTTTCTCTTCGTACACGCAAAGCGCGTTTGGACCTGACTAGCCGGCAACGGGCAGCGATACCGGTTGCTGAAGTCGAAATTCGAGCAAGGTTTCGCTGGGAATTTGGAGTTGTTGTCCCTTTTTAGAGGCGGCTACAGCGGTACCAGCTCCAGCGCCGGCAAGTGCGCCAATCCCCGCTCCCTTTCCGCCTCCGGCTAGCCCACCGATGAGTGCGCCCAATCCGGCACCGCCAACGACTTTCTTCGCGGTATTCCCACCTTCGCCTTTACCTTTCACCTCATACGTGCTTGTCAGCAGGGGGTAGGCAGTCCCACTGATGACGATGTCGGTCAGTTCCAAAGTCAATTCAGAGCTTCCGGACATCCTTCCGGCTGAGGAAGCTTCGGCGAGACGTCCGTAAAGTGTCGTACCCCGCGGTGCGACGACGGTGTCCTCGGCTTGCAGGTTTGTTTCGAGGGTAGCGGAGAAGCGATACCCCGTTTTTTGCTTGGCCGAGTCGATCGAATCGACCAGTCGAATCAGGATCCGAGTTCCCGCAGGAACTGTGATTCGCTTTTTGCCTTGGGCCGCCGTACGAGCTGCGGCCGACTTGCCGGTAGGCGGTGCAGCCCAACACCGCTGTTGGGAAGTTTGGCAAATAGTTGCTATCCCCGCGAGTAGAATTGCTGCTCCAACGAATGCCTTCCTCATGTGCGTACTCTCCTTATCCCGGAATTTATGAGCCTTGCTCAACAATTGGCAACGACGAGGCGATCTGCAGGTCGATAATCAAAAGAAGCTGATGTTCCACTTGGGCGAAGCGCGCGGCCGTCACTGCCCCGAGAGCTTGTTTGACCTTGTCATAGGTTTGCGCAAGCAGCTCCGCGCGTTGCTTTTGATAGGCGAACGATTTCTGAACTAACGCATCCGCTTTTTCATCGGTCATCTGGTTGTAACTTTGCGCATAGTCTTTGATATTTTGAACTCGCTGATCAGTCAGTTTCACGAGTTGGGCGTCATACTCGCTGTAGATCGGCCAGAATTTCGTTGCGTCTTGCGCGCTCAGGACCATCACGGCTCCCATAATCTCAGCCTTCTCTTGCCGCACATTCCTGCGCAGCAGGTCAATGTAAGCTTGCACATTCTTCTGCGCATCGCTCTGCAGAGGGGCCGAAGTTTTGCTTTCGACCTGTTCGGATTTCGATTGGGCCCGGCCAGGGGGCGCCGCGATCATCGCCGAAATGAGGAACGTCGCCAGGGATATATGATTCAGAAATTTCATGTCTTTTCATCCTTTCGATTTGCTCACCCATAGGAGTAGTTTCAGAAGAGTCCGAATGAGAAATCACTTGGCTGCACGCACCCAGACGTTCGCTATCACTCCGAACGCCAGGTCTGTAATGACAACGTGAACTTCGGCGGTGCTAGGAGGAGCTTTTTCTTGGGGAAATGCAGCCGGACATTCAAGGCACAAAGGGAGAACGCAACAAGCAGCCGGCGAACTCGCGTATAGCTTCTCATTGATCTCCTCCGAAAGGATTCCGCCGATTTCAGGGAATCCTCCCTAAGCACCAAAAGAGCGTTAATCTTGCTGCGCACATACTCTGACCAGCCTTCACTGGTTGGTATTGTCAAAAATAACAGCCTATTGTGCGCACAAAAGCGTCGTGGGCCGATTAGACGACACGCACACAAATCGCATTAAGGGGGGAAGGGGGAGCACCCATAAGCCAGATTTTCGGTAACCCGACCCCCTGTTCGACTGAATGTAGTCGAGCTATTCCAGCGCCGACACTGTCCCGCTGCCGACGTCGTAGTACGCGGCGACAACCTTAAGCTTGTTTGCCTTTACCAAACCAGAAATGACGGTCGAAGATTGGCGGAGCAGGGCCGCCTGGATCTTGGCATTTGCCTTGGTCGCCGCTTCGAGATTTGGTCCTGCTTGATCAACCGCAGGCTGTATATGAGGATAGAGCGCGCTGATTTGCCCAGGAACTTCTTTGGCTTGAATCGTGGCCTTGACCGCGCCGCAACCAGCATGCCCCATTACCACGATTACCTTTGTCCCCAAGACCCCTGCACCGTATTCAAGGCTGGCGATGATCTCCGAAGTGGCAATATTACCGGCGATACGCGTAACAAAGATATGACCGATACTCTGGTCGAAAACCAATTCAATGGGGACGCGGGAATCGGCACAAGACAAGACGGCTGCGAAGGGTTCCTGCTTCTCAATCGTATGCTGTTTCAGAATAGCGAGGTCGTGCTCACAGGCCGTGAGGCGTTCAGACGTGAAGCGTTTATTGCCATCCATCAATTCCTGCAACGCGGCATCGGGGCTGAGCGTCGTCTGTGCAAGTACTGGTCGCGGCATCGCAAACTCAATGCCTGCAGCGGTCGCTAATCCAGCCGCTGCTCCTCCCGCGGTCATCTGTAGAAACCTTCGCCGTGAGGAGTCTTTGTTCGGCACACTGGGATGCAAGCCGCAGGCCGAGGAAGATTCACAACCAAATGTAGTTTGGCTGCTTTTGGCAGTGTCGTCGTCGAGAAGAGAATGAGAAGTCATCTGTGAATGCCTCCACTTGGGATCCCTACAAGAGATACCAATGATTTACTTACCAGCCGAAACCCAGACGTTGTCGGGAGCAGCAATCTCCACATTCGAGAGTTCCGTAGTTATCTTCACCCTTTGGAGACTGGGCTTTTTGCCCGGCGTGGCAAGAAAGACTAAAAAGTATTGGCTGTCGAAAATCTTCTGCAATCGTTCCAGGTAAGGCTTGAAACTGACGGCACTGGAGGTGCCAAGCGAAAAACATTCTCCCCCCGTTTCGTCCGCTAGTTTGGAGAGACCGGAGAGACCAAGCTGCAAGTCCCAAGAACTTCGTCCGGCTCGACCGACGCCAACCGCGTAGAACGAGTGAACTATGACGTTATAACGCTGGCTGATTTCACTTGCTGAGTTCGCGTCGGGGCTCATGGACGGCATACTGTGATAGGCAGGCCCAAAGTTTGGCCCTAACTGAGAAGCCGTGGGTTTTTCCCCGCGGAGCCGGTCGATTCCATCGGTCACCATCAAAACTTCGCGCCGGACGTTTTGTTGCTGCCACCCCTTTACGAGGCTAATGAGAGACAAGTACGGGCTATCCATGGTCGACAGATTCCCACGGGGCAGGCGCAGTGCCTTCGCAGCGAGCGCATGATCCAAGGTGAAATTCTGAACAATGTTGACTCCCGCGTTCGACATATAACCGATAGCGATAGAGGTCGTTGCCGGTTGTGCGCCGATAAATTCCCGAAGATCGGTGAGATTATTTCCCACACGTGAGTCAAGCGTGTCATCGATTAAAATGAATAATTGAAGAGTGGCAGCCTCGCCTTGGGCCGGAATCAGTTGCGTCACTTGAAGGACCGTCTTGCCTTGCGTCACCCTTACGTCGCCCTGTCGGAGCGTCGGAAGTTCGCTGTCCTCCCGCTGTGCTTCAGCTGTGATTACCACGTGAACTTGAACGGCACGAGGAGCCGCCTTTTCTTGCGGGAACGCAGTCCCGACGTTCACCGCATACACGCAAACGACAAGCAGCAGTCTGCAAAGTAACGTACAGTTCCTCATAGATCTCCCTCGGCTAAATCCCCAGATGCGTGGAAGCCTTCCTGAATCCTAACGTTGCGACAATCTGGTCCCCATGCATACTCTGACTCAGAATCACTGGTTGGTATTGTCAGAAATGACAGGGTATCCCGGGCGGAAAAACCTATGGGCCGATTCAAAGAAAGGGGCACAAACTCCGATAACCCGAATACCATGGACCCACTCGTCGTCATCAGGAATCGTGTCCGTGTCGGAGTAGGCCGGGGTTGCTTAGATTCGTACTGAATTATCCTTGTGCGTGAACCGAAAATAGAGGTAACCAAGCAACCCGGCCGCTAAGGAGGCACCCAGAACCGCGACCTTTGCAGTGGCGACTAGGTTCTCGTCCTGGAATGAAAGGCCACTGATAAAGAGAGCGACAGTAAAACCCAAACCTGAGAGAATGCCGACTCCCATAATGCCCGCCCACGTCAAACCTTCTGCCATTCCAGCAATTTTCGATTTCACGGCTAGAAAGGAAAACGCAGTTATTCCCACCGTTTTCCCGACGATCAGGCCCGCAACTATGCCAAGTGCGATGGGGCTGGAAATCGCCAGCTTCAGTTGCTCGGTGGACAAAGCGACGCCTGCGCTCGCTAAGGCGAACAGCGGAAGAACAAGGAAAGAGACCCAGGGATGAACGCTCCTTTCCAGGCGTTCCCCGATCGATTCAGAGTCGCGGAAGAGTTGATCCAGTTGCGTGAGCGTGCCTTCCGCCGACGATTTGTCGTGGACCAAGATCTGGCTTCGGAAATTTCTCAGGAGAGGCTCCGCGTTGCCAGCCAAATCCTCCGGAGCCAATTTTGGCTTGATAGGTGCGATCAGACCCAGAATTACTCCAGCGATTGTTGCGTGCACTCCAGAACTCAGAACGGCCGCCCAGAAAAAAAGGCCCACAACTACGAAGACGGAGATAGGAGCATGGCGGATTGTGGCGGCTACGAGGAGCACTATTAAGCCGCCTGCCACAGCCAAAGCTGGCAGAGAAATTTGAGGAGTGTAGAAAAACGCGATCACAAGGATCGCCCCCACATCGTCCACAATGGCCAAGGCAAGCATGAAGACGCGCAGGCCGGAAGGGATCCGCTTTCCAAGCAGCGCGAGAACACCCAATGCGAAACCTATATCCGTGGCCATGGGGATGCCCCAGCCGTGCACCCCTGCGCCTGAGCGGTTCAACGCGAAATAGAGAACCGCTGGGAGGAACATGCCGCCGAGCGCTGCCAGAATGGGAAGCGCCGCCTGACGCACTGAGGACAGCTCACCCTTTACGATTTCGCGTTTGATCTCAAGCCCTACGACCAGAAAAAACAGCGCCATCAATCCGTCATCGATCCAGTGATGCAGGTCCATTGAGAAAAGAGGGCGAAGGCCTATTTTCAGCGGAAACTTCCAAATTGCGAAATAGGATGCGCTCCAAGGCGAATTCGCCCAAACGAGCGCCACAACGGTGGCTCCAAAGAGAAGGATTGAACCGGAGGTCTGGCTGTGGATGAAACTCTCGAGCATTGAGCGCGGGTGGGCCAGAAATCGGTTTTGCGTTGTAGTTGGGGAGGAGCTTTGCATCGAGGTCGTGTCTCTAATTGCATCCCGAAACGCGGATTGTGCAGCGGGCGCATAAGCATGTTGATAAATACGATGATCGATCTAGATGCGCCTGATCACGATTGCCTAATCTCGTCCTTGCGTGAAACCCCTCCTGGCGATTCGTCGTGCAGTGGACCCATGAATGTAGGCTCCGAGGCGGCTTAACTAGTTGCCTCAGGAGTGGCCGGCGAAATATCGGCAGAGATAGGCGCAGCCAGCGATCATTTCCAGGGGCGAACGTTGGTAGCCTTAATGTACTGGTTGCCGTAACTCTCGATTTCGTAATTCCCTTTTTTCTTGTCGAAGCGGATCTTGGCAGCAGCCATGATTTGACCGGTACCTTCGCCCTTGGCGTTGAGCGTCACCTGAAGAAAACCAAACGGGTAGTCGGTGGTGCGTCCGCTGTTGTATAGCTCCATGAAAGGCATGGTGCGAGCGGTAACGAGAGTAATGATGGTGTCAGCCCCTTGCTGACGCTTGCGCACGACGGCGATCTGATTGCCCGTGGAGCCGACAACGTTGATGCGGCCCTTATCTTCCTTCTCCAAAGCGCGGCGAAGCGCATCGGTCCCCTTGTCCTTGACGAGCTGAGCGAAGTTCTGGACCTCTTCATCGGTGGTGTACTGGGTGATCCGAAAATCAAAGTGGGCGGATTTGCCTCCCACGCCTCCACCAGTGCCTATGGCCACACCGGAGTAGGCCTCCGGAGGTGTTTTGTCCTGGGCTAACGCGAAGAGCGATAGGCATACGGAGAAAAAGGAAACAAGGAAAGCGATGCGGGAAGGTTGTGTCCTCATTTGGGAATCTCCTGAGAATTACGTGGTTTCTGCGAGCATCCAGTCTTGGCCCGGACGAGAAAGCGCCGGCTGCCGAGCCGAACCTGCCCTCACGCCTTGCATTCTCCTTCCATCTCAGAAGCGAGGGTATTGTCAAAAGGAACAGTGGACCGCAGATTGCTGGGGAGAGTGTGGGACCCGGAAACCCTTGCATAAACTAACAGTCGCCGTTGGGGGCGCGCCTAGCGATTCCCAAACTTCCAGCTGAGGCCGGAGCTAGTGCCGTAATCGCTGCCGGAGAAAGTCGGAGGGGGACGATTGTCCCAGTTGCCGTAAAAAGAAATGTTCCAGGAGAGATTGCTCCACAATTTGACGTAATACGCAGTGTTGAGGTTGAAATGGACGCGACTGGATTCAGTAATTGCAGGAAGGAGAGTCGCGCTGATCGAAAGATTGGTTTTGCTGAATCGGAAGAGCCTAACTTCGCTGCCGATCAGACCCGATGCAGCATTCTGAGTCATGGAGGGAACGATCATCTGCTGGTAATTGATGCGCTGCCAGACCAACCCGCCAACCACCGAGATCGTGGCGCGATTGCCGTTTACCAGGTAGCGCCCAATGCCTCCGCCAATGCTGCTCTGAAGTTGAATTGCCTGTTGCGAGCTTTGGAGGAAATCGGCGATCCCCGTGTAGTACCAATTGTTCCATCGCAGGAGGCGCTCCACGTCCAGGTCGAGCTCATTCCGCGTTGCAGGTGATGTGCCGGTGCTTGAGGACAACGTCGAATCATAGGCGGCGCTGGCCGACCAGCGCTCGCGAGGGTAATTCAAGGAAGAACTCAAATTATATTGCGTGGACTGGTTGCCCTTGCTGTAGATAACGCCCAGACCGATATCCCCATTGAATCGCTGCCAGAGAGTGCTGGAGGTTTCATCCATTTTGATGATCTGAGTCTTGTCGATCTCCACCTTGGTATCGGAAGGCTGCAGGATCTGGATCTTGACGGGGCGTCCGCCAGAACTCTCAGGCGTGGAGAGCGTTCCCGAATGGACCAAGCCATCTTGTGTCTTGACGATGAAAAGTTGCTTGCTCTCAACATGATCCACCTTGGACCATTCCACGGAAGAAGTACCAAGAATGTAGTCGACGCTGATGTAGAGGGTATCGGCGGCGAGGCCCTTGATCTCGCAGGTGATTCGGTCGCCGTTCTTCATGATAATGACGTCACTTTTATCGCGGGCAAACAACGGTAGGGCAAGGAAAAGAGCCCACCACAAAAGAACCATTCTAGTTTTCATAGCAGATCCTCTTACCGCTGGGAGGTTTGTCCTGCATAGACTCGGCGAGTGGAGATTGCCATGGCGAATCAAGATTTGGCGGACTTGCCCGAGAGCAAGCGGCCGGCCCAAATAGAGCAATCGGTCGTGTTTTTCCGGGCCTTGAACGAGAGGGGTTTCATTGTTCGTTTCCAGACCCGGCCACGCTTTCTTCATCGTAGTGAAAAGGAATGCGGTGGTGAAACCAAATAATATCCAGCCATTCAACGCTTCCAGAGCGCCGATGAGTCGCCAGTGGGGTGCAAGTTAGTGCATGCTGCAAAGTCTCGGATTACCCGTATCTCTCCGTCCCATTCGCAAGGTAGGTCTTTCGGGTTGGCGAACGAGCTACCTATGCCTGCCTCCGCCTCCGCCTCCACCCCCTCCGCCGCCTCCACTCCAACTGCGGCCACCGCCGCCATACCCGCCCGAGCTGTGATTGCCGCTTTGGTAGTGTTGACTCTGGGCCGAACCGCTCTGTCGGTTTTGTTTTTCGGAGTCGAGATTTTGCGTGGACCCGCCGTAGGAGGAGTCGCTTTGATTCATGCTCTGTTCGTGCTGCTGGGTGTTGGCCTGGCTGCTTGGATGCTGTTGCTGATAGCTCGACTTGTCTTGCTGCGCCGTTGCCTGGCTGTTGGGGTGCTGTTGCTCATAGCTTTGAGTGCTTTGCTGGGCTTTCTGCTGATTCTGGGTCGTGTTCACACTGCTCCAGCCACCACTGCCATTGGACTCTTGCCAGCCGGAGCCGGTGTTTTTGTAAACATTCCCGTCGTGGCCAGCGTACATGTCGCCGTTGGATGATTTGCCGGCGGCGGTGCTCCCGTAAGCTGAACTCGTGCCCGCGGCCTTCCCACCCGAGGAGGTCTGCCCGGACGCTACCGTCCCTTGCGCGGTCGAATAATGCTGGGTAGTGGCGGATTTGTTTCCCTGGGAGACGTAGGAACTCCCCCACTGCGCGGTGGGACTCGACCCCTGATGAGTTGCGCCATACGATCCGGTGTACGGGTTGTACGCCTGGCCCACGGTCTGCTTGCCGTACGCCGTGGACGTGGAAGCGGTTCGCGTGGAAGTGCCAGTGTACGGATTATAGGACGCAGTGCGTGTCGCGGAACCATACGATCCGTATGTCGTTTGTGAAACGCCGTAGGCCCCTGTCGAACTATGGTAGTAAGACATGCCATACGCGCCATAAGCTCCGTAGCATGTGGGGTAAGGATGGTAGACCGGGTAGCCATAGGGCGGGTAGCCAATGTGAGGCGGATAGTGATAACCGCTGCCGTTGGCCACGATGGCTCCGACGGCCGCGCCCATGACGAACGCACCGAGATATCCTGCCGTGTAACTGGACTGCACGTTGCCGCTCGAAGTTGTGACCTGCGTTACGTACGTGACGTTATACACGGGAGAACTCGGAGGAATTGTATAAATCACCTGGGGCACAGAATTCGCGGTGGTCCACGGACCTTGCGGTGTGGTGGATATGAACCAAACGCCTTGCAAGCACAAGTAATAAACATCCCCGACCTGAATCACTTTGTCCGGGGTATTGGTGGCGTAGTGCAGGGTTGTGCCCTCTATCGGTGCGAATTGCGGACTGCCCGTATAGTCTACTTTTGCCTGCGCGGCCGCGGTCGCAGGATTCAGCTCCATGACCGTGGGAATTTGCGCGATCAACACCGCGTCTTTTGCCTGGGAAGTGCCGGGTACGGAAGCGAGGATCGCGCTCGCCGGGTTTGAGAGAGGAATATTGGCAAAATCCGGCGGCAGGCTGAGCGATGCAAACGTCCACGGCCCGGTCAGACTTTGCGCGCTGAACCAGCGACCCGCCGCCAGGTAGTAGTAGGTTTGCGTTGCCCCATAAACAAAGAGGGGGGAATCGGTGTTGTTGGCATAGACCAGTTGCGTGCCCGGAATCGTCGTGTAGGTCGGGCGCCCTTCGAACAAGATCACCTCGGCGGGAAACTGGCTATAAAAGACTTGTGGAACAATGGCATTCGCAACCTGCGGAGGCGGAACCGCCTCCTTCACTTCTGTGAATTTTCCGGAGTCGGGCACCTTCTCGAAGGCCTTGGATAACTTCATAACCCGCGACCACGGCCCATGCAGATCACCCGCACTCAGCCAGATATTGTTGAGCAGCAAGTAATACTGGGAATTGTTTTTGTCAAAGAACAACGGCCACATCGTGTTGACGACAAACTTCAGGTCGGTCTTCGGAATCTCCGCGAGGACGGGCTCGCCATCCACACCGAGGAGAATTGCGGGAGTGTAGCTGACAAAAATAAAGGGAGGATCGTTTCGCAAATTGACCGTTTGCACCGATTGCGGCTTTGGCAGGTACGCGATCAGGCGGTCAAGGGACGCGTTGTAGGTCTGCGGAACAAAAGAACGGAGAAGTTGATCGAGTTGTGCCGACGTTGCCGGATCTTTTCCTGGAAAATAGGTGTTCAACGTTCGGATGTTGAACATGAACACTGTATGCGTTTCGGTGTTCACCTCGGTGGTGCCCTCGAACGAAGCTGCTCCCACAATCTCGCCGCCACCCGCAGGAGTCAGCTGAAAGGCCTGCCGCCATGTAATATCGTTAAAGTTTTTCCATTCATCGACCTGCGGCTGGTAGACAATGAGTTTTCCGCCGGGTTTCACAAGCTGACGCGGCCAACCGGGATCCTGTGCCGATGCGTAGGAACAGGCCGCCAATAAAAAGCCAAGAATTTTAATCGAGAGGTTCGTGTGCCGCATTGCCGACTCCTTCTTGTGGCGCTACAGTTTGCTGTAACTGGAGCTTGTGGTCCTGATCTGAACCTGCTTGGCGGTTGCATCGAGCACCGTTTGGGCGACGTAATTTGTTCCATCCGGCAGACTGTTGAAAACAACTTTCAGAGTGACCACGTCCTCAGGCGCATCGAGATACGTATTCACGTCGTAGCCTTGGATCTTTTTTGAGGCGGTGTCGAATGTCAGCTTCACCGTGTCACTCGGTTTCGCGTAGTCGCCGAAGACAAGTGTCACGATTCCGCCACCCGATGGCTGGAGGGCTGCTTTGCCAGATTGGAGGGATTCCTGCATCTGGGAACCCTCGGGTGGCACGTAACGTTTAATCAGCGATGCCACGCGCTCCATGTAGTCTTTCATTTCGTCTTTCTTCTTCTCAACGATCTTGCCTTTCACGCCCCGCTGCTTCTGAG
>Ga0210399_10000798_pt1 | contig 24631 bp, 24 predicted proteins | sample IncBWC14MmetaG_FD_150865 | JGI IMG/M metagenome (GOLD analysis project Ga0210399, IMG submission 150865) | Forest soil microbial communities from Barre Woods Harvard Forest LTER site, Petersham, Massachusetts, United States - Inc-BW-C-14-M | ecosystem: Environmental > Terrestrial > Soil >... | reverse complement strand
GCCTAGGAAATGTCCGGACCTACTTCAACCTTATGCTCACGATGCTGCTTGGTGGTTTGTGGCATGGCGCGAACTGGACTTTCGTGGTTTGGGGCGGCATTCACGGCGTGGGGCTCGCCATCGAGCGTTTGTTCACTGGCGCCAAGCGCGAACTCGCATCCTCTCCCACCTTTTTCGCACGCTGGGTCCGCCGACTCATTCTCTTTCAGGTCGTTTGCCTGGCGTGGATCTTCTTCCGAGCTCCTTCACTCCACGGGGCCTGGGAACAAATCGTCGGCCTTACCGTCTGGCAATGGAGCCCTGCGTATCTCACGGCACTATTGTTCTTGGGCGTGTACGCGCTAGTCCTTTTCCTTCTCGACCTTCAACTGGAAGTCTCGAACGCCGAGCACGTATTTGCATCACGCTCTTATTCCTGGCGGATCGCCACGGGAATTGCGTTCTGCGTCCTGATTACACTTTTCGGAGCGAATCAAGAAAGTGCCTTCATCTATTTCAGATTCTGACCGTCGGGCTGCCACCCGGGCCACCGTTGTTTTGCTTGCCGCGTTGATCGGCTATTTCTGCGCCCTCGAGGGCGTAACGCGCGTTGCTTTCCCTCGCATCAACCACGTCTGGCGCACTATCGCGGCAGATCGTCTCCATGCGGTTTCGCTTCGGTCTGACAGCGCCGGTAGGGCCACAACCATGCTGATTGTCGGCAACTCTTACCTGGAAGTCGGCGTGAACCGCGAAAATCTGCAGCAAGAAATCGCGCCCCGCTTTTCCCTTGCCTACCTGCCAATGTCCGGCACCAGCTATCTCGATTGGTATTTCGGATTGCGCCGCCTCTTCGTCGAGGGTTCTCGCCCCGCCATCGTTGGCGTTTGCCTGTCCACCCGCGACTTGCTCTCCGATTCCACCTATGGCGGATCCTTCGCCAATGCCCTGATGCTGAAACGCGACATCTTTAAGGTGAAGCAAGAGGGTCACCTGGACAACACCGCCATGACGGACTATTTTCTTGCGAACTCCAGCAGTTGGATGGGACACCGCGGAGAAATTCACAATTGGCTTCTCCGAAGAACCGCACCCGCGATCGATGATCTGGCCCCGTATTTCAAACCGAAAAATCGTCCGCTGCCGTCCACTAACGAAATATTAGACAAGGCCCTCCCGCGTCTCCGTTTGTTGAATGAGTTGTGCCGGGAAAATGGCGCCCGCTTCTTCCTCTTGATTCCGCCGACCCGTGATGTGAACGACGCTTCCAGCGAACTCCAGGCCGCGGCTGCCCGCGAAGGCCTGCTCGTTGTTTTGCCTTTTCAACATGCAGAGCTGCCGGAGAACGTCTTCGTCGATGGCGCGCATCTGAATCCTCAGGGTGCTGCTCTTTTTACAGAACGGCTGGGGCCCACGCTCCTTCAATCGCTCTATCGAAATTAGCACAGCCAATTCTCCAATTGGCCAGCGCACGCAAGTCTTGAAGGGCCGATCATCTCAAAATGTCATCGGGAGACCGCCTCCGCGTCGCTTTGATTTCCTATAATTTCGGAGAATACTGCGTCCGCCTCGCCAGTGCGCTCGCCGAACACGCGCACGTTTTGTTGCTCGCCCCGGACGACCTCATTGCACCTCATGTCGCCAAGTTAAATGGTTCGGTGCGGCTCTTTTCCTTTTCGAAGCCCCGGCTCCGCCAGCCAGTGCGGCAATTCGGTGTGATCCGAAAGATCTTCCGGAGAATCCACGAATTTGCGCCTGACGTGATTCACTATCAGGGCGCCCACGTCTGGTTTGACCTGGCGTTGCCCTTCCTGCGTCGCTATCCACTGGTCTTCACCATTCACGACTTCAAACCCCACCCAGGCGACCGCCTTTCGCTGAAGACTCCATTCTGGGTCGAGATGTTTGCCCGGCGCCGTGCCGATGAATTGATCGTCCACTCGCAATACCTTCGCGAAATAGTGGCCCGAAATCTGCCCGGCGCTGCGGCGAATACTTCCGTGATCCCCCACATTCAGATTGGCGAAGATTTGCCGCCCTCCGCGAGCAAAGAAGAAGAACACCTGGTTCTCTTCTTCGGCCGCATCTGGGAATACAAAGGTTTGGAGTATTTAATCCGCGCCGAGCCGCTAATTACGGCGCGCGTGCCAGACGCGCGAATCCTAATCGCTGGTCAGGGCGAAGATTTCTCCCGCTACGCCCGCATGATGATCCATTCCGACCGCTTCATCGTTCACAACGAATTTATCTCCGATGAGCGCGCCGCCGATTATTTCCGTCGCGCCAGCGTCGTTGTTCTTCCCTACATCGAAGCTTCGCAGAGCGGCGTGATTCCCGTGGCCTACTCCGCCGCAAGACCTGTCGTGGCTACCACAGTCGGCGGCCTTCCGGAGATTGTGGAAGACGGCCGCACCGGCTACCTCGTCGCGCCTCGCGACGCCGCGCAGTTGGCCGATGCTATCACGCGCTTGCTTCTCGATGCCCCGCTATGTCGTCGCATGGGGGAAAACGGAAAATCAAAATTGGAAGCGGAATGCTCTCCTGCCGTGGTCGCTCGAAAAACCATGGAAGTCTACTGGCGCGCTGTTGCGAGAGGGTGCCCCTCCCTTGAGAAGAACCCAGCCAATAAATCGATTCCCGGATACTCGTAGATCCGGTCCTCTCCTCCCTGAGGAATCAGCTCACACTGGGTTCAACCAGCCCTTCGAGCAGTTAAGTGCGGACACCCGTAAACGTATGCCGCACCGCTTCATCCGAGATTGCACCTACTCAGGACGATTACGGTCATGGTCCCCGGTTAATGAGGCTTGCTTAGTACTTGAAGTTCGGCAGCCCGGCGAGAGCGCTATGCACTCTTAAGCATTTCGCCCACGGGCGAAAGACTAAGTCAGGCGTGTTTTTGAATATGTCGGTAAGGAAATGATTCTGCCGTCAGACCTTGTGTTCTAGGACTGTCTGCTGATGTCCTACAGAAGGGCAGTTCCCACCTGTACTTCTTCGTAGGGCAAAGTTTCTAAGTTAAGTTAATAGAAATATCTGAAGCCGGATTAGGGGACCTACGCCCACCTCTTCCAGGGTTTTGCCCGATTGCCCAGCGGAGCAAATTTGCGTTAGCGCACAGCCAGGGGCACAATGACCACGCGCCGAACTTCCGGGCTCGGAGCCCAGTCAACAAAGTCAGCTCTCACACCGCAGCAAAACACAACCCTCTCCCTGTATCAGGAGATCCTCCGCGGTCTTCCGTTGGGGATAGTAATCCTGCAGCTTGAAAATCCTCAAGACGTCAGGACGTTCAGAATTATTGATGTCAACCCCGCCGCAGCTCTCCTCACCGGCGCAACGATCGAAGTCTTGTGTGGCAGAACTTTGGCTGAATTCCCAAAGCTCTTAAAGACGCCGCTCCCAAGAAGGTGCCTTGAGGCCTTCCAATCCCGCAAACTAATAGACTTGGGAGAAATTTCCTATGGTGACGAGCGCATCCGGGAGGGCATCTATTCCATCCAGGTTTTTCCCTTGCCAGACAATTTCATGGGAATGGCGTTCGAGAATGTCACCGATCGCAGGCGCGCAGAACAGGCATTGCGGGAAAGCGAGGAACGCTTTCGCTTGCTCGTCCATGGCGTACGGGAATACGCCATCTTCTGCCTGGATCCGCTCGGCCGCGTAGTCAGCTGGAACAATGGTGCGGAGCGCTTAAAAGGGTACCGAGAGGAAGAAATCCTTGGGAAGCACGTGTCCACGTTCTATTCCCCAGAAGATGTAACCAACAGAAAGCCGGAGCACATTCTGGAGGAAGCCGCTCAACGCGGCCAGAGCGAGGATGAGGGATGGAGAATCCGCAAGGACGGTTCCCGTTTCTGGGCAAACGTCGTGGTCACGGCACTGCGGAACTCCAACGGAAGTTTGCACGGTTTTGCCAAGGTTACCCGGGACATGACCGAAAGGCACGAAAAGGAAGAGGCACTCGCAAAGGCCAAGGAGCTATTGGAACTCCGCGCGGAGCAGCGAACCGCGGTGCTGGAACGAGTGAACTGGGAACTGCGAATAGAAATCGCGGAGCGCGCGCGGGCCGAGGAACAATTGCGCATGTCGCTCGATCAACTCCGCGCGCTCGCGGCCCGTCTTCAGAGTGTGCGAGAAGAAGAACGCACATCTATTGCTCGCGAAATCCATGACGAACTCGGTCAGGCCTGCACAGCGATAAAGATGGATCTGGCCCTAATCAATCGCAAGGCGACAAAGCGACAAACTCATCTGCGGGCAAAGGCTGACTCGGCCAACCAGTTGGTCGACGGGATGATTGTCACCTTGCGCAGAATAGCCTCCGAACTTCGGCCGAGAACACTGGACGATCTGGGCTTGACGGCTGCGTTGGAGTGGCTGGCTCAGGAGTTCGAAGCTCGCACTGGGATTACCTGCAGCGTTGTTTTGCCACAGGAACCGCTGGTCTTCGATGCCGAGCTTTCCACGGCCATTTTTCGTATTTTTCAGGAATCACTCACTAACGTCGCGCGCCACTCTCACGCGACGCGCGTCGAAGCCTTTCTGGAGCAGGAAGCGGATCAACTCATTTTCCGGGTTCGCGACAACGGCAAAGGATTTAATGCCAAGGAAGTAAAGGCGCACAGGTCCCTCGGTCTGGTTGGAATGCAAGAACGCGCGTTGCTCCTTTCCGGAGAGCTCACAATTGAAGGGATTCCAGACGCCGGAACAAGCTTAACCCTTCGAATCCCGTATCCACGCTTGGCCCCGCCCACCGAGGAGTCGAGATGAGAGTCCTGATTGCTGACGATCATGCAGTCTTCCGCCGCGGTCTCAAAGAGACGATCGGTGAGGCATTCCCTAAAGTGACTTTCGGAGAAGCAAAGTCTGCGCCGGAAACGCTTGAGAATGTACGGATTCAGAACTGGGATATCGTCATTCTGGACATAAGCATGCCTGGAAAAAGCGGGCTCGATATTCTGAATGATCTGAAGCGGTTGCGGCCAAGACTACCGATCCTTCTGTTAAGCATGCACCCCGAAGAGCAATACGCCAGGCGTGCACTCAAATCCGGCGCTTCCGGTTACCTTACCAAGGAGAGTGTGCCAGAAGAGTTAAAGTATGCCGTCAGGAAAATTGTGGCTGGAGGCCGCTACGTAAGCGCGACCCTCGCCGAAAGGCTTGCCTTCGACTTAAGGAACGGAGTGGACGTACCTGTTCACCAACTCTTGTCAGATCGGGAGTTCCAAGTGCTGCGAATGATAGCTTCGGGTAAGACCGTCAAACAAATAGCGGACGAGATCACCCTGAGTGTGAAAACGGTGAGCACTTACCGCGCGCGCATCCTAGAGAAGACAGGGATGAAAACCACAGCGGAGTTGATTCGCTACGCGCTTCAAGCTCAACTTGTGGACTAAACATGAAGGAGAACTGCACCTCAAGACCAAGGGAGTCTGTAATTTTGGCATGCCCGCACTAATCCTCCAGATGTGGGACTAATGCGGCCCCCCCTATTTCACTTTGTCCTACACGAGATTCCTGTTTCCACCGGATGTACTTGCAAACGAATTCGTCATTATCTATTCGTGGGCCCACGGTTTTCGAGGAGCAACAGAATGAGAGTCTTTATCGCCGATGACTCCGTGGTCGTTGTGGAACGTCTCGCCGACTTGCTGAAGGAAGTGCCTGGCGTTCAGCTCGTAGGACGAGCCGCCGATGTCCCCGAAGCTATACATTCTATCCTGGTGCTGAACCCGGACGCTGTAATTCTTGATCTCCAGATGCCAGGAGGTAGTGGCTTGGAGGTCTTGCGCGCAATTCGTCGGACCTATCCCTCCCTTTGTGTACTGATTTGTACGAATTATCCGTCTCCCCAATATCGGGAGGAGTGCATCGCCGCCGGGGCGAATTTCTTCCTTGACAAGTCTGCGGAATTCGAAAAGATCCCGGCTATCATCCGCGATTTGATCGGACACCAGACCAAAACTTCTTCAGCGACTCGAATAATCTAGGCTTCTTCTGACCGCGCAGTTGCTCGATCATTCCCTTGCGATTGCATGGCGCGGGAGCTTACTTCGAGTATCAACCTAGTGTTGATAAGCACCGAGGTCGGAACCGCCGCCTGGTGGGCGGGCTTTGCCGTTGATGTCCGTGTAGATGTATTTCTTCAGGTCGGAGACAATGTTCGCCGGGACTCCCGGCAGGGTGCTGGGATCGATGCCCTTTCCAAGGGCCGGGCTGAGGAGTGGTGTCAGCGTGAGTCCGCTACCAAGGAGCGAAGGCGCGAGAGACGTTATATAGCCTCCGATGCTCAAGCTTGGTGGGAGGAGGAACAGCGGGTTGGCGTTGATCAACTGCGAGGGATCGGAATAGGTGAAGTTGATGGGGCTGCCAAAATACATGTCCGCGAAGTATTGGATGTTGGCGTTGGAGCTTTCCTGGTCGTAGGAAGGATTGTTGGTGTCCACGGACACGGCGATGTTGTTGATGAAGTAGCCGTTGTTGGAATTCTGGGTCGTGAACGAACCGACGTTCCCCAGTGAAGTGTCGAGATCGTTTTTGTAGCAGGTATTGTTGACGATCCAGAAGTTGGTGACCACATTGGCCTGAATGCATCTGCCGCCATTACCATAAACGACGTTGTTGATAATCAGCGCGGGCGGGGTATTCGCGGTGCTGTAATTATAGGAGCCGTTGCTGAGATCGAGGATGATGCCGTTGCCGTCGGTGTGATTGGAGGAGCCGTCGAACTCTCCGGTGATGATGTTGTTGGAGATGATGTTGTGGAAGCCGGGGTAGTTATCGAACCACTGGGCACTGTTGTAGGAGATGGCGCTGGTCCAGCCGTAGAGATAGCCGTTGTGGTTGATGAGGTTATGGTCGCTGGTGAGGTAATCGCAGTTGACGGCGCCGACGCCGGAGCCACCGGTGTTGCTGATGGAGTTGCCGATGAAGCTCAGGTGATGGCCGCCCAGGCAGAAGAAGCCGTCGGCGGCGTTGTTCTGGCCGTCAAGATTGAGGCCCTTGAATTCCAGATAAGCGGCACCGGAGGGGAAGGAGCCGTTGCCGAGCTTGAACATAGGTTGACCGGTGGCGCCGGCGGTCCACGCGAGGTTGACGGGGCCGTCGCCATAGTTTTTGTAGACGATCCAAGCGGAGGGAGAGCCGCTGGTGGGCGGATAGAAAGTGGAGCTCATGTTATAGGTACCGGCGAGCAAACAGACGACGGAACCGGGTTGCGAAGCTGCGGCGGCGCCGTTAAAGGTCTTCGGAGCTGAAGAACTGGATCCGGAATTGGAGTCGTTGCCTGAGGGAGACGCAAAGAGGGTGCAATCGGAAGAGGTGGAACCGTTGTTGACGGTGAGAGCGACGACCGAGCTGGTAGCGGAGATGCCGGCGGCATCGGTGGTTTTGGCAGAAAGGGAATGCGCGCCGTTGGAGAAGGAATCGGTGTTCAGGCTGAAGGACCAGTTGTTGGTGCCGGAAGCGCTGGAGTAGCTACCGCCGTCAACGGCGACTTGCACGGAGGTGATGGAGACGGAGTCCGAAGCGGTGCCGGAAACGCTGAGGATGCCGGAGACGGAGGAGCCGCTGGCGGGGGAAGTGATGGCGACGGTGGGTGTGGGAGAAGCGACATTGATGGAGAAATTTCTGGAAGCAGATTGCGAAGAAGCGTCTTTGACCTGCACGGTGAAGGGGAAAGAGCCGGCGAGAGAAGGAGTGCCGGAGACGACGCCCGCAGAACTGAGCGTGAGGCCATTGGGGAGCGAGCCGCTGGCCAGGCTCCAGGTGTAAGGAGTCGAGCCGCCGATGGCCGCCAGCAGCGAACTATAAACACCTGCCACGAACCCCCCGGAAAATTGTGAGGTCGTGATTTGCAGGGTTGAAGCGGCATTCACCGTGAGCGTGGCCGCGCTGCTGGTTATGCTTCCGGCTGCATCGCTCACGACAACAGTGAATTGCGCTCCGCTGTCGGAGCTGGTGGTGGCAGCCGTGGTATAGCTGGAGGAGTTCGCGCCACTGACGGCGACGCTATTCTTTTGCCATTGATAAGCCAGGGGAGCGGTGCCGGTAGCCGCCACGGAGAAAGTAGCGGTCTGGCCCGCGGTAACTGACTGACTAGCCGGTTGCGCGGTGATCGATGGCGCTACCGCAGTGGCACTAACCTTGAGCATGGCCGCGCTGCTGGTTGTGCTTCCGGCTGCATTGCTCACGACAACAGTGAATTGCGCTCCACTGTCGGAGCTGGTGGTGGCAGCCGTGGTATAGCTGGAGGAGTTCGCGCCACTGACGGCGACGCTATTTTTTTGCCATTGATAAGCCAGGGGAGCGGTGCCGGTAGCTGCCACGGAGAAAGTAGCGGTCTGGCCCGCGGTAACCGACTGACTAGTGGGTTGCGTCATGATTGACGGCGTCACCGGGGCAGGGCTGCCGCTACTGTTTCCCTTGACCACCCCGACGCACCCCGAAGTCAGAATTCCAAGCCATACCGTCACTAAAACCAGGGCCCAACGATTCATCGCATCTCTCTCCCACGAACTCTTTCATGGCACGGCTCTTCAGAACCGAATAAGTACAATCAGCCGGAGAGTGCGTGTCTTAGCCAGCCTGTTCCGAGCCGGAAGCAGGTGAGCTACAGGAGCGACGTTAGACCGCACGATGTTGAGGGCACAACTGCTCGCAAGGCCAGAAAACGGGCCGTGAGGTTTCTAGCCAGATGGGCTGTCAGCCTCGGTCCTACACAGTCCAGTGCCTAGGGTTATGGTTCTAGGGCTATGAAAAGGAACGGGATAGGTACAAGCACGGAGGCCAGGCAGGAGACATGAGCAAAGTTCGAACTCACCTCATCTGCACGCTGGATATGCAACGGAGAAGCAAGCGTGATTCAAACGCCCGCGCTTGCTCCGGAAAACCTAGATACCTGGGCAGGCATGAACTGCGGCTTCGCCGTCTCCACCGGCCTGCCGAAGGAGTAGTATTCAAAGCCCTGCTCCAGCATCGCCGCAGGATTGAGGAGGTTGCGGCCATCAATCACCAGCGGGCGGGCCATCAGGCTATGGATGCGCTTCCAGTCGAGCAGGCGGAATTCATCCCACTCGGTAAGGATCAGTAGTGCGTCTGCGTCTCGAGCTACTTCGTAAGCTTCGCGGCAGCAGTGAACCTGGGGAAAAACCGCCGAAGTTCGATCCATTGCTTCCTGGTCGTAAGCGCGAACTTGAGCGCCCTCACCTAACAAGCGGCGAATAACTTCCAGTGACGGCGCGAAGCGGATGTCGTCGGTGTTGGCCTTGAACGCAAGGCCAAGCACGCCCACTTTCTTGTCCTTCACGACCCAAAGGGCTTGGCGAATTTTCTCCAGGAACAGATCGATTCGGCGTTTATTCACGCGCTCGGCCTCTTTCAACATGCCGAAGTCCACGCCAGAACGCTCGGCCAACCGGATAAACGCTTGGACATCCTTTGGCAAACAAAATCCACCGAAGCCAAGTCCCGCATCTAAAAATCTCGGTCCGATGCGCGGATCCAAACCCAGCGCGCGCGTCACTTCCTTGATATCGCCTCCGACTCTCTCGCATACATCAGCGATCATGTTGGCGTACGAAATCTTCATGGCCAGGAAGGAATTGGAAGCGTGTTTGATGAGCTCGGCGCTGTTGATGGTTGTTACCACCACAGTTGGCGGCTTGGTGGCGGGGCATCCAGTCAAATGAACCGAGCATCGGAATCGCCGCTCAAGGATCGGGCGGTAGATCTCTCGTAGTTGCTTTTCCGATTGCTCGTCTTCCACGCCAAACACGATGCGATCCGGATGGAGAAAATCTTCCACGGCCGTGCCTTCCCGCAGGAATTCCGGATTGGAAGCCACGCGGAACTCTGCGCCGCCATTCCGTCGGTACACTTCCAGCACGCGCTTCAATTGCTGCCCCGTTTGCGCAGGTACCGTACTCTTCTCCACCACCAGCTTGGACTCGCAGGCCTCAGTGGCGATCAGGCGTGCCACGTTGTCAATCGCGGAAAGGTCGGCCTCACCGTCTTCCTGCGGCGGCGTACCGACGCAAATGAAAATGGCTTCCCCTGCCCGCACTGCCGCTCTTGCATCGCCGGTGAAGGAGAGCCTGCCCGACCGGTGATTCTCCGCGAGCATGGCATCGAGATGCGGCTCATAGATCGGCACGACGCCAGCATTCAAAGTGCCGATTCGTTCCGGATCATTGTCCGTGCATACGACTTCATGCCCCGCCTCAGCAAGACATGTTCCCGTCACTAAGCCTACATACCCGCAACCAATCACCGAAATTCGCACTGTGGACCTCCCAACGCATTTCTTTCGGCCTCTTGTAATTGAGTCAAGACCGAATCTTTAGATCTAAATATTGTCAACCAGCGGTCGGCACGAGCAGCCTTCTCCCTGCCAAGAAACCGGCGCCGAGGGCGGGTTAAGCGCCGCCTCCGCACAGCCTCTGAGCCCTCCGCCATTTTTGCGCCCCGCTCCACCGCCGTCCACATGGAACCCTAGGCGAACTGGATCCACGTAACAATCCGGTGCCTGACGGAATAAGGCATAGGGAAAATCCTGAAGGGATGGGCCGCGAATATCCCGGCGAATGGCTCTTTGCTCTTGCGAGCTTTAGAGTTCTCTTTCAGCAGTAGGATCCAATATTGAGGCTTGCGTGATTCTCGCGGCAATCGCAATTCAACTTGCGGCGCCCCGACATGGCCGAACGAATCGTTATGGACACTTGTTTTCCGACGGCGTGTTTTGGAAGTCGCGAAGCATCTCCATGGCGGCGGTTCAAGCGGCGGCGTCACCCAACGGGCTCTTGGACCAGTTGATGGGCTGTCCTTGGAACCTTAATCCGACTCCAAAGCGTCCATCGGGTAGTCGTTGACAGTAAATAACGCGAGCAAGGGTGCGCAGATCGCCCACGAGCGAGCTGATCAGCAATCCTTCATTCAAATTTCTAGCCCGTTGAGTCAGAATGCGCATTCCCACAGAGCAGACGTTCTCCGTGGTCGTCCGCTCAGTCGCGGCGGGGTCCAAGATGCCGGAAATCTGCACCGGGACCGCCAGCTGCATCCGTTTTTCAACTCGTCCAGACCGCACAGACATCTGTGAAATGACCCTCCAAGTTGTGATCCGTCAGCTTGCGCCGGGCTCGCCGCTGCCAATCGGCCGCAGAAACCGACAAGAATCTCAGCAATAATTGTCCTATAGAGTAGACAGTGCCTTCTGAGGTTGAATAGTGGTTTCTGCCTCGAGAAGTATCCGCGGTCGTCGCCGCTTCTGCTCGTACATGGCTTGGTCCGCCTTCACCATCAATTCTCCAATGGACGAGCAGTTGCTCGGATCGAACCTTGCAACGCCTAAACTAAGAGAAATTTCGTAGCCAGGCTGTTCGGCACTTTTTGATCTCAAACACTCGAAAAGTCGATCCTTGATTGTGGCCTCGCTGTAACCGGATGCTTCGATCGCGAGAACAGAGAACTCATCTCCTCCCAAGCGAGCGACCACATCTGAATCCCGAAATGTTTCTTCCAAAGCTTCGGCCGTGCGCTTTAAAGCACGGTCGCCTTCGAAATGGCCCAACGAATCGTTAATCTGCTTCAAGCGGTCCACGTCCATCACAAAAAGCAACATTCCCCGGCCGGATCGGCGCCCAACTTTCAGTTGGCGTTCTGCCACAGCCATAAAACCGCGGCGGTTATACAAGCCTGTGAGTTCATCGGTGAGCGCAAGACTGCCCAGCTCTGCTTGCAACATGTATTGTTTCGCGGCGCACCGCACCGCCCGCATCAGAAGCTCGCTGCCTGACTGACCCCGAGTACCGCCGGGCGACGTGCCGTGAGACTCTGTGCGCACATCTCTCAACAAGCTGGCGAGTTCTTGATTTGCTTCCGAGAGCAGAGCTTGGAAGACATCATCAATGCGCTCGTTCTCTCCGCGCGGTAGCAAACGCGGGACATCCCGCCGAAACAATGATTGGGAATCAACGGCCATGCTCAGGAGCGCGCCATCAGATGAATTGTTTGCGTATTTGAAGCCTGCTGCTCTTTTCCGCGAGTAGCTAGTGAACTTGTTTGGGCTCATTGGCATTTGTGACCATCCTTGGTCTGCCGACGGTCGTCCACCGCATTCTCGCCGTCTTTCGGCAAAGTCTCTCGTACCGATGAGTTTGTGACTGTTCGAATTCTCAGTTCCGCCAGCATCATCCGTTCGTCTCCCAGGAATGAGTAGCGACGCGCTATGTTCCCTAGCTCCGAGAGATCGTTTAGTACTCCTCGTCGTAGCAGGCCTTTCCAAAGAGCGGCAGAGACTGGTAGCGGGGCGCGCCCATGCTTCATGGCAAGAAGTGCCACCAGATTACGGAGCAACGGCCCCACCGTTTGTTGCCATTCACATCGGCCAGTTTGCCCATCAGGAATCCCTATTCGCTTTTCTTGCCTTCCGCGCCCAAGTGCTTCGATCACCGAATCCTCCAAGGCTTTGAGTTCGGTCCGCCTCCGTGTCAGTGCAGTTCGGTAATTGGGGTTATGGAGGTAGGGGCCCTGTCCACGGAGGCAGCCCGATCCTTCCGTGGCAGAATAGCCAGTTGCCAAACAATCTCAATCCGGTGAATCATCCATTTCAACTGAGTGAAATGACCCAGAACGGTCTACAGGCAAACCGCTTGGGCGCGGTGTCAAGCTTGGATCAAGCCGCGGCGAATGGCGTAGCGCACCAAACTCGCTGTTTCGTGGATATCAAGTTTCTTCATGAGTCTTGCTCTGTGTGATTCGGCAGTTTTTACACTAATCCCCAGGTGCCCGGCGATGTCTTTCGTGGACTTCCCTTCGCCAACCAATTGAAGAACTTGGCGCTCACGCGCAGAAAGAGGATCGGTCACGTCATACGTTTTGGATAGATACGCATCAACAACAACCCGCGAAATGTTCGGGCTAAGATATATCGATCCGCGACAGACTTCTTGTATCGCGTGCACGAGGTCTTCCGCCGCTTGGTTCTTCAGCACGTACCCCTTGACCCCCGCGCGCAGAGACTCACTGACATACTGATCCTCGTCGTGTTGCGTGAGGAGTATGACCTTGGTCTTCGGAGAGGATTTCTTCAGTTCGCGAGCTGCATCCACTCCATTCAGCACCGGCATGCTGATGTCGATGACGGCGACGTCAGGTGCCGTCTTCTCTACCGAACGCAGTACTTCTAGCCCGTCCGAGGCCTCGGCCACAATCTGAAATCCTTGTTTTTCCAGGAATGCCCTCAGTCCTTCGCGGACCATGGCATGATCATCCGCAAGTAAAATGCGTGTGGGCATTGTTCATGGGCAGGTTAAGAAATCCCTCCAATCTGGGCAATCAGGTAATTTCCTCTATTCCCGTGGGGTAAAGACCCGAGCAGTCGCACATCTGACGCCGGGAGATGATCTGGCAGCAGTTTCCTATCCTTCTGAAACTGCTCCATTTGCAGTCCATTGACGGGAACCAAGTCCACGGCTTCCTCGAAGCGTCTTCGCCAGCGATAAAAAGCATCACCGAGACGTGATGGGCAATGCCGGAATCGAGAGCATTGTGAACGAAGGCGAATAATGCCAGCGGCAGTATCGGGAAGAGGAGACCTCGAAACTTTGTGGCGGTTACGGAAAAGTCTTCCGTTCAGGGTTGCACCAATCCACGGCGAACCGCGTAGCGCACCAGACTCGCTGTCTCGTGAATGTCCAACTTCTGCATGAGGTTCATACGGTGAGATTCGGCCGTTTTGACGCTGATTCCCAAGAGGGAGGCGGTATCCTTTGTGGATTTGCCTTCAGCAATCAACTGCAGCACCTGCCTCTCGCGCACCGTCAGGGGATCTGCTGGCCGCTCCGATTTGGAACGGTAGGCCTCCACCACCGCGCGGGAGATGCCCGGGCTTAGATAAATTTGACCTCGAGAGGCCTGTTGAATTGCATGGACCAGGTCGCTGGCAACCTGATTTTTCAGGATGTATCCCTTCACGCCGGCTTCCAGTGCCTCGTGGATATACTGCTCTTCGTCATGCTGCGTAAGGAGAATTGTTTTCGTCTTTGGACAGGAACGGCCCAGTTCGCGAGCCGCATCTATGCCGTTTAGGGTCGGCATGCTGATGTCTAGGACCGCGATATCTGGTTGGTGCGTCTCCGTCAGGCGGACTGCGTCATGTCCATCGGATGCTTCCGCCACGACCTGGAATTTTTCCCTCTCCAGCAGTGATTTCAGACCCTGGCGCACCAGGACGTGGTCATCCGCGAGCACGATTCGAATTGGCATGTTCACCCTCCAGTGGAATTCGTATGGAAAGTTCAGTTCCGTTTCCCGCGCTAGATTGGATAACTAGTGTTCCGCCGATTGCGCTCAAGCGCTCCCGTATGGCGATTAACCCTAAGCCCTTCCGACCCACTGTCCCATGAGTCTGGTTGGAGTCAAAGCCTCCACCGTTGTCCTTGATCGAACAACACAGCACAAGGTTTTCTCTCCACGCGCGAATCCATACGTTGCTCGCTTTCGCATGCTTGGCGGCATTTGTTAAGGCTTCTTGAACGATACGATAGAGCGTAGTCTCAACGGTGCCTGGGAGGCGTTCGGAAACATTTGTGTCGATGTGAATTGGCAGGTCGGCTCGCTTCGAAATTCCCTCCGCCAGGAAACGAATCGCGGGAATCCAGCCAAGATCATCTAGGATGGTTGGCCGGAGTTCATGGGAGTACCGTCGCAAGTGTTTTTCAACCTGGTTCAGCAATTCCTTAATCCGTCCGATCTGCGCTTGCTTGGGTTCGGGTAGTTCCACAGCCATCTCGGCCAGCGCGAGGTGTACTGCGACGAGCAATTGTCCGGCTTCGTCATGCACGGCATAGGCGATGCGCTTGATCTCTTCCTCCAGCGTTTCGTTCAATTGCCGCAGGGCTTTCACCGCATCCTGGAATCCGCGGTGTGCCATCTCATAAGGAGACAAGCACTCCGCGAGGAATTCGCCGCTCAACCGGACCAATTCCCCCCGCCGTTTCTCGCTTTCCTGATCGCAAACCAAAGCAAGTACGGCTTGGTGATGCAAGGAAGCTATCTCCACAAGACTCTTTTGCTCGGCCAACGCTCGGCGGCCGAGTTCGTACGCCCGGCCCAGGGCGGTTTCGCCCCCCCTTGCCGCATATTCACGCAAGCTCACGCGGTACTCGTCTTCAAAACGCGTTTGCGGTTTCACCTTGCGTCGAAGTGCGATCTTCATGGACCAATTCCCATTAACCGCGCAACTAGAACGAGCGCATCGTCAGTTCCGCTCCGGTACTGCTCGAGAATTCTGTCGGCCGCCCGCTGGGGATTCTCCCGCGCGGAGAGGGTCATCGAAAAATCGCTTCGGACTCCGTCTGTCGCAAAGAAAAGTGTGTCTCCCTGCGCAATTGGAAGCACCGTGGCCTGAAGGGCAGGTAGTTGGGAGCCCACGACTCCAGCGCGGAGAAGAAGTGACTCCGGCGCACTGCCGTTCTTTGTATCGCAACGCTTCAACACTCCTTGGACATTGCCGATCCCAAGCCAAGTCATCATTCCATGTTCAGGCTCAATGAAAGCAAGGCTTAGGACAACGCCCCGAGTTGTCCGCAGTTTTTCGTGGCATTGTTTTACGAGGGAGATGATTGGTTCATCGATGAAACTTCTAAGAAGTGCAGCCGCCGTCTTTGAGACGTTGGCAGCTTCTTCCCCATGTCCTATCCCATCAATGGCCGCAATCAGAATTCTTGTCTTGTTAAAGCAAACCACGTGGTGATCGCCCGATTCACCCTGGCCCGGGAGGACGAACTTCGCCACACCATATTCGACCATCGGCTGTTTTATTGTTTCCACTTCTTCACCGCCACAGTGGTTCCCTGGCCTGGTCGGGAGTCGATCTCAAACTCGTCCATCAAGCGACGCACCCCAGGCAATCCAAGCCCCAAACTTCCAGAAGTGGAAAATCCATCTCGTAACGCCTGACGAATGTCGGGGATCCCGGGGCCCTCATCGCTGGCCGTTACCGCAATGCCTTGCCGATTCAACCCATTGACCATCTTTAGCGTAATCTTGCCCTTGCGCGCGTAGGATACGATGTTTCGCGCGAGTTCCGAGATCGCTGTGGCAATGAGTGTCGCGTCACCGGGAGAAAATCCAAGCTCATTCGCCATCGCCCGTCCCTTTTGGCGAGCAACCACGATGTCCTGGTCAGAATTGATACCCACCCGGATTTCCCCATCTGACACAGTGACTCACTCTCAGTTCGTAGTCTTGAACTTTTCGTTCAAGTAGGCCAGACCTTCTTCCAGGTCCAGCGCGGTCGCAACCCCTTCCAGGGTCAAGCCCAGCTGCACCATTGCAAATGCCACTTCGGGCTGAATTCCTACGATCACTGTCTCCGCGCCACGCAGCCGAATCATGTGCGCGATCTCCCGCAACGTCCGCGATGCAAACGAGTCCATTACGTCCATGGCGGTAACATCGACGATTACTGCGCGCGAGCGAAACTTGACAACTTGCTGCACCAAGCCCATGCGCAGTTGGTTGAGGTCCGCATCCGACAGAGCGGCCTGAAAGGTCGCAATCAGGACTGCCCCCTGCTTGAGAATCGGAACTTCCACGTAGCCCTTCCTCCGCTTTGCCTAGCGTGGCTCCGCTAGTTTCTCGACTTTGTACCCCAACAGTCTTTCGGCCTGCTCGATGCCACCCTGCAAGTCGCCCACGGTATTCATCTTGCCGAGGTCTACACCGATGGTCACCAAGGTCTGCGCAATCTCTGGCGAAAGCCCCGTGACAATCACGGTCGCGCCAAGCAGCCGCGAAGCTTCCACCGTTTGCACCAAGTTGTTCGCTACTGTCAAGTCCATGGCCGCCACACCGGTGATATCGATCACCACGACTTTCGCGCGGTTAGTGCGAATTCCGCGAAGCAGCTGCTCCGTCAATTGCCGGGCGCGCTGCGGATCGATGACGCCGATGATGGGAAGAATCAATAGCCGCTCGCGAACCTGCAGCACGGGAGTGGAGAGTTCGCGGATGGCTTCCTGTTGCTGGCGAATAACGCGCTCTCGCTCTTGCACGAAGCCTACCGCAACGGTGTTAGCGATGCGGTTTGCCGCCGGCTCGTAGGCGTCTAAAATGCGATTCAGTTTCTTAAAATCGTTCTGGTATTTCGCGAACAGAGAACGGGCCAGCACGTCGCGCAACAGGAGCACAATCCCTACAACTTCGTGGGTTTCGACTCCGCGCGGAATGATGCGTTCTGAAAGATTTCGCGCGTAAGCTTGCAGCGCTTCGAAGGCTTCAGTTTCCAGCGCTTCAACGTAGCTGTCGTACACCGAGGTGGCTTCCGCGAAGATCTCTTCTTTGGTCATCGCGGTGAGCAGTCGCGTCTCCGTGATGCGCACCACCCATTCCTCGCGTAATTGCGTTCGGTTCTGCCGGAGGTGGGCGACTAGTTCTCGTAGAAGTTCTGACGGTTCTTCCATTCGCTTCAAGGGGGGGGATACGGACGCAACATCTCGTCTCGCCATGAGAATTTTCTCCTCGGCGCGAACCGTCCGGCAGGACCAATCCGTCGCCTCAATCCGCACACATCTAGATAGCGAATACCATTAGGAACCCGCTCTCTCAATCAAGTAAACTCCCGCAACCAGCCTCAGGTAAAGACCTTAGTTCAAAAACTAGAAGTTTCGGCGGAAAGAGGCAATTCGTCATCGATGGCGAAGAGAGATCGAAAGGACGGAAGGAGACCCGCGTGGCATCAGGTAAACACTGCAATCCCTGTGAAAATTATTCCTAGCACTCGGAGCACTTGTTGGCCACCCGCGCAGCAAGACCCGATTTCTTAGTCAGTTGTGGAAGCCCCCTCTTGGCATTCTAAGAGCATAAGTTGGCCCTGCCTAGTTACCTCTTTCCTTCTCGTCCCCGGGAACGGAGGCAGAGTCCACCGAAGACAGGGATTGGAGATCGCGAGCAAGTCCAATTCTTCGCCAGACCAGATTCAAGCGTGGGAGCGGCCTATGCAAACTCCTAGCGCCGACAAGAAGCGAGGGAAGTATGAACCCAGCCATCTTGCTAGTGGATGTTGCTTCCGGGAATCGCGAAGAATTGAAATCCTTCCTACAGAGTCAGAAGTGCGATGTAAACGCGGCGGCAGATAACGAATCCGCGGTCCGAAGCTGCTTCGAGCTGCGGCCGGATTTAGTTCTCCTGTACGATAGCTTGCCGGACGTCAGCAGTTTCGAACTTTGCCGTCAGCTGAAGAAGGATCCTCTCAATCAGCTCACCCCAGTTGTTCTGCTGAAGCCTTCGCCGGATCAATGGGACATCCACCGTGGACGGGAAGCTGGCGCAGCGGACATTTGGGCTATGTCTTCATCGCTCTGGGACGCCCTGGGGCGCATCCAGACGGTCTTGCGCTTGAAGACCTACATGGATGAGCAGGCGAAGTCTGCGGTGTTTGCGCTGGCGCGGAGCGTTGACTCGAAACATAACATGAAGAATGGCCACTCGGAGTGTCTCGTGGCATACGCGGAGCAATTGGGAGAAAGCCTTGGTTTTGGAGAAGCAGACCTGCAGGAACTACGCATCGCCAGCTGGCTTCATGATATAGGGAAAATTGGCCTGCCGGAAAGCATCCTTCTTAAACCCGGGCCTCTGGACGCAGAAGAAACAAGAATCATGCGCGAGCATCCGGTCATTGGAGAAAGCATGTGCGCGCCTCTCAAGTCGCTTCGCCATATTCTCCCGGTGATACGGCATCATCATGAAAAAATGGACGGAAGCGGGTATCCGGATGGACTTCGCGGAGATGCCATTCCGCTAAAAGCAAGAATTCTGCAGATTGCGGACATCTACGATGCATTGACCACTGACCGGCCTTACCGGGGAGCCCTGCCTCCCGAGGAAGCGTTGCAGATTCTTTTCAGCGAAGCCGAGAACGGTTGGCTCGATGCCTCCTTGGTGTTGATGTTCTCAAAGATCTGCCGAAGCGGCGAGTATTTCCCGGTGAGAGGAAGAACGATGCTGGCCTCCTACTATGCGTAGTGGCCCGCTCCTACGGTCCATTCCGATCGAGCTTACTTTTTGGTGCGCGGTGGTCTCTTGTCAGGGCTGACGAATTGCATTGAAATCGTCCCATAGGAACGAGCCTCGCCGCCCTTTTTAGGGAGGTCGACCAGCAGTTCGGTTCTCCCGTCGCCGGCCTTAAAAAGTTTCGCTCCCTCAACGGAAGCAATCTGCTCCCCGTTCCAGACGGTCAGTATGTATTGGCCGCCAGCATGCCCCGACGCGTTGAGCGTTAGGCTGTCCCGCGCCAGCGTCCAAGTTTCGGAAAGAATGCGTAGGCCTTCTGAAGTTTCCCCGATTGCCGGCAGTGTCGAGGAGTAGCTCAAGCCAAAATCATCTCGCGTACGAATTCTCAGTGAGTTTGATCCTCCGGCAACGGTAATCCTGGCGGCCACGTGTTGGTCTATTCCGTTGGACTCGACGAGAAACGGGACGCGCCGGCCGTTGAATTCCACGCCAAGAACTTTCGCACGCAAGCTCACTGCTGGCTGAAAATCGATCTTGCACGCAGCGTCGCCGCTGGCCTTCACTTCCAGAGTGATCCCTCCAGCATCTTTGGAATAGCGCAAATCCAACTTCGAGGAGCCAACTGGCACGTTGCCGATCCCGAAGGAGGTCCAATCGGCGGGAGCATGCGGACTGAACGTGAGAGTTCCCGTGGCGGCGTCCGTCTGTAGTCCGAACATGCCACGTAACAATGGGCTGACCACCATGGCTGCGGACCAGGTCTGATGCGGCGAGCTAGTGGAAAGCGACTGATAGTAGGAGCCGGAGAGCACCTCCGTCACATGCCCGAGCGAGCCATCCAGGGCCAGCAGGGCGTTGGCCCGCAAATTCACGTAGGCAGGGAAGGCACGGTGATAGCGATACTCACCAACCGTCGCCCAGCCTGTGAAGAGCGGCCAGACGGCTCCGAAGTGGTAGCCGCCGCCGCTGAATTTAGGCGATCGCTCCGAGATAATCCGCATGCCCCAGTCTGTTTGGTGGTCCAAATCAGCCAGTTGCGTGATCATCGAGTCCGCTTTCGCATCGTCGAGCAATCCAAACCACATCGGCACGCTGGCCAGAACGCTCGGCTCGTCCACCGCGTGATTGTCTTTATCCAAGGCGAACGCAAACCTTTTCTTTTCCGCAATCCAGAACATTTCATTCATCAATGGCTTTTGTTTGTCAAAGCTCTTTGAAAGCTCCTTGCTGGCATCTTCCTGCCCCGCCAGATGCGCCAGATTCCCTAGCGCGCGTAACGCTTCGATCCCCAAGGCCGTCTGATAGAGTTCGGTCTTCACCGGCAGCAGCGGGCCGCCTTCCACCCAGCCGTGCCCGACTCCGGCATTCTTGGGAAAACCTTGTTCGTCATACGTCGACCGCAGAAATTCGTACGCCCTCCACAAACTCTTCCATTTTTCCTTTGCAAACACGGCGTCGCCGCTTTGCATCACGTAATCATTCACCGCGATGATGAACAAAGGCGTGGCGTCCGCGGAGGCGTACGGGTAGGGATAGTCCTTGAACCACTGCACAAAATTCGCACCCTGCGAAATTTCGTGCGGAATCTTGCCGTCTTCCCGCTGGTATTTGCTTACAAATTCGAGCGCTACTCTCGCGCTGGAAAAGTCCCCGGCGGCATTGAGAGCAAAGGAAGTCCAAAACGAATCCCGCCCAAAAAACCACGCAAATCCAGGACGCTGGCTTTCGCCCGAAGTGCGGTACCCCGCGACGAGTCCCGTGCCCAGGTAAGGATTGCTGACCACTCCCTGCAGCACGCTCACTCGCGCCCAATCGTAAGCCTGCTGGATTTGCGCATCAGGAAGCTCCACGCTCACCGTCTTCCCGAGGTAATCCCGATAATAACCCGCAGATTCTCGCAGCAAGTCCGCGTACGAAGTCGTCAGATATTGATACGTTTTCTCCGCTCCGGTCCGCCCTTCCAGGGACCCGGCCATGACGATAAGCTTTCTTTCTTTGCCTTTCGCCGTCGGACCCAGCCAGAACGAACTCTCTTGCGATTCCGAATAGTTCGTCTGAAATTCGGCATGCGGCTCCGTCGCCGTCGGCGAGCCCACCAGCGCTGAGAATTTTCTCTGTTCCTCGCCAAAATAAAACGCATGTTGCGGGGCTGCCCAATCCAGATACGTTGCCCCGAGAGCCGCCGGCCATTCCAACTGAAAATCTCGATGAAAAACCGCTTCAATCTCTAAAGACTGCTCTGTCTCCACGTCGAGAAAGATCACCGCGCCCTGTTCCCGCACGGGGACAAAAAATGTTTCGCGCACGGTAAACGTATCCCCCGCGTAGAGAATCGTGGCGGACTCTGGCCGCACCGTGACCGTCCGCGCCAGTGATTCCGCCACAAGAACTCTACCTGCGGTATGAAATCTCAGGTGAAAGTCGCGAAAGATCTTCAGCGGGTACACCCAGGCTTCCATGCGTCCGGATTCATTTCCCAGGAGCCCCGCGCGCATTCCGGTGACGGGCAGAAATTCCCAAGGGCGAACCCCGCGCGAAAGTTCCAGCTCGCGCGGCGCCGCTTGCTGGCTCCTTCCGGCGGGAGCCCCAATTCCCAGGATCACCGCGGCTGCAATGCACAGGCCAATCAGCTTCAGCCCCATCCATTCAATTTGTTTTGGAAAGTAAGCAGGTGTTACCGCCGTGATGTGCATTCTAGTGGCCCCAGCTGCGTGGCGTGCTTGCATTGCGTCGTTGGCCTTACTATAAAGGAAAGCGCCGGATTCTAGCATGGGGCTCGCAAGGAAAGGTATCGGTTCTTTTGTCCTCCACTCGCCGCGCGTTTCTCCAGTCGCTCAGCCGTTCCGCAATCGTGCTCCCGCTGGAGAGAGTACTCGCACTCGTGCTCCGGAAAAGGTGGCTACCTGCTTCCCTTTTTCAGAGCGCAGGTTCACCGCCCGCTGCCGCCACCAACGATCTTGGTGTTTCTTTCTTGAACGTCGCGCGCGAATCAGGCCTCAACGCCAAAACCATCTTCGGCGGCGAGCACAAAAATAAATATCTCCTTGAAACCACTGGCTGCGGCGCGGCCTTCTATGACTACGACCACGACGGCTGGCTGGATATTTTTCTCGTTAACGGCTGGCGCCTCGGAGGTTTTCCCGCCGGGCAAGAACCCACATCGCATCTCTTCAAGAACAATCGCGATGGCACTTTCACCGATGTCACCGCCAAAGCCGGCCTGCTTCATTCCGGCTGGGGACAAGCGGTGTGCATTGGAGACTACGACAACGATGGTTTCGACGATCTTTTCGTCACCTACTTCGGCAAGAATGTTCTCTACCGCAACAACGGCAACGGCACCTTCACTGACGTAAGCGAAAGAGCCGGCGTCGCCGGCACTGGCAAGCGCTGGAACACTGGCTGTGCTTTCGTCGACTACGATCGCGACGGCCAACTCGATCTCTTCGTCGCCAACTACATCGATCTCGATCTGAAGACTGCACCCGTTCCCGAATCCGGCCCTTGCCTCTACAAAGGCATCATGGTCGCTTGCGGCCCCCCGGGACTCAACGGCGGCAAAAATATTCTTTATCACAACAACGGCGACGGCACCTTCACCGACGTCAGCGAAAAATCTGGCATCCTCAAAACCAACGGCACTTACGGTCTCGGCGTGCTCACCGCCGATCTCGACAACGATGGCTGGCCGGACATTTACGTTGCTAACGATTCCACTGCCAGCGCTCTCTATCAAAACAGGAAAAACGGCACTTTCGCTGACATCGCCATCGAAGCTGGCTGCGCCCTCAGCGCGGATGGCAAGCCACAAGCCGGCATGGGCATCTCCGCCGCCGATTACGATCTGGACGGCAATCTCGATCTCGTTAAGACCAATTTCGCCGGCGACACGCCTTCGCTATACCGCAACCTCGGTGGCGCGAATTTTGAAGACTCCACGTTTCAGGCCGGCCTCGGCAGGTACACCCAGTATCTCGGCTGGGGTTGCGGCTTTTTCGACATGGACAATGACGGCTGGCCCGATATCCTCCTCTGCAACGGCCACGTTTATCCCGAAGTCGAACAGCTCAAGACCGAAGCGGGCTACCCGCAGCGCAAGCTGCTTTACAAGAATCTGCGTAGCGGCCATTTTGGCGACGTTTCGAATGACGCCGGCCCGGGTATCTCCATCCCCGTCGCCGCGCGCGGTTGCGCCTTCGGTGACTTCAACAATGACGGCAATCTCGACATCGTCGTCAACACCGTCAATGATTTCCCCCAGCTTCTGCGCTGCGATTCGCGCACCGGCAACAATTGGATCAAAATCAAAACCATCGGCACAAAATCCAATCGCAGCGGCATCGGCGCTCGCATCAAATGCGTCACCCATCTTCCTGGAGAGAAGAGTCTGCATCCCCAAATTGACGAAGTCCGCAGCGGCGGCGGCTATTTTTCCCAGAACGATCTCCGCGTCCACTTCGGCATCGGCAAAGCCGAAAGGGTGGAGTTCCTCGAAATACGCTGGCCCAGCGGCCAAGTCGAAACACTAAAAGACATCAAGCCGAATCAAGTCATCTTCGTCAAAGAGGGCGAAGGCATCGTCCGCACCATGCGATTCGATCCTCCCAAAACTCCCAAGTCTTCACAGTGAATCTTGTTGTCTAGTTAGTTGCGGGTCTCCAACCCGTTCTTCTCTTTTCCGCGAACTCGGTGTTCTCGGTGTCCGGTGCGTTAATTCTTTCTGTTTTTTCATTTTGCAATCACAAGATTGGGCGAACTCCCCCATTCGTGTAACCATCTACCCTTCGGATGGAGAAGGCCCTATGAAATCAAAACCCCTCGGGATGGTGGTTTTGTTCGCCGCCTCTATCGCTTTTGCCGCGCCAACGGTCGACCTTCCTTTCGGCAGCTGGCAGCGTGCCTCGAACGCGCCCATCCTTTCTCCCCAAGGCACAACCTGGGAATCCGCTGGCACCTTCAATCCCGCCGTGCGGTTTGTGGGGCCCGTCGATAACACAAAAATTGTTATGCTATACCGCGCGCAGGACGCGTCCGGCACATCGCGTCTCGGCTACGCTGAAAGTCCTGACGGTATCCACTTCACTCGGCGGGCGGAGCCGGTTCTCTCTCCCGAAACCGACTACGAAAAGGATGGCGGCGTCGAAGATCCGCGATTGCAAGTGTTCGGTGGCATTTTCTATCTAACTTACACCGCCTACAACAAAAAAGACGCCCAGCTTTGCCTCGCCACTTCCCTCGATCTCATCCACTGGGAACGTAAAGGAGTAATCCTTCCGGCCTACAAGGGAAACTGGAACAAAGGCTGGACGAAGTCCGGCGCGATCGTTCCCGAAAAAATCGACGGCAAATATTGGATGTACTGGCTCGGTACCGCCGCCGATAAGACTGACCAAATGGGACTCTCGTACTCCTCAGATTTGATTTATTGGACCGAAGCCACCGAAGCTCCGGTCCTTCCGCGCCGCCCCGGAAGATTTGACTCCCGCGTCGTAGAACCTGGCCCGCCGCCCATTCTCACCGAGCGAGGCATTGTGCTGATCTACAACGGCGCTGACGACAATCTCGTCTATCGCACCGGCCTCGCGGTCTTCGACCCCCACAATCCCCGCAAAATTCTCTACCGCTCCGACGCCCCCAT
>Ga0210399_10000797_pt1 | contig 24664 bp, 35 predicted proteins | sample IncBWC14MmetaG_FD_150865 | JGI IMG/M metagenome (GOLD analysis project Ga0210399, IMG submission 150865) | Forest soil microbial communities from Barre Woods Harvard Forest LTER site, Petersham, Massachusetts, United States - Inc-BW-C-14-M | ecosystem: Environmental > Terrestrial > Soil >... | reverse complement strand
CCTGCAAAAAATGAAGAACGTGACGGCGGCGGCGTTAAGCATCGGCAAAGACGAGGAGTGGGGAACGAGGTTCTTGAAGAGTGCCAAGTTCAAGAGCTACATCAACTCGAAGATGCAGGAGTTCTCCGTCAAGAACGGCCTGACGGTGGAGTGGTGGTATCAGTTTGGCAAGTGGGTGGCGGAGGGGAAGAAGGACTGGTATGACGTGGAGTGTAAAGCTTGTGGGCACAAGCAGATGATGACGCCGTATGAAGTCGAAACGTTCAGGACGGACGATATGGGCTTAGCGGTGCCGTGTCCGGTGTGTTATGCGCCTGCGAATTGGGTATTTCACGAAGTGGATTTCAAGCCGTCGCGAGAGCAAGTGCAGGGATGGGTGGAACTAGGGGCGCGATTGATTCCGAAGATTGAGCGGGTGCATCACCAGTTCGAGAAAACGGAAATTGTGTTTGAAAGTGGAGGGCAAGACTAATGGCGAGCCGAATGACAGCTGTGACGCCGTTCAATGATTCACAGGGGCCGAGCAACAAACACGCTGTGCCGGAAGATCCGCAGAACCGAGATCCGAAGCGGATCAAAGTCAAGACGAACATGAGCTTTACGCATATGTCTGGGGATGACGATCCTTTGCACGCGGCCTTGGCGGCGCGGATACCGTTATTGCCGAGCGACAATCACGAGTACCGTCCGAGTTCGCGAGTGCACCCGAGTGGGGTGCACTATTCTCCGGCGGGTGAATTCGGCAAGCGGGAACGCACTGGCGCGGGGCGTGGGGTGTACAGCTACGGCAGAAATAGGCATAGCGCGCCGTCGGCCAATGCCGTTCCAGGGCACCAGAACACCCGAGACGGGGACAATGCGTTGCCTGGTCATCAAAATACCCGACGCGGACAGAACGCCGTGCGAGGGCATGAGAACCGCAGAGACGGAGAGAATGCGGTGGGGAGTCCTCCGAACCGTTTTGGCGAGAATGCTTTAGCGAGCACGTTTCGTCCGAGGTTCTCAAAGCCTCACGGACACCGCGTATGATCCCGCCTTCGCTACAGATGCAGCAGGCAATGCGTATGCAGCAGTCGATGATGCCGCGAGGCCGGCCTGAAGACGCTCTTTTAGAGGCTCTTTCACAACATCAGGCGGCGGGTGAGATGTTGAAAGAGCAGGCGAGCCACGCGATGAAGATGCTGAAACTCAAAATGAAATACGGCGGCGGACTACAACAGCAGTCTCAACCGCCGATGGGAGCGGGTGTTCCGGCCCAGACACAGCCTGGAATGGCCCCGCAAGGAGGATTGTGATGAGTGGCCCGAAATATCAGAGCGGTAAAGACGGACGCGATCCCGATTGGGAATACGCCGGAGAACCGGAGTTTGGCTTCACGACTTGGAAAGAACACGGCAACGACAAAGGATCGAATTGGACGGGAAAGTCGGAATTTGAATATCAGGACGAAACGCCTGAGAGTATTTCCAAAGACCGAGAATTTCCCGAAAATGGCTATCAAGAATTGCCGGAGAAGATGTAGCCGTGCCGTATAACGAAGTAATGCCGAAGTTTTCCAAAGGGGAATTGCATTCCGGTTCCAAATCCGGCCCGAAGGTGACGAACCCCAAACAAGCGGTGGCGATCATGTATTCTGAGAAGGGCGAAGCGAAAAAGGGCAATAAAGAATATCAAGCGAAGCGCACCCATCACGATCCTCTGCACAAAGCTCTTCGTGGGTATTGATGAACCTTCTTCCTGAACGCGACTCGAAGCGTCTTGTCTTTAAGACAGATTTTATGCCGACGCCGAAACAGGCGGAAGCGGATTTATCGACGGCGCGTTTTAAAATCTTGCGATGGGGACGAAAAACCGGAAAGACTACCTACGCTGAAAGACGCGCTCTGAAAGGCCTTGGGCCGCCCAATTCCGTGTGGTGGCACATTGCGCCGACATACAAACAAGCAAAGTTGATTTCCTGGGAGAAATTCAAGCGCATCATTCCCCAGGCGGCTTTTGGTAAAAAGCCCAATGACGTGGATTTAACGATCACGCTTAAAAATGGTAGCCAGCTTTTTCTGATGGGTTCTGACGATCCCAATTCTCTGCGCGGCCCTGAACCTGATGGTATGACGCTCGAAGAAGCGGCCTATCATAAACGCGGCGTGTGGTCGGAAGTTCTGAGACCGGCTTTGATGCCGAAGCAAGGCCCCGCTCTTTTTATCTCGACGCCTGCGGGGTTCAACTGGTTCAAAGATTTAGAAGACGAAGCCAAGAGACGAATTTCACTGGGTGATAAAGAATGGTTTATTTCTCATGCGACGTGTTTTGACAATCCTTACCTGTCGAAGGATGAAATCAAAGAATCGCGGAAAGATTGCGCCTCCGAGCAAGTTTGGCGGCAGGAATATTTAGCGGAATACGAATCAAGCGTAGGTCGCGTCTTCTCGGAATTTGACGGGACGAAGCATATGAAGAAAGTGAGTGTGCCTCTTGGAAACTTCGAGTGCTACCGTGCGATCGATTGGGGGATGCGGGATAATACCGCGTGTCTCTGGGCCTATTCTCAAAACAGCAAGCTTTATATCTATCGTGAGTATTTGGGTAATAATCTGTCGGCTCCGGCGCAGGCGAAAATTATAAAAGACATGACGGGGCGTAATGAGCAAGTGAAGCGCACGGCCATTTCGCATGACTCTGCCAAAGAAGATCCGGCGATGCGGGGACTGACTGTGCTATGGCATTTTAGGCAAGCAGGGATCAGTCCTCTTCAGCCCAGCACACGAGATAAGAAACATTCTCGCGCCATGATCAATCAGCTCATTCAAGAAAACCGGTTGGTCATTGATTTAGAGAAATGTCCGAAACTGAGAAAGCAACTTCTTTCTTACGAATGGAAAGACACAACGATGGAAAAGCCCGATGACTTGGGCGATGACGATGCTGTTGACGCTTTGCATTATCTCGTCGAGATGCTTCAGTTTGACCTGTTTATGAACCGCAAAAAAGATGATGTCTTTTCACGCGATCAGATGTATGCCGAGATTGCCAAGGAACGGTTAGAAAGTTGGCGGCATCCGAGTACGACAGTGCCGAGTATTTTTAATCCTCACGAAGAGTTTGGAACGCAGATGGAAGACACGGCGGCTGGGTATTTGTGAGAGTAAGCATTATGGAATCGAGTGATGCCGATGCGCATTTAGTCATTTCTTTTTTTAATGAGAGAGGTTCTGGGTTTGGCGTGGCGTTGAATAAAACCCCCAAAGAAATAGAGCGGGAGTTGAATGATCGATTGAGGTGGCTTGATGCAGACGGTTGATGGATCGGAAGTCGATGATGTCACGGAGGAACCGCCGGAGGGTTCGTCGATTTATCCTCTCAAAGGAAAAGCCCATTATGAAATCAAAGAGAAAATCGACTACTGGCACTCACGGTTGGTTTCCCAACTCTACCGATTCAACACTTACGCTGATATGTGGAGACTCATCAAACCTCCCCGATCAGGTACTTTGGACGGTTTTGCAAACCCTCAAGTCACTGAGACAACTCGTGCAACAGAAGCAATTGCGACTTTCCTGCATCGTGCTCTGACGTCGGCACAACCGAACTTTCAACTTTTGAGCCATAATCCGAACGTCACAGAAGAGTCTCTTTTTAAATCGGAGATTGTGCTTGATTGGCAGCAGCGCGTAACGGGCTATAACAAGAAACTTTTGAAGGGCCTTCGTTCCTGCACACTCATGGGGACGGTAGCCGTCGAAGAACCATTTGTTTCCAACAAACCGTATTACGAGGCAACCGATTTTATTCCCCGCAGTTTGTTGCAAATAGCGTTTGATCCGATTGCCATTGATATTCAGCGTTCGGGTTGGCACGCCTCCATTGATTTTGTGACGGAAGACATGCTTCGGGACTTAGCCCAGAAGATGCCGGAAGTTTGGGACAAAGAAGTCATTGAAGAAGTGTGTGATTCGGCGAAACAGTATGGAAACATGACGCCCGAAGTGATTGCGCGATTAGCGGCGGCAGGGTACTATTCGTTTACAGGTGGCCCGACGACGGCGAATGTATCTCATGTGTTTTATTTGGTGACGTATTATGGCCCGTTGAATGATAATCCCTTACCCAACGGCCAGGAATGGGTGGTGTCTGTTGTCAATGACTTACACATTGTACGAGCGCATCCGAGCCCTTATAAAAGACGCCCTTTCGTCTTCGCCCACCTCAATGAGTTTGAACTGGAACCTTATGGTTATGGGGTCGGTCGCGTCGCTGAATCTTTACAACCTGAAATCAATTCAAACCGTGGACGGATGCACGATACGATTACCTTCTCATTATTCAATATGTGGATTGCCAGTCGGATGGCGAATATCAAGACTTCCCAACTCAAAATTAAACCCTGGGGAGTTGTGGAAACTGACGATGCTGAAGGGCTCAAACCAATACGTCCTCAACTAGAAGGCGTCAATTTCGGCATCCAACTTGAAACGCTTATGAAAAACGAATTCCGCGCGACGACGGGAGCGACGGACAACCTTCAAGCACTCGTGACGGAAGCGACGGCCACCGAATCTTCTATTGCGCAGACAGAAGCTGTAAGAAGACTTTCTGTCATGGCGGAAATTATTGCCGAGCCCTTGGTGCGGGAACATATCTCGAAATGTCTTGAGAATAACGGGACATTCTTGGATCAGCCGTTCTGGGTGGCCAATACAGGCGATCCAAATAAGCCGGTGCGGGTATTTCCTTCAGATTTTGCCCAGGATGCGCAGGTCGTGGTCAAAGTTGTTAACGACAAAGATTTCAGACCCCAGAGGAACAAAGACCTTTTGCAGTTCATTCAGGTCGTTTCTTCCATCCGTTCCCAAATCACGCCTCAAACCATAGGGCTTCTAATGCCCTTTATTCAAGAGTTTGCTCGCGGAGTGCAAGTAGACCCCAATATGGTCTTAAAGTCGCTCCTAGCGGCCTCCCCAGGCCCTGGCGGGGCTCCTGGTGGGCCTGGTCAACCTGGACAACCAGGAGGGGCCGTTGGACAAGCGGCGAATGGGATGCAGATTGCCGAACAAATGCGGCAGCAGGCGGGGGGATTAGGGCAAGCATCAAGTGAACAGGCAGGGACTAATTTACAGGGGGCTGGGGTATGACGGCGGAATATAACTATTTGACGGCGCTTCGGAATTCGCAAGGATACACGGTTTTGTTGGCGTTGTGGGCTCTTCAACACGAAAAGATTGTGCAGGCGATGCGGAAATCTGGGAAAAGCGGTAAAGAAAGTGCGTGGCGATATTATGCAGGGCAACTGGAAGGATTTGAAGTAGCCATTACACAAGTGGAACGGGCCATGAAGGATATGGAAGAAAAAGGCGAAGATGCTGTAGCGAATGTCGAAGCGCAACAGCAAGTTGAGGATTTATTGAAGCGGATCAAAGGAGACGAGAAATGAAAAAGCGATTTTTAATTGTGATGTTGTTGACTTCTTTGTTTTTGCTTCTATTGCGTCGGCATGGCGCAGCGTTTCAAACAACGGCTTGGATTTCTTCCAATACAGCCACGGCAGATTCATTTTTAAATCTCTGTGAACCCAGTGGCGGATCAGGAAGTTCGATACGATGTATGTTTCATGGCATTTGCATTAATACATCCTCTCCTGGGAATTTAGCTATTTACAATTCATCGGGTGTGGTGTCAAACATTATTGCGACGGTGAGCACGTCCAGTGCTGTGCCGTGTAACTTCTACGATGTGGATGTATCGAGCGGTTTGACTTACAACAAAACAGGGACAGCCGACGTCACGATTTTGTTCAACAGGTACTAACGCACCTACGGGCGATATCGTAGAGAATGGATGAGGTGTACTTATGGCTGATGCAACATTAACGCCGACGGCAAACGTGACAATTACGGACATGCCGTCGGGAACCGCCGGAACTGAAACAGCGCCATCACAGACGGGCGCTGCGGGTAGCGGAACTCAACTGGGGGCTGATCTTGAGCCCAAGTCTGATGCCGGAGAACCGCAAGGTTCTACCGATGACGGCCAGTCGCAAAGCGGTCAAAGGCGTGGATGGTCAAAAGTTGATGAAATACGTGATCTAAGAGCATGGAGGCGTGAAGCACGACAGCGCGAAGCGGGTTATCAATCCGAACTCGCGGGTGTTCGCCAACAGCTTGAGGAGCTTCGTCAACTGCAACAGCCTGGACGCAAAGGGACTGAGCGGAACCCTGCCGACTTTTGGCAAGATCCATTAGCGGCGCAAGAGCGACTTCTGGAAGAACGTTTAGGAGGCATGGAAGAACGCCTTTTAGATCGTTTTCAGATGTCGCGAGAGATGGAAGCGCAGCAACAGGAACTTGCTCAAAGACAGGTTTCAGCCGTCGAATTCATACGTTCGCAGCCGAACTACGCTCCTGAAGATGATGAAGACTTGATCGACATTATTGAAAGTATTCCTGTGCAAAGAAGGCAGACGCTTGATCCTGAATGGGTAGCTGAATGGGCTTGGTTGAAACTGAATCAAGACCGTGGAGTTGGGAACCGTTCTCAGGCAAGAGCGCGAGCTTCTTCCGTGATTGGTCAGCCTCCTGGTGTTGGACTTTCTGGGAAGGTATGGTCAAAAGCGGAATTTGACGCCACAGTGGATGCCTTGGACAAACAAGGCCATAGGGCCGATCAGAAACTTTTGGATGAGCTGATGTCGGCGGCCAAAGAAGGACGTGTGAGGTAAATAAAAATTAGGAAGCCAAATGGCTAACGAAACAGGCTTATCAAACGTATCGGGTTCCGTACCAAAACTATGGCGTGTTAAAGCGTTAAAGGCAAGGTATGCGGAATCGAAGGTTTGGAAGCTCTGCATCAATGGCGTCGAAGGCGATCCGAACGTTAAAGGGAGTATTACGAAGATGGGCGACACTGTCCACTTCCAGATTTTCCCCGTCTTGACGGTCGGTAACATTTCGACGACAGATGGGAGTTTCACGAACCAAGTTGTAACGCCGACCGATAAAACCATCGTTATTAACAGCTGGAAAGCTGTCAATGTCGATTTGGTGGATATCGCCGGTATTCAGTCGGTCTTGGACTGGGAAGCGGAATTTGCTGATGCGTTCGGCAAGGCCATTTCTCAGCAACAGGACGTTGATGTGCTCAACCTATTCCAGAGCGCGACGTGGCTATTTTCGAATACGCCGCAGAACGTGCCGTTCTCGGATGGATTGATTCTCCTGGCACAGCGGACACTTGACGACAACAAAATTCCAAAGGAAGATCGGCACTGGGCGATTGCTCCAGTCGCTGAAGCGGATATTTTGGCTGTTGATAAGTTCTCGCTGGCCAACACCACAGGCTTCACGAAAGGCTTGCAGGTGGAAGGAGGGCGCATCACGGGGCTTTATGGAACAGATGTGACCGTCACGCCGCTCGTGAACAACACGGCGTCGGTGCGGTTTAATGCCTTGTTCCACAAAGAAGCCATCGGGATTGTCATGCAGAAAAACTTCACAATGGAAAAGTTTGCTCGCACGAAATTCAGCCAGCCCTATGCAGGAAGTGCTCTGTACGGGGTGGCGCAACTTCGTAATGATCATGCTTACATTGTGGGAACGAATTCGTAAGGGGGAAACTATGAAAAAAACACTTAGTCTCATCCTTGTCGTTTTCGGGCTCTTCTGTTTGGCATCTCGTTCGGATGCGGCAACATATGCTCGCGGACCGAAAGAAACAAAGAACATCGGTTATACAACGGTAATCACAACGATCACGGCTACTTCCTTCAACACGGTTTCACTTAGCACCTCGACGATGCCTGGTGCGGTGTATGACGTGTATTTAGGAACTGGAGCGTCGGGTGATTATTGTGTGTTGTATGACACGAATGTGGCGTTGGCTCTTACGGCACCTGGAGGTGCAAATAATACGAACTTTGCATCCCAATTAGGGCCACGCTTGTTCTTTGGTTCAACTTCGGCAAGTACCATCTATACGTTTGATCCTCCGATCATTTTCTATAACGGTTTGTACACAGCTTGTACATCCGCGAATGATAGTGCTACGGTGGAATTCGAGACGGGTAGAGGATTGTCGGGAAATTAAATTCAAATGCCCATGGGAGGGGTGAAATTCCCCTCCCTGGGTTTTGATTTGAACTATGAATGATGGGATTTGTCCAGAGTGTCAGAAGCCTGCCGCCACCTTTCGACTGGTGGGGGATCGTTGGGTGTGCCGCTTATGCGCACCTGGTCTTGAGTTTATTGGGTGCAGGCTTTTTGAGTTTGGGCACGAGAACCCCTCTGACCCTAGGGGTTCTACGGCCCATGTGCGAGATATCAAAGACCGGCGGTGGCACCCGCAAGAAAAAAGGCAGTTTTACTATTCGCAGGAAATCGGGCATAACAGACGGTATTTCTTCCCGAAATAGGAGACGAAAATGAATCAAATGTCAGAAGCATTAAAATCAGCCAAGACCTTACAGACGGAATTAACACAATGGGAAAACCGCGTAGAACATGCACGGAACGAACATGAGAACTTGAAAAGACAAAGCGAAATCTTGCAAGGAGAGATTGACCAAAAGCGTACCGAGTATCAGAATTATATCTCGACGCATGAAAAACAGATCCGAGAAGGACTGGATACGATTGCCAAAGGCAATACGACTTTAGAAGCCCAACGCAATGAATTCAAGACGATTTTGGAAACTCATGACAAAGAAAAGTCGAAATTGGCTTTTGATAAAGCGGAGTTTGTGAAGGAGAAATCACGCACAGACGGTAAACGGCAACTGGTAGAGGATTTTATTCAGGCTATTCGTAGGGCTTATAACGTTCTGCCGGATGCCTGATGTCAACTTTAGCGACGCTTCGGACAGCTGTCCGTCGCTACATTAATGAGCTAGACAACACCAACTCGAATTTTACTGATCCTGAGTTAACCGATTATTTGAATCAGGCCACGCAGTTTCTTGGGACGCAGATGGAGTGGCCCATTCAGACCGAACTTGCGACAGCTTCTCCGAATCAGGCACTCTATCAGCTTCCAAGTGACTTTATTGAATTGCTGGATATATATTGGAATCAAACCAAACTTCCGCTTCTGGATCGGGCGGATATGGGCGAAATCTCTCCTTCGTGGCAACAAGATCCCATCGGAACGCCACGTATTGCCTATCGATTCGACCAGCAGACGATAGGGCTCTACAATGTTCCTGATACACTTCAACAGTTAAATGGTGTGTCTAGTTATCAACTTCAAATCACTTATATTGCCATCCCTCCGACATTAATAAACGATTCCGATATTCCTGATTTACAGAGCATGTACCACATGGCTCTTCCGTTCTATGCGGCTTTTATTTGCGAGCATAGGCTAGGCAACAGTGACAGGGCGGACTTGAATTTAAAACGGTATGACCAGCATCGCAAGGCCCTCATGGGTCGTTTGGATAAGTTTGCTGATGATTTGAAGCGGTTTCGCTGGGCTTGGAATTCATGGCCCGATAGTAGGAATCCATGAGTATTGCAACTCCTACTTGGACAATTGGCATTTTGGGTCGGCCTCTGTATACATCTCAAATAGGCTTACAGGTTTCCTGGCAAAGAATTCCTAATCTCACTGGTTCTAGTGGTTTTGGTTTTGGTCAAGGGGGATTTGGGCAAGGTGGTTTTGGAGGAAGTCAAACCCAAACGGGAACGGCGCAACCGGTTTGGGTTGTGGATGATGTGCAATGACTTCTTCGCTCGAAGATGTTAAGACGATTGATTTAGAGCAATGGTTGACCTTAGCAACAGCACCTAGTCCGACGAAACTCCAACCTGGTCAAACCCCTTACGCTTTTAATACGTGGGTAGATGAAAAACCAGGATCAGTGATTACGGCGAATGGCTTTATCAAAGTAGGTGCAGTTCCATCCGGCAATCCTGGGACGTTTTGCATCAACTATTTTAAGACTTCTGCGGGAACCCAAACGTTTGTTGTATCTGACAATGCAACAGTTTGGACAACAGTAGATTTTCAGACATTCACAGCAATTATTACGGGTCTTTCTGCATTATTTCAACTTCGCGGGGCTGTTATTCGCGATAAACTTTGGTTGACCAATGGAAGCGATGCTGTCAGAACGTTTGACGGAACGACAGTAACGGTATTAGACGGTACGGGTGGTACTCCAAATGTTCCTCGTGGTCGTTATATTGCCTACCATGACGAACGGGTTTGGATAGGCCACATTGCGTCGGCCCGTTCGGAATGTTTTTTTTCGGCGTTGACGGATGCTAGCGCGAACATCATCACGCCTGACAATGCGTCAGCATGGCCCAGTCAAAACTTTCTACAAGTCTCGGAAGGCGATGCCGACTTTTTGACAGGGCTTTTGCTTTATCGCGGATATCTTCACTTTTTCAAACAGTATTCGATTTGGCGGTTGGTAGGATATGACGAGTATACGTACACGCGGGTCAAAACCCGTGCTTCGACAGGAACACGATTTAATGAATCGTTGCAAATTTTAGATAGTTTAGTTCATTTCATTGGAATCGATGGGATTTATGTTTTTGACGGAGAAGAAACAGACCGTATTTCTGACATTATTGATCCATCTACTGCCGAACAGACTGCCTTTGGTTTCAACCAACTTCAACAGCCGAATTTAAATAACCAATTTTGGGAAGTGACAGCAACAGCGGATTTTAATGCTGGAACTGTTCCGCAGAATTTAGCGATTGCTAATCAAGCAACTTTACAAGCTAAAGATAGTGTTCTCTCAGATTTTCAATCAGCTCCTACGCAAACTAATATAGATACTACAATAATACCTATTCAACTTACACATTCAGCAAGTGGAGTTTCTTCTCCAAATGTAGCGTTAAATCAATCTGTAACTCAACAAGTTTTACAAGGAAGTTTAATTGGAGCACTTCCTTTCGCAACTGATGGAAATCTTACAAATGCTGTTGGATTTGTAGCTTCAATTCCAGGAGGCAGTGGTTCGGCTAATTTTAATATAAAAATTGTCTTTTCTAAAAGTCGGCAAGTTTCTCAAATTATTATTAGGAAATTAAGTGCAAATGGTACAAATGTTGATCTTCTTATCAGTGATAGCACAGGAACAAATCATGCACCTACTTCTGGAAGTATTGGTGCTTCTGATGGAGCAAATGGATGGTTAATCCCATTGGCTTCTTTGCCTTCAGATATAACACTTAATTTTTCTCCTTTTTCTACTACAGGAATATTTTTTGCATGTTTTGCAACTCCTTCTGGTTCATCTATTACTTATACAGAAGTTGAAGTTTATGAAACAGCATTTAATACATCGGGTCAGATTATTTCGCGTACTCTCGATTTAGGCGACACACCTGCTTCTCTGGGCAATTTCTTCTCGGATTATGTCTTAAATGGCGAAGGACTGACATTCCAAACGCAAAGTTCATCAGATGGAACGACCTGGGATGCGGCAGTAACGGTAACCAATGGTACAGCGATTGGATCTACGCCACGAAGGTATTTACGTTGGATAGGAAACTTTACATCTGATGGTCTAAATACTCCTATCTTGTCTGATGCTTGGGTAGGAACTCTTTATGAATCAGCAATCCATGATACGGGAGGGAATATCTTTGCGTGGGGGGCCTTTGAATCGGATTATGCGCTTAACGGACAGACGATCACGTTCTATTACCGTGGGGCCACGACAAGTGGTGGTGTGGCTGGTGCTGCCTGGAATCTTATTGTACCTGGTGGGGCTATCAATTTACCTGTTTCAAATCGTTTCGTTCAATTCAAGTTTGAAATCTCAGGACTTACCTCTGGGAACAACCCTCCCGTTGTCAATAGCGTTACCTTAAATTGGGTGACAGGCACTGTCGGTCAGACGCAGGTTCTTCAGAATGTGGCCTCTTTTTTTTGGCGTAATCGCTATTGGCTTTCGGCGGCAGGAGCAAGTGCAACAGCGAATAATACAATCCTAATTCGTGGGAAAAAAACATTTAAAAGTCCTTGGCAACTGAAAGATTGGAACATTTTATCTTTTACGCGATACCTGGATAATTTCTACGGCACCGACAGCACCGGCCCAAATATTTACCAGCTCGATACAGGATATTCTAAGAATGGGGCGGCTTTGGATTCCATTTTTGAAACAGGTGATTTTACATTTAAAGGGTTTCAGGTCAATATTATTGAAATGCTGATAGAAACGGAACGACTGGGGCCCTATAGTTTAACGGTAAGCACATCGACGGATCAAGGATTAACTTGGGTTGACCATCTGATTGATTTGACCGCTGATGCGGATGAAGCGACTAGCTTTTGGTATCAAATTAGAAATTTGAACCTGACTACGGATAAATTGCGTGTCCGTTTTTTAATCAATGACGTGGATAAGCCTTGGCAGGTGCATAATTTGATTGTGTACTACAAACCATCGATGCAAAGGGGGACAATAGCCCGATGAGTGTTTTGCCGCAACCCACTACCAACAAATCAGGAACCTTTCAGAATGAGGGCAATACCTTCACTTCGATGAGTGACTTGTTCCGGTTCTTTGCACCGAAGAAAATGCGATTTTCGAAGAATAGTCCTCCGGTTTTAAATAAAGATGTGACAGAAGGCGAGTTTGTTTTTGACAAGACGGCTCTACGGCTTTATACAGTAGCGGATAACACGCTTCGTTATGTGCAGTTCACTTAAGGAGTAGCGAATGCCACTTTTACCTAATGGTTACAATCCGCAAAATCTGCAAGATGTGATCAATCAAAGTACAGGATCACAGACGGCAAATTTGACTGACTCTTACCAACAACAGCGAAAGCAAGCGGTGGCCGATCAGGCGTCGTCGGGTCGTTTGATGTCGGGAGTAAGTAGCTATCCTTTGACGGATTTGGATACGCAATATCAACAGGGACTTTCGGGGATTCAAACCAACGCAGCAAATGAAACAGCAGGAATTCCGGCAGAAGATTGGCTGAATAGCCAGAATTTTAGCCGGTCGTCTCAGTTAGCAAGTTTGATTGGGAGTCTCAATAAACCATCGACTCTAGATGAAGTTTTTCAAGGAATAGGGGCCCTTGGGCCGACGGCCGCAATGGGAGCGGCGTTACTTTAGGAGAATTTATGCCACTTACAGCTAGCGGAGTAGCATTACCACCTGATCTTTCCTCTGTTTTTGGGGGTATTGGAACAGGTACCTATAATCAGATTGGTCAGAACTACGGTGGTGCATTATCTAAAGCGACAGGCGACGCTTCGGCACAAGGTTTTAGTGGAGGGCCGACGGACTATACGAAACAGCGATTGAATACGACCCAAGGGCTTGATATTGGGAATCTTGCGACGGGACTCGGTAATTCGCTAGGCAATACGTCTTACAACAATGCGCTACAACAGCGCGATTTCACACAAAATGAAGCTTTAGCGAGACAAGTGGCGTCGTTGAATCGTCCTGACCTTTTACAACAGATCATGATGGGAGTAGGGGCTGTTGGAAAGCCTTTAGCGACTTACGCTGGAATGGGTGGGTTTAGTGGTGGTGGTGGTGGTGGAGGAGGAGGGTTAGGATATGGAGGAGGTGGTGGGTCTATGCCTCCTGGTTTGTCTCTTTATCCTGGCGGTGGTGCTTCCCAATATTACGGAGGTGGTTACTAGTGGCTAGCGATGCTCTGTTTTTAGCATTATCCAATGCTCTTTCTCAACCGTCCAAATCACTTCGGGCAGTTCAATCGGCAGGAGAAGCAGGCCAAGGGATCATTGGCGGTTATATGCAAGGCAAGCAACTCGGCCAACAACTTGAACAATACAAACTTCTTTCGACTCCATTAGGATCGATGTATTCCGATCCTAGTCAAATCCCATTTGGTCTAGGGCCGCAACACACCGTTAAAGATCTTTTGACTATTGCTCCGGCGATGGAGAATTATGTTCCAGCCAATGTTTTGGGAGGGGCCGCGAAAGCTTTTGGTGCCAATGTAAGTAGTGGTGGAGCTGGAGGTGATGGAAGTGGCGGCGGTACACCGCCTCCTCCTTCTCCGTCTCCGGCCATTGCCGGTTCTGCCAATCCTCCCCAAACTCCTGGGGCTACGGCGTTAGGAAGTACAGAAGGAGCCGGTGCAGGCGGCGGAGCGAATCTTCCGCCTGGCACACCAGATACTATTGCGCCTAGTAGTGGCCCTGCTCTGACTTTACCCCCTGGCGGGATGTCTATGAAGGGTTTCCAGAATGTCGTTCTTCCAGCATTGAAAGCAGGACAGGAAGGGCGGCAATTCCAACAAAATCAAGCAGGAGAAGAGAGTAGATTTCAGAGGGGAAAAGTACAGGAAGCTAATCAATTTTCTACTGCCCAAACGAACGAAAAAAATAGGGCTCTTGCAGCACAACAAGATGAGTTTACAAAATCGATTAATCGCACAATGTCTGGTTTTGATGCGTTAGATCAACTTAATTCTCTCTATGACAAAATTCCACCTACTCAGAAAGGAGCTTATGTTGGTCAAATAACTAAATATGGGGGAACAGCCGCAGGAGCTACATCTCCTGAACTTTCAACTTACAATCAGGCACGTCATGCTTTTATTGGCAATTTTGCGGCGGCTCTTGATCCTATGGGTCGTCAAAATCAAGCTCTTTTAGCTCAAGTCGAAAGTATGACGCCAAAAGTAGAAGACGATCCACGAGTTGCATCGAATAAAGTAGCTGCGATGCACCAATTTTTGACAAGTACGGTGAATCGTAATTATCAAGGATTTAACGCAGCAGCCAATCAAATTGGTGGGGATATTCAACAGCCTGCAATTCCGCCAAATACATATTTTGAATCTGAAGCAGATGTTGATCCTAATCTTCCGCAAGGAACCATTATTCACGTGGCTGGACGCAAAGCGGTAATTCGTTAATGCCAATTCAATATTTAGACAATCAATCTTCTGTTTCTCCTACCACTTCAAAGATTCAGTATCTTGATGATGGATCATCTACGCCCTTACCATCTCAAAATTACAGTCTTTCAGGTTTAGCTAAAAATGTTTTGCCTGATATTGGAAGATCTGCAGTTGGGATGGCTAATTTAATTAAACAAGGAACAGTTGATCTTCCAGAAGCCGTTGCTGTTTCTCCTGCGCAAGTTCTACAAGGAACACCAATACAAAATACTGAATTGGGGAAATTCACAAAACAAGGAACACAAGGAATAAAACAAGGTATTGAGGATTTTGCTTCTGATCCTATTGGGGCAATGTATCGAAATCCTGTTACTACAGCTACTTCCATTTATGGGGCAGGAAAAGCAATCGGTGGTGCTGCAAGTGGGATCGGTTCTTTATTTGAAGAAGAACCTACACTTAATAGTGCTGGAATAAAACGTCCGACACTTCAAAGTATGACACCAGCAGGAGTTAATCCTGCTACTTTTGGTAAAGACCTTGAAACCCAATTAAATGCACAAAATCTTATCGGAAAAACACCGCCGGAAACATTCGATAATTTTTCTAATGCTATTAAAACTTCTGGAAATTCAGTAGCACGAGCAAAATCAGCCATAGCTCAAGCAGCAGGCTCAGGAGCATTAGCTGTTAGTCCAGAGACAGCTTTAGGGCCTCTTTATCAAGGATGGTCTAAAGAAATAAATTCGATTGTACCGGATGGTCGAACTATTGGAACATTTGGTAAATATTATGAAGGTCTAGCCAATATTGCCAAACAACAAGGTGGCTCACTGACACTTGATAATTTAGATGATTTTCTTCATGAAGTAGGTCCTAAAACTTATGATGGGCCTGAAGCTTTACAACCAATTTATCGAAAGATTTATGCAGCAGGAGCTAATGCGCGAGATAATGTTGTATCGACTATTGCTCAACAAGCAAATGATCCTTCTTTAAGAGATAACTTTTTGCAATCAAATGCTCAGTATTCAAAGTTAATGCGTTTAATGCCAGATATCAATAAATCAGCTGCGACTTTCGCGACTGCAAAAGAACCAATTTCTACTTTTGGGAAAATAGCACCTTATTTTGAAAAAGGTTTAGGATGGGGAACTGGTGGAACTTTAGCCGTGGAAGCAGTTAAAAAGCTTCTTGGAAAAAATAATCAAAATCCTTAAAAGATGAAACGAATGAGCATGAAAGCTCCAACTGCCATAAAGCCTTCTATAAAACCTTCAATGAAGTTTTTCATACTTCATTCTATCCCCAAAGAGCTTGCTAAACAAGGCCCAAATCATCCTAGGCCCCAAAAGGGGCTAAATAATGCGTAGAATCGCCATTTTGGGGGCTTTAATGGGCCTTCTAGCGGGGGTTTGCCATGCCGCTGACCCTACTACTCCCCGTGTCGGCCTGGTTCTTCAGCCTTTTGGGGAGCAGAACTGGGATGTAGGGATTCGCAACAATTTCAGTATTATTGACTCGTCCATGTGTGTTCCGACTCTTTCAAATACTTTTACACAACCTCAAACAATTTCGGGAGGAAATTCTTTAACAATGATGGGTGGCGGGACTATCTATGAGGTTTCTGGTGATATAGCACATAGTTCTTCTATCCAAAATTTAGGAATTTTGGGTCATAGAAATGAAATGACAATTTCTTCTCAGGATGGGCTATTTATTAACGGGAACAGTTTTTATCCTTCTGCCGATCTTAATATTTCTGGTGGAACGGGTCATATTTATGGTTCTTTTGCCGTAATTGGTTCCTCGCAAAATACGACCATAGCTTATTCTGGATTTACGGCCACTTCTCCTATTTCGGCTAGTACTCTTTGGTCTTTGCCTAAAGGAGATGGTGCTAATGGGCAAGTGATGGGGACTGATGGTGCGGCCCATTTGGGTTGGTATAACACCGGAAGTGGAGGAGCTAGCGGAGCTTCTCTTCTAGCGGTCAATCAGAATTCCGTTCAAATTACGAGTCCAACCATAGCAATTAATGCCCTTTCTCCTCCGTTTATAATTACGTCTGTAGGAGGAGGAACAACTGCCCAGTGGACGTTAAGCTCGTCTTCCGTGACGTTGAATGGCCCCATTTTGACACAAAGTAACGTATGGAGTGGTTTTAATAATGTAAGTGGTAGTACGACATTTTCTGGGAATCTGAATATTTCAAGTGGTATTTTGATTCTGGGAGGAGCTGGAACAAACGGGCAAGTTTTGACTTCAGGTGGTTCAGGAACTGTTCCGTCATGGGGATCTAAAAATATTGGGCTTCCGTTGCCGGTGGGTGATACCAATTACATTCAAAATACTACTTTATTACAAAGTGCGACTTTTTATACTTCTTCTGGAACTGCCAATTCCCTGAATTCCAATTTAGTCTTTGTGACGAGTAATATTTACGTCAATACATTTGGCTCTCCTGCCATTGCTCAATGTACGGAGCTTGGCGTAACAGCACTTCAAGGAACAACTTGCCCTTTGGGCGATCCTGGGGCTAATGCATCTATAGGCCATATGATTTTTATGGGAGATACGGGTTCTTCGGGAGCGAATGCCTATGGAGTTTATTCGGACGTCAATGAGTTGACCACAGGAGGAACGGGTTCCACTTACGGAGGGTTCTTCTACGCCGCTAGGTCAAATAACAATAATTACGGAGTCTACGGGACGGCAGGAGAGGCGTCAGGATCATCAGCCAGTAACTATGCAATCTATGGTCATGGTTTATCTGAGTCTGCGGGAACAACGGGATATGGTGTTTATGGGACGGCCAATGAAGTTGTAGGAGGATCAACCTATGGTGGCTATTTTATTGACAACGACACCAATGGAACCGCTGTAGGTCTTTATGCCGCAGGGCATACTCATGGATTTATTTTAGGCGGAGGCGATTTCGAAACCAATAATTCGGTAGGTGTCAGCGGAAATCTCCTTAGTTCTCAAGGATCAGGAAGTTCTCCTCAATGGTATGACTTAATTGACTCCTCTCCTACTTGGACAGGTCAAGCCAGTTGGACAAGTGCTAAACCTTCGACCTTCACGGCTTTGGCAGTTTCTGGGCTTACTTCTGGTCAATGCGTTCAGACTGGAACTGGAGGTCTTTTAACAGGGACGGGAAGTGCTTGTGGTACAGGAAGCGGAGGAACTTCGGCTCCTGTTGCCCTCCCAAACCTCATTTTCTATAGCACTATTAGTGTGCTTCTTGATACAAACACCATGACGACTAATACGTCTAGTATAACCTTTCGGGATGGAACCACGCGAGCTGAGACATCCGTTCCGGCCATTTTCGGAAGTACTCGTGTTTGTAATATTAATCAAACAGGAAATTGGGGTCTTGTTCCTCAGTCTGGCTTAACGCCAGGGTATGTCTTGACAACCAATACCTGGTACCAATATTATGCTGTGGAATCTTCACAAACTAGCACCGATTTCAGTTGCATTATTGATACTGTTTCTCCCGCGACTTCCGCAGGGGTGTCCTATCTCAATACGACCTATGGGTTTAATAAATGGGCGCATCTTGGTTTACTTCCATATGGAAACAACAATGATGTCGATACCCAAATAACGTCATTTGTTCAGAGGGGGTCTTTAGTCTCTTTCAATGCGATTATTGGAGGAAATAACGGCGGTCGGCTACCAGGAGTTGTTATTTCCTCAACGACAGGAACAGCAGCTACTCTGACGTGGACATGGGCGATTAGTTCTGCATTGAATTCTGGACTTCCTGATAACATGCAAGTAAGCGTCAATTTTGGATTCGCAGGTTCTTCCAATGCTAGTGATATGATTGTGGCTGATAAGCCTGGGGCTGGATATATTGCGCTTCTTCCTCACAACGAAGGAGGACGTTCTGTTGTCTTCGAAAGTTGGTTAAGTGGACAAGGGATTGGAGGCGGAATCTTATTAGCAACAGATGGAGCCAACCGAAACTATACCATAACGGTCATTCAGTATTTTATCGACGACTTGTTAGGAGCCAATCATTATGCGCTTCAGTAAGGTAATCCCTCTTTTGCTGTTAGCTTCTGCTCTTTGGTCAGATGACTCTTGTACTGTACTTCAGGTCGCGCAGTTTACTCCCGATCAAATTACCAAAGCCAGACCTTTGGCTTATGGCGTGGCCCAGGCAAATGGCTTGAATCAAGTTCCCACTTCTAACCTGAATGGAACGGAATTGACTCTCTGTTTTAATGATGTCGTATTCGATACCACGCTGATATCGACGACTAGCCTAGTTAATTTCTACTCCAATAATCCTGCCTCTTTGACAACGCTTACGGGCCAGATCAATTCTTATGAAACGGAATTATCGACAACGACAGCGGCTATCATTGCTGCTTATCCTAACTTTAATAGTTTGACGCAAACGCAAATCAATCAGGGTGTTAAAATGATCGTTCGGGTGTTATGGTTGCGGCAACTATTAGGACTTCTTTAATGGGAGCTGTTAGTCTCTATCCTCGACTTCCTATATTGAATCGTATAGCAATAAATTTTTCCACAAGTGGTGATCAAACAGTCATTGCAGCGGATACCAATGGCAATCGAATTGTAGTGCATCGGATTTGGTTTTTGGTAGCAGGAGCGACAAATTTAACATTCAAAGATAATTTACCAAGTCCAGCAGCCGTTCCTTTTGCGGCGAACGAAGGGATTACATTTGATGCAACAGGCGAACCTTGGTTTATAACAGCTCCTAATACTGCATTTATTATTAATTCAAGTGTAGGCGTACAGGTAAGCGGAGAAATTTACTATGCGTTGGCTCAATAAGATCGTCCTTTTCGTTTTGATGGTGCAGACTTTAAATGGCTATATTCCATCTGAATTGGAGATAGCTTCTACGATTGGCTTTGGCTTGAATTCTGAGAAGTCTTATATTATCCAAACTCCTCCGAATGGAAGTGGCGGAGGTGGTAGTCCATTTATTTCTTGTTTGAATGGTATGCCTTACGGTATTTTGGTAGCCATTACGGAAACATGCCCTATCGTATCTTCTCCTCCTTTTTTTAGACCTTGCACCACGGGTATTCCATTAGGGATTTTACTGGGGGTAACATGTCCATGAAAAAGCTTCTGGCTTTTGCCATTCTTGCTTTTCCATCGTTAGGATGGGGAGCCAATTCATCTTTAACTGTTTCTTCTGGGACTTTTTTAGCTGTTGACGGTTTTATTCCTGCAAACACAAACTTTAGACAAGCGATTACGATTGCTGATCCGAATGTGACGGGAGGGGTAGCGCCTGTTGATCCGGTAACAGGACTTGCTGTTCATTTAGCAACTAGTTCAGCAACTAATTCCATTTATGTAATAAATCCTACGACAACCACAGTAATTGCATCAACGGTCGGTGTAACAGGAACTGTGACGGCAAACCAAGGAACCACTCCCTGGGTTATCGGGAATAGTACAACGGCAGTTAATGTTCTTGGGACAGTTCCTATTTCTGGGACAGTAGGGGTCTTTCAGTCTACTTTCGGAGTTGTTCAGAGTTCTTTCGGTGTGCTTGCCAGCACTATCAATGTTGTCACGGGGACAGGCGTGATCTTGAATACGACTGTTTTGGCTTCAACAGTAGGTATTTCTGGCACTATTCCTACGACAGTTTCAAACTCAACCATTGGGGTTGTAGGTACGTTTTCCTTAGGTCAGTCTACGTTTGGAGTCGTGAATGGTGGATCTGTCTTTCAAGTGGGAAATTCGACTATTGGGATAGTTGGTAGTTTCTCTCTGGGCCCATCTACATTCGGTGTAATAACAAGTTCTTGGGGGGTTTTGGCTAGCACGATTAATGTGGTTACTGGAACGGGCGTTACGTTGGGTGTGGCACCTCATGCCATTATCACGTCAACTATTGGAATTGTCAATGGTGGATCAACTTTTAACGATACAATCCTCGCTTCTACGGTAGGAATTGTTAATGGAGGTTCCGTCTTTGCCATAGGAAATTCAACGATTGGAGTTATCCAAGCTATAGGAAACTGGACATTGGCCCAAACAACGGTTGGCATTGTGACAGTCAATCCGATCCAGGTACAAAATTCTACAATTGGATTTGTAAGTCTTGTTTCGACTCTTGGTGTAGTAGGAACATTGTCTGACAATGGTGTAGCTGTTGGTACGAATCGTTTGCCTACGCTTCCTGGGGTCTATAACGATGGGTACGGGAACGGGACGGTCGGAACAGCAGGAAACAATGCGGCTATTGAGATTGGGACTGATCATTTGGAACATGTGGCAGTCCTTCCGGCGATCATCCCAGATTCTTATTCAGGGTCAACAACCACATTTTCGATTGCTTCCGATACTTCAGATGTGGCGGCTATTTGTGGAAATGCAACCGATATCGTACTTATTTACAGCATCAGAGCTTCCTGTACTCAGACAACCGCAGGGATCATTTCCTTAGCCATAGTCAAGAGAAGTGCTACGTACGCAGGTGTTTGGTCTACGATGACGACCGTAGCTCAAGATTCCAACTATGAGGTTCCATCATCTACGGCTATCTTTTCGATTAATAGTGCCACGCTTGTTCCTGGTGCTTTAGTGGGATATTTGGACAATTACAAACTGGGTTGCATGGCTCCTGGTACGGCCACCCCGAATGATATCTATATCTCTCCCGCCGATTGGCGCATGAAGCCAATTGTTTTGCGCGGGATAAGCCAATGTGTTGCCCTGAATATCCAAGGTGCTACTGTGACCGGCGGTGCAATGACAGCCACGTTTAGTTGGATGGAAGTACCCAGTATCACGCCCTAGGAGGTCTTATGAGTTGGAGTGTACTTGTTTTAGCGACCGACGCAAATAATGCCGTAAATTTACAGTTTACGGATAGTGTCTCTGGAAAGATCTATACCAACTGGTATCCGATCCCTCCTGGGGCACCGGCTACCTTCATTCCAGACACAGCCGCCACAGTCATCGCTAATTTAACGGCCCAACAAGCGGCAGTCAGTGCAGTTCCGGCCCCTGGACAGCCAGTCATTCCGACGCCTATTCCAATGCCCGTCATTGATCCCAATGCGGCGATTAAAACACAGTTCCTAACGGACTACACACTTCTTAAACAAATGCAAGTCGCTATTAGCCACAACATACTTTTGGCCACCGATCTTACGTTTACCGCTCAATTAGCGAAGGTTACAAGCGAACTTTCGGCCAATTCGGCAATTCTCTTACCGCTCATTCAAGTAGGCCCATGAGATATTTTTTACTTTTGCTTCTGTGTGTTCCGGTCTTGGGGTGGGCAGATACGATTGTCTTTGACACGAGCACCTACAGTTCGAGTGCTTCAGTGGGAAGTCCTTGTACATGGAGCATGACCGTTGGAAATGGAACAGCGGCTGGTAATAAAGCAGCGGTGCTCTCTTGTAGTGGAGTAGGCGGAACGGGCTCAAATGTGTCTGCGGCTTCCATTGGGGGAACAGCCTTCGTCTTTAAGCAACGTACCTCAAATGCCGCCACATTTAATAGCTCGGAAGTCTGGGCTGTTGCGATTGGCGCGGCATCAGGAGCTAAGACAGTTTCCGTGACTCCAACAGCAGGTAGTTGCGGAGGGACGGCAGGCCAACAATTAACTTGTACAGCAGAGACATTCGCAGGCGTGAACCAAACAACTCCTGTGGATGTGAGCACGGGTGCGGCGGCAGCAAGTGCTACTAGTATTAGTGCTAATATCAATGTCACCAATTCAGGGGAAATGCTAGTAGATTCGGCTCAAGAAACGACCACAACATCAGCGGCGACGCCAGGAGGAAGCCAAGTACAACTATCCAACTTCTCGAATGGAAATCAAGGGACTATCATAGGGGCTTCCTACAAAGGCCCTCAAGGTGCTCCCGCAAGCCAAACAATGTCATGGAGCAATACGGGAACTTCTACAAGTTGGTCTTTGGCATGGCTTTCTTTAAATGCGAATCCTTCCGGTGGAGGTGCTTCTAAAATGTCCAAAATGGAGCGTTTTGAATGAGGTGGCGTAAAGTAGATTTTGGTCTAGCCTTGACAATCCTGACTTTGGTTGGGGTCATTTGGCAAGCCTATGCAAAACCTGCTGAATGGGATCATACGGTCAAAGAGATGGCAGAAATCCGTCCTAAAGTTTATGATCACGATAAACAGTTAGCGGTCATTATTGAGCGTTTAGACGAAATGAACACGCATTTAGCCGCTATTGACAGACATACAAAATGAGCGAAGAGACAGATCATGACAAAGTCATTCGCTTAGAAGAAAAACTAGATGCCGCACAGAAAGCTTTGGAGCTTGCCTTGAAAACAGTGCAACTAGCAACCAATAGCTCACAAACCACTATCGCTCAGATTCTTGCCATTATCGCGATCTTGGTCAGCGGTTATGCGGTATTCCATAAATGAGCGAAGATATTAAAGTTGCTTTGATTGTCAGTACTGCACCAACCTTGGCGACACTATGGAACATCTTAAAGTCGAACCAGATCCACACATTAGTCAATAGTAAGATGTCCGACGCATTAAACCGTATTGCAGAATTGGAAAGACTTTTAAGTGACGAAAAGGATAAGCACTAAGTTTTGTGCTAAATGCTTGTCACAAAGAAAAGAGCGTTTACTGGATTTCGAGAAATGGGGCAATGGCGAAATAAGATGGAGTTGCAATGTTTGCGGGGATTCTTGGGTAGTCACAAATTCTGACGGACATGGAGGAGACCTCGATGCTGATCACAGTGACACGCACGAACAAAACGGCTGACGGGGTTTTCGGAAACCTTCATATCGATAACGATCCGTTTAAATGCGTGACGCTTGAGCGTCTGGCCATGATCATTCCGGTTGGCGTCTACGATCTTTTATTTATGTGGTCAGTGCATTTTCAACAAATCATGCCGCATGTGATTGTGCCAGGACGTACAGCCATAGAGGTCCATTGGGCCAATTATCCAACCCAGTTGGATGGCTGTACGGCCCTAGGGACACAACTGGATTTGCAGGATGACATGATTGAAGAGTCAAAGGATGCTTGGGTTGGTTTTGTGCAGGCCATTACCGATCAACCTGCGATTAAGATAAAATACACGGAGGATTACGCATGATTTTAGACTGGATTAAGCAGAATGATATTCACCGTCTCTTTGCCAAACTAGGGGGCGTGGGAGGGTCTTTTGTGGCCTCACATCTTGTTTGGCTTACGACGACACCCGATTATGCCTCTTTTTGGAAAAAACTCTATATGACAGCTCCGACCATTACGGACATCCCTGCTTTTGAGAGGATGGTAGCTTTCTATTTCGCTCTAGGATGGATTGGTATTGAGCATTTCTGGCAACGATTTACAGTGACACCACAAACTAAACTGGCGGCTAACCCGCCAAAAGGAGTTACACCATGAACCCAGCACTACTGTTACAAGCACTCATTACTGGCGGCGGAAAAGGTCTCGCGATTTTACAGGATATTCTTTCAGCTATCGGACCGGCAACTACTGAATTAGGCCCGGACGTAGCGGCCTTAATCGCGGATGCCAATAAGTTGATGACGGATTTGATCGCTATCTTCGGGAAGCTTCAAACGACCGTCACGACTTCGGCCACTGGCACCCCTCCGGCGGCTTAATCGTGGAGAACAATAAAGGGGTCATCATCCTGGCCGTTATGCTAGCCGTTGGTTTGGCGGTGATCTTGGGAATGTTGGTCGGGACGATGCACCCTGGGCTTCTTATTCCAAAATGAGTGCCGCGCCAGCTCAAGCCGGCGATATTCTTCTTTTCCTAGTGACTCCTCAATCG
>Ga0210399_10000796_pt1 | contig 24674 bp, 19 predicted proteins | sample IncBWC14MmetaG_FD_150865 | JGI IMG/M metagenome (GOLD analysis project Ga0210399, IMG submission 150865) | Forest soil microbial communities from Barre Woods Harvard Forest LTER site, Petersham, Massachusetts, United States - Inc-BW-C-14-M | ecosystem: Environmental > Terrestrial > Soil >... | reverse complement strand
CTTATACCGTGCCACCAGAGCTGGAATGACGATGATCGCGGAAAACACCATGGCGACACGCCATCCGGTCGTCGCGAAACTCTTTCTGAGCAGCAAGAACATGCCGCTGGCGGCCATTATGCCTAGAGCCAAGCCGAGGTTTGCGAGCGACATCCAAAACGCCCGAGAGCGGCGTTTGGCGCCAAACTCCGCGAGCAAAGACGTAGCTCCGCCAAATTCGCCGCCTACGCCGATGCCCTGAATGATGCGGAGAAGGACCAGAAGTATCGGCGCCGCAATGCCTATCGTTGCATAGCCCGGAAGCAAGCCCGTCAGACACGTACTGGCACCTACTACCACGATGTTTATCAGGAACGCGAACTTGCGCCCGGACCGGTCACCAAAGTGGCCGAAAATGAAGGCACCGAGCAGGCGTGCGGGGTGCCCGGCTGCATACGCTAAGTAGGAAAACACCAAGGCTTGGGTTGGAGGCAACTTCGGGAAGAAGATGTCCGGAAAGGCGCTCGCCACAGCGAATCCAAAAATCGCAAAGTCGTAAAACTCCACCAAGACGCCTGCGGTTGCGGAAAAAGCCAGAATGATCAATGTTCGAGTATCGGCGCTTGGGACGGAACTCTCGGACCTGTAAGGCCGACCACCAGAAAGTTCCTCGGCAACCGGCAAGTTCAGAACAGGGTTCATGGGCGTCTCCCCCATGCCGACCAGAGTATCGATGAGGGCATCATGAAGCTGGGATTGTTCAACCGTGCCAGATCCTCATCGAATTGTTGCGGGGCGATGTAATTGGCCTCGATCATCGCTTCTCGAAGCTGTTCGAAGTTCGCCCGCATCATCGCGATACCAGGAGATCCGCTTTGCCACATGAATAACTGCGCCGACGCTCCCACGCTGGTCAATCCGCTTTCTCGCAGTAACCCGGAAAGCAATCGTCCATACCGACGATTCACGCCGCCATCTTCCAAAAGTCTTAGCATTGCGACATGTGTCTGCAAAAGTACTTCGCCTGAACTGCGTGTCGGATCCGGCGGAATGGAGCAGCTATCGTATTCCTCGACCAATAGCCACCCTCCCACTTTCAAACTGGAAATCATACGCGCCAGAGCGGTATCGCGCTCGCGCACGTGCATCAGCACAAGACGCGTGTGAATCAGGTCGAACTCTCTGTCCGGCAGAGCATCAGAGGCTATATCATGGGCGCGCACGTCTAGAGCGGGGGCCCGCAAGGGCTCTAGGAAACGGGTATCGACGTCGGTGACCAGCACATGCCCCGTGGGGCCCACACGATCTGCAAGCCACTTCGCAATCGTTCCACTGCCGGCGCCAACCTCCAAGCAGCGCCATCCGCGCGCAACACCCAGGGTTTCCAAATGACGGATGGTTTGTGGGTCATAGATTGCGGCTAGCGCTGCGAATCGAATCGGCGCCTCTTGGCCTTTGTTTGCGAGCAGGTAGTCGGAGTGAACCACCTCTATCGCTGTGGTATCGCAGATTCCCATCGGTCCCTCTTCTCTGTCCGGTTAAAAACTCGCTTGAACCGATTCCTCAAGGCTCGGTTAGCGCGTTGATTTAGCAGCGCGTCGGCGTATAATACAAGCTCAAAAATATTAACAATTGTTGAGAATCACTCAATGATCGACTTTACGTCTCGCCAGCTCCGGGCCTTTTTGTTGGCCGCGCAGCATCGCAGCTTCACACGTGCCGCTGGCGCCCTATTCATCACCCCTTCTGGGCTGAGCGTCTTGATTAAGGAGTTGGAGAACCAACTGGGTGTCAGGCTTTTCGACCGTACGACGCGACAGGTTTCCCTTACCGCGTCGGGAACCGAATTGCTCACGGCTGTTCAGCACAACCTTTATGAGCTGGACAGCTCTCTGTCCCGCATCGCGCGAACCAAGGGTACCGCAGGCCCGTCCCTGTCAGTGGGTGCGGCGCCCCTATGGGCCGCTGGGGGAGTAGCGCAAGCCATCAAAGCATTCCGTCCCCGTAGGCCAGAGCTTCGGCTCCATGTATTCGATGGTGACACCGCCACCACTTTAGGGAAGGTTGAGTCCGGGGAACTCGATATTGGACTTGGTTTCTTCTTCAAGCATGTCCCCGGCATCCGGCGAATCCCATTGTTTCGCTTTTCTCTCATGGTGATAAGAGCGAATCCCGGGCGTACGTCTTCACGTCCCACGGCAAGTTGGGCCTCGTTGAAAGGAGAGAGATTCGTTACATTGCAGCCATCCCTACCCATGCAGCAGTTCGTAGATAGGAGCCTTGCGAAGGCGGGCATCAGCTACCAACCCAGTCTTGTTTTGAACTATCTCCTCACGCAAATCGCTATGGTCGAAGCGGGCGAGGGAATCGCTGTCGTTCCTTCCTTCGCATTGCCGGAGTGTCAGAGTAGAGGACTTCTGGTTAGTTCTTTGGTGAATCCAACTGTGCACCTTGACTTCTATCAGATTCGCAAGGGAGGCAGGAAGCTCTCTCCGGTTGCGGAAGAGTTCACCGCGTTTCTGAAGAACTACACCGTTGAGTGGGCCCGGAAATCCCGATCCCGCCTAGTGTGAAGCACGTGACCACTCCTCCGGCTGAAGCCGGAGGCTTCTCACGCCAGCAACGTCCGGTCGAGTCTCTTTGATATCTGGCAGTTGATTAATCTGGTCGTAGCACTCTACCGGCGTTCGGTTTTTCCAGGAGCCGATACGCTCTTCCAAACCAGCGTTGTACAACTCTCGGCACACGTCTAGCGTAGCCGTCAGCTTGTCGCGCTGTTGGCGGTTGGGGTAGAGCCGAAACTTGAAAGTCTTTCTGGCCATTTTGTCAGAGTTTAGTGTACATGGTCTTGTCAAGTGAAATTCGACATGGTAGACATGGCGTCTTTCAACTTCATTTACATTTGGTCTTCGTCACCAAGGTTCGCTATCGGATCTTTGAGGAGATGCTATCGAACGACGCGTGCCATCTTTTCTAAGGTCTGCCTTGATTTTGCGGCGCAACTCGCTGAGCTGGACGGCCAAGATCACCACGTCCATTGGCTGGTGAACGATCCAGCGAAGCACTCCCTATCGGCTTTGCTGAACCGCTGGAGAGGCGTCTCCAGCAGATTACTTCGCCTCGAACGACCAGACCTGGTACGTCGCTATTGGAAAGGCGTCCTCGGGTCGCCCTCTTACTTGGCCGCCACTTGCAGCGGGGCACCGAGCGGTGCTCTGAAGCAGTACATCGAGCACCTCTGGCCAGTCTTTCTTCTCTGGGTATGGTCAACCGCAAGGGCTGCCGGTCAGGCTGTCGAATCTCATCACGAAGCGTTGCGATTAAGTGCTTTTTTGCCGCGTCGAGCGGTTGGCGCAGGTCCCAACCGTGGCTTCCTCATCGTGGCATTCCGGCAGGCAACGGCCTGGTAACCGTGTCTTGAGCGGCACCGACGCACCAGCGTCCGCTCTTGCGGGTAAGCACGCGAAGTCCTGTGATGGTAAGCGTTTTGGCGTCCCGCCCTTCCTCTAAGAGCTCCCGCTGGACTTCGAGAACTGCAACGTCTGGGCCAAGCGCGGTACTGGTGAGAATGGTCAGGAGCCGCACCGGGTGGGTTCTGCGACGCAGCCAAAGCTGACCGAGTCAAGCACAGCGCCACGACGAAACCGATTTGGCTCATTCGTGATGTGAATTTGTTTTCTTTCCGACGCGGGATCTCTTTCAACGGTATAACGTGCTCGGGAAATTGGCACTTCATCTAAAGCCTCCCCGCTGGTTTGTAGACGTTCAATCTTTGCCCGAGGGGACCTTGCGGCGGAGCTCGTCGAAGAAATTAAGTAAAACGATTACACTCTCCGTTTGCTTCTGCTCATGCTCTGGTGCCGCCGTATCCAAGACCACTGCGAAACGGTCACCGTCGGGTGCTAGGTCGTATGGATAAAGTCCGCCCACGAATATCAGGCTTTTTGCCGACCACCTCGCGGGCTTCCCAGGCACGAAAGAACCGCCCTTGACGGCGTAATCGAGGACCATGATTCTCCACTCCGACGTCAAGAAAAAAAGTTTGTGCTCTTTGCGCGACCAGATGGGGTACGAGCCGCCGCTGGTTGAGATCTGCACCTTACCTCCCTGGCCGGAGAACGCCCGCACGTACACCTCTTCAGTACCCGACTCATTCGAGGCGTACGCCAGCCAGCGGCCATCCGGCGAGAATACTGGATAATGCTCCGAGAATGATGTGCGTAGAAATGCTGCCGGCTTTCCAAGCCGGGGATGGTCAGAATCCCCTTCCAACGGCGCGGTCCAAATCTGCATTCGGCCGTCAGGGTAAGACTGAGTGTACGCCAACCGTTTTCCGTCGGACGAGATAGAGGAAGGGAACAATCTGGTGCCGCCCTCTCCCATCAGCAGGAGTTGCGGCTCTTCCGTCCCGTCAGCGCGGACCCAATAAATACCCGGTGCCTGATGGAACGCCGTCTGGAAGACAATCCCCTTTCCATCTGGGGTCCACACCGGTACGTTGCTGCGCCCCGGGAAATGCGTGAGACGCGACACTGTGTCGCGCTCAAGGTCTTTCACCCAAATGTCCGCCTGAACCGGTCCAGCTGCCAACTCAAATGCCAGGCGCTTTCCGTCCGGTGAAATCCTCTGGCTCTCGTAGTGGCCGGTCGCCTCTTGCAACGGCTTAGTCTGTCCCGTGCTGTCTAGCCAGGCAATTTGGCGATTTAGGGAAGGCCCCTTGCTGCTTACATACACGAAAGTTCCGTTTTGCGAAAAGTCGAAGTCCCCGCCACCAAGAATGTTGCTGTTGACCTCCTCGATTACTGGCTGTGGAGCCGCCGTCAACGCCAGCTGTTTGAGATCCATGGGTGCGGCAAATAATGTATTTTGGCGCAGAAAAACCAAGTATCCGCTGGACAGATAGCGGCCAAAAAAGCCACCCTTGTATACGGTTTTTCTCTCGCCAGTTTTAAGCGAAGCAAAGACGATTTCTCCGTCATCAAAGGACCCGGCGCCATAGGCAGTGAACAGGACCGTCTGACTGTCTGGCAGAACCTGTGGCCAGCCATGTGCCGTTTCGCCTTTTTCCTTGCTCAACTCGGTCAACCTAGTTGGCGTGCCACCGCCGGAGGGAACCCGCACCAAGCCGGTCCCCCCGTCATTAAATGCCACTACGATGTTACCGTCGTCACCCCAACTCGCGCCTCTTGGGAAACCAGGTACGTCGCATAACGTCACGGGCGTGCCGCCTTGGACTCGTATTTTTTTTAGTTTGCCCTCGGCAAAGAACGCTATCCATTGGCCGTCGGCAGAGAACAATGGTGTGCGGCCATGATCAGCACCGAAGAGAGGTGCAAACTGACTCTGATCGAGCGAACGCGCGGCCAAGCGCCACTTGCCGGAGGGGTCACTTTCTGCAACGACGATACGCGAGCCGTCGGGCGAGAGCGCTAGAAAAGCGCCTCTGAACCTGTCAATCGCCGTACCCGGCGAAAGCTCTGCGTTGAGCCTAATCAGGGGCGCCGTTAGGATTGACGTTCGATCGCTGCGCCACCAGCCCACGCCAGCGAAGACCGCAGCGATTGCGAGCACCACGGCCGTGAGCCAGGCCAGGCGCTCGCGCGCCTTGCGTTGGGAAAACAGCGGAGCTGGGACGGCCGCCTGCGAACCTGGCTCGGCAAGCCAATCGAGTTCGAGCTGAAGATCGCGCGCCGTTTGCCAGCGTTCCTCCGGGTCTTTCGCGAGACAAACTCGGATGGTGCGGTCGAGAGCGGGCGGGGTCATCGGCTTGATGGTGCTGATTGGCACGGGTTCTTTTTCGAGTATGGCGGACACCACGCTGAGCTGACTCTTCCCCGAAAACGCCCGCTGGCCCGTCAACGTTTCGTACAGCACCGCGCCTAGCGAAAAAATGTCGCTGCGACCGTCCAGCTCTTTTCCCTCGATCTGCTCCGGCGACATGTATTGAAACGTGCCGACAAAGGTGCCTTGTTCGGTCGCGGGCGATTGCTTCGCGGCTGTTGCTGTCAACGTGGCCATGCTGGCCAGCGGCGCTGCCGGCTTGGCGAGACCAAAGTCCAGAAGCTTCGCGCCCGTGGATGTGAGCATGATGTTACCGGGCTTCAGATCGCGATGGATGATTCCGCTGCGATGCGCCTTGTCCAGTGCGTCCGCAATTTGCATCCCGTACTTGAACACCTGCTCCACCGGCAGCGCACCCTTCTCCAGACGTTTTGCCAGCGTCTCTCCTTCCACGCATTCCATCACCAGGTACTCCACGCCGTCCTGGCTTCCCACGTCATACAAGACACAAATGTGCGGATGATTCAGGCTGGAGATCGTTTTGGCTTCGCGCTCGAACCGCTGTTTGCGAAGCGGATCGGAAGAAAACTGCGCCGGGAGAATCTTGACAGCGACGGTGCGCTCCAAACGCGTGTCGCGCGCGCGGTATACCTCGCCCATTCCGCCCGCGCCAATTGCGTCCAAAATCTCGTAGGGTCCCAACCGAGTTCCGGCGGACAGTTGCATTTCGCCGCAATTCTACACCGAAAGCAGTTGCCCACTCCGAAACGCCTTTGGAGCAATTCGCCCAGTACCGACCCAGGATTGCGTCGCACTTCAACCACCTGGTCGGCTCTCAGGGGAGAACCGCTCATCTCGCTGGTCCCGGACAATCTCGTCCGGGATTTTATCGACAAGCATTTGGCCCGCGCTCACGTTGTCGTCCATCCGCGGGCCACCTTCAACCATCTCGACACCATGATCGCCGTAATCGAGGCCGCCGAAGGCGTTGCCATCATCCCGTCCTCGTGCTGACACCTTCGTTGGAGACCGGCGGAGGATTCAGCCAGTTGGCGATCAGATCCGCTGTCACAGTCGCCGCACGGTCGTTCAGATGGAGCTGATCGGTATGGACGACGAAGCCATTCCGCGCGGAGATGTCGTCCCAGCTGCGGCGAAGAACGTAATGCTGTATGGCGGCGCCGAGCAATAATCTCAGCCGAAGCCTGAAAGGAAGGGGCGGGCGAATGCCGGATTTTTCGATCAGCAACTTCAGCGACTCGTGCAGGGGCAGATAATCCGCTGCGTTTTCCGCGGCAACCCGGCGAATCACGGTGTTGCAGCGATCCACGTCCCGATTGGCTTCCCCTGAGATGTCCTCTCCCAAGGGCGGTATGGAAAGAAGCGCGATGCGCGCTTCTGTTTTTTTGCGGAGTTCGCCTACGATCGCATTGAGGTTTGTCTGGAATGCAAGTTCCGCCTCCTGTGGGAATCGGGTCCTTACGTCGTTGGATCCGATCAGCACTGAAACGGCATCGGGTTTACACCGCACGATGTCGGGAATTCTGCGGAGGAGGTCCGTGGACTCGTTTCCATTTAGGCCGGCGTTCACAATCTCGTACGCGTGGCTGGAAAGCCGCTGTCGAAGGCGTGACACGTAATCGGCGCTGAGTGAGGCATGCGTGAGGCTGTCGCCTGCACATACGACGACACTGGGAACCGCACGCTTTCCTCTTTGCAGAAAGGCTTGCAGGTCGTTGCGCGGCTTGCGTGCATCGACGAAATAAATAAGTGCGCACATTCCTACAAGAAACAGGAAGAGCAGAGCAATGAACACGAAGAGCGCGAGCACAGCGGCATTCATGACTGGCCTCCTTTCACGACGACTGACATTTTTCGATTCATACTTTCTCGGAGCTATTGTTCGCCATAGTTCATCGTATTCTCGGTTGGGACCTCCGCCAACCGCTCAACCCAGCGAAGAAGCACCTAGTCGCTACGCTTCGTGATGAGATTCGACAGCCTGACCAGCAGCCCTTGCGTTTGACCATACCAAGCGAAGAAAGACTGGCCAGAGTTGCTGATGCTCTGCTGGTAGATGTTGGGGATGACCGCACGCTGGACGCTTGGGTGCATGGGCCGCTCTGAAAGAGCTAATTGCGAAATACAGTACACATGCCGCATTCCAGGTCGCTGAGGTTTATGCTTTCCGGAACCAGCACGACGAAGCGTTCGAGTGGCTAGACCGAGCTTATGCCCAACGTGACAGCGGCCTGATCGGAACGAAGGCGGACCCCGTACTCAAGAGCTTGCACAGCGACCCGCGATTCGCCGCGTTCTTGAAGAAACTCAATCTGTCGAATTGAAATACGTTGCCATACTTAAAAGCAATTTGTGGGAGAAAGCCTCAAGTACCCGAACGTTGTTGACGAGCACGTCGAGGCGGCCAAGTTCGGTCCGAATGCGCTTTGCCGCGGCGATGATCGAGTTCTCATCTGTGACGTTTAATTGGATAGCGCGTGCGTCTGATCCAACCTCTTTGGCCGCAGCCTCGCCGCGTTCGAGATTGCGTGACCCGACCAGCACAGTGAAGCCGTGGGCGACGAGATCCTTTGCGATCTGAAGACCGATTCCTTGATTAGCCCCGGTGACCAGGGCGACGGCTTTGTCCTGCATAGTAATTTCCTTTCTTGTATCGATGTGCGGCCAATGCCGCCTTGCGGCAACTCTTCCTCAATCCGATAAGGGGAAGAGTTGCCCGCAGCACTGGAACAAACCGAGTCATTCATTAGTACTACTCCTTCCCGCATGTGTACCTGTATGTCCAGCGGTGAGGTGCTATGCCGTCTGTCGAGCCGCGAAATAGTGCGCCCGGTCGAGATCATCAATGAGTTCGGGCCCGGTTGGGCGCCATCCCAGCGTTCTCTGGGTTTGCACGCTCAAACCTGTAAGATCGCGACCAATGAACATCCCTAACCAGCCGAAATGGGCTGCTGCCTCCTCGGGGGACTTGGACACCACCGGCACTTTCATGCCGCGGCCGATGGCCTCAGCGATGTCCCGAACTGCTACTCCCTCCTCCGCGACCGCGTGATACCGGGCCCCTGCTTCCTGCTTCTCGAGCACCAGCCTGTAGAGGTGGGCAGTGTCAAGGACGTGCACGGCGGCCCAGCGGTTGAGTCCGTCGCCCACATACGCTGACACACCTTTCTCGCGAGCCACCGCAATTGCAAAGGTAATGAGACCCTGCTTGCTTGTGTTGTGAACCTGGGGAAGGCGCACCACCGACACGCGCACGCCACGCTTCAGCAACATCTCAGCGGTCGCTTCCGAGGCACGAGGATATGCGGGAGAAGGAGGGAGAGCAGCATCTTCCTCTGTAGGTGTCCGCCCCTCCGCCACCCTCGCCAGCCCGGAGGTGACCAGCAGTGGCCGCTCGGAGCCTTCGAGAACCGAGCCGAGAGCCGCGATGGCGCGCTTGTCGATCTCGCAGTTTTCTGCGAAGTTCGAGAAGTCGTGGATAAAGCCCGTGTGAATCACGCCATCGGTCACCGCTGCTCCGCTGCGCAGGCTTTCGAGGTTTTGAAGATCACCTCGGTGCACCTGGGCACCGGCCGCTATAAGAGCCTGGGCGCCCGCGTCCGAGCGGGAAAGACCGAGCACCTGATGCCCTGCGTCGATGAGTTCTCGAACGATGGCAGAACCAATAAAGCCCGTTGCACCTGTAACAAAAATCTTCATAAATCGCTCCTTTGTGTCAAGGTATCGGGATACGAAATTATTGCGTGGACTGACTTGCTGCCCGAACAGTTTCGGCAATCGCGTTGAGCGCAGCGATCGCATCCGGCGGCAGTTCGAGCGCCGCAGCGCCGAGGTTTGCTCGGAGATGGTTTAGAGAAGAGGTGCCGGGGATCGTCAGAATGTTAGGAGACCGCTGAAGAAGCCAGGCAAGCGCGACCTGCATCGGAGTTGCTTCGACCGACGCCGCTACCCGATCGAGTTCCGACGATTGTAATGGAGTGAATCCTCCCAACGGGAAGAACGGGACATAAGCTATGCCTTGCTTCACGAGAGCATCTACGAAGGCATCGTCATTGCGGTGTGCCAGATTGTAGAAGTTTTGGACGCAAACGATCTCTGTGATTCTCTGACCTTCCTGGAGTTGCCGGAGAGTGACATTGCTGAGGCCCACGTGACGAACCAGCCCCTGACGCTTCAACTCGGCGAGCACGGTCAAGGGTTCCTCGACGGATCCTTCCGATGGCGCCAACATTCCGCCGACTCGAAGGTTGACAACATCGAGCGCATCGACACCGAGATGCCGAAGATTGTCGTGAACGCCGTCGATTAACTCTTTCCGCGAAAGCGCGTGAAGCCATGATTTGTCTTCACCTCGCCGGGCGCCCAGTTTGGTAACGATGAACAACCCGGCCGGATAGGGATGAAGAGCCTTCTTGATAATTTGATTAGTCACATGAGGGCCGTAGTAGTCGCTCGTGTCGATGTGATTCACGCCGGCGGCAATCGCCTCTTGCAGAAGCGTGATCGCGCCGTCAACATCCCGTGGAGGCCCCCAAACTTCAGGGCCGGCGAGTTGCATCGCGCCGTAACCCATCCGGTACAGGCTGGTTGAGGTGCCGTGAAGTGTAAAGCTGCCGCCAAGTTTTGTCTGTTTTGTCATTATGTTTCTCCCTTTTCTTGATCCGCTTTTTTGATTTTTCTTGCGTACTACATACGAACGGCTAGAAAGATTCTCCAACCATTTCTTCGCTTTTCTTCCAAAGCGCCTCCGCAGCGTTGGGATCAAGTGCATAAGCACGGACTCCTTCGCTCGTGGGGCTAATCGCAACATCTTCAGGGACCGCATGACCTACGTGGCAGTTCTCACAATATTTCCCACCAATCTCCTTGGCCGGAGCAACCACCGCTGCCCAGATCGAAGTTGCTGCTCCCTGAGGAATCGTCTTCCACGGGAAGGAACTCTTACCCTCGGCTGCAAGCTGTTTTTCCAATTGGTCCATCATCGCCTTTAACATAGCCGGATCCATGTGGCGAGCCAACTCCGTCTGTATTACCCCAGGATGGACAGCAGCGGCACGAATGTCGCGTGAGCGATAGCGCTGGTCAAAGCCAACTGCAAAAAGGATGTTTGCAGTCTTCGATCTGCCGTATGCCAAAAAGGGATCATACGGAGTTCTCTCAAAATTGGGATCGTCAAGGTTCACATTCGAGAAGCGGTGGCCTGAAGAGGCCAGGTTCACGAGCCGTCCGCCTGCACGAAGAAGCTTTGCAATCCGGTTTACCAGGACGAAGTGGCCCAGGTGATTTGTGCCGAACTGCATCTCGAAATGGTCGGTCGTGCGGCTAAACGGCGTGGCCATCACGCCTGCGTTGGCGATGATCACATCGAACGGCTCGCCCTTCTGGAGCAGTTGGTCGGCGCAGTTTCGGACGCTCGCAAGACTGGCCAGATCGAGTTTGACAAGTTCGAAGCTTCCACCGTTTGCCGCTGCGTCCTTTCGTATTTGAGCTGTCGATGCTTCGGCCTTGGCCAGGTCGCGCGCCGTGCCCACCGCGTGAGCGCCATGCGCGGTGAGTGACCGAGCCGTTTCCACACCGAGCCCAGCTGAAACACCTGTGACCAGGATTCGCTTACCGCGTAGATCGATACCGAACAAAACCTCTTCCGTGGTTGATGTAGCTCCAAATGTCTCCACCATGTTTTTCTCCTCCTGCCGGGTCGCTTTAGGAGGTGCCTATTGACAAGCGGTCCCGGTTCGCGTAAAACGGAGAGTGTCTCCGCACTACATAAGATAATCGGAGATGCTCTCCGGTTACAACTTAATTTTGCTTTTTTTTGATATGCTCACGAAACCCTCACAACTCGCCCAGCGAAAGCCTCGCGCAGATGCGGCGCGCAATCGCGAACGCATTTTGAAGGTCGCTAAGGAGGCGTTCACCCGGTCAGGCGCAAATGCCAGCTTGGACGACATCGCCAAAGAGTCACGCGTTGGGCCGGGGACGTTGTATCGCCACTTCCCCACGCGCGAGGAACTTCTGCAGGCGGTGTATCGGTCGGAATTGGAAAAGCTGGTTGCGGCGGAACAGAAGTTCGCTCAGACGATGCCACCGATCGAAGCGTTGCGAGCCTGGCTGCTGCTCTTCGTTGATGCCATCGCGGCAAAACAGCTCATCGCTCCGGCGCTCAATACGCTGGTCGGCGATCACAAGAAAGTGTTCGCAGCTTCTTACGCTCAGATGCAGGAAGCGATTCGCTCCCTGGTGAAACGCGCGATCAAGAGTGGCGACATACGGAAGGACCTTGATGCCACGGATCTCCTTCGCGCTCTAGTGGGCGTCGCCAACGTGACGACCAGCCCTGACTGGCAGCAAAGCGCCAGGAGACTTGTCGATATCCTCGTTACCGGTTCAAGGCCCATCAGATAGGCGCGGCAATTACTTTCGGTTAGATCGTAATCGTTCCAGGAATGGCGGCAGGTATGGAGATCAATTCCTACAAGCCGACTTATCCGCACGATGCCCAACTGGATTCTCGAACCTTTGGCCCTCGCGCCAAACACGTCCTGTAACGCGCCCAAGCCGGTCAATTCCGACCGGTGGTGGAACGCCGGCCGGGACCCTTCCGAAACGATTTGCACAAGGCGAAGAAAGGGCGCTAGAGCGCTTGTTTTACTGCCGTGGTCATTTCACTACGACTGTCATGCGCATCCAAGGATGGATGCAGCACTGAAAGTTATGTTGGCCCTTCGAAAGACCGTTGACTCGGAGCTGGCTGCCTTGAAGGATGCGCGTTCTGGCTACTGCAACGCTCGAAAAACCCGCAGAGCACTCGGGAGCCGCGTTTTCTCCACCATTAAGCGGCGGTACGAACCCGCCTCCAAAATGCGCAACTTCTGTGAAAGTGTGGGGCTCGCCGCCCTGGTTCACCGCGATAACCGGGGTTCCTTCGCCCACTGTGAGCGCGTCGGGTTCGAAGTCCCACTTCGGGTCGGGGTGTCCAGCGGCGGCTTCTGCGAACAATTGGGAAAACGTCGTGGTGAAGCCTAGCGGAGTGTAGCCTAGTGCGACGTTCTTGCAGAAACCCGGCCCCACGTTGCTTGGGAGATTGAAAGTCGCAGGATCGCATTCGTCTAAAGCCACCACCTGTGCGGGAACTGAAGGCCTGTCATGGTCCGTCATTCCAGCAAACAGAAGACAAAAAGCGACTAAACCGAACTTCACTAGTGTATTCGTCATGGATTTCCTCCTGATGTCAACCAATCCGCGCGGGATTCGCGACGGGTGGGCATGTGCGCTAGGGACGTGAGCACAAAAGTGGTGGCCACTGTCGCTCCAGATGTGCTAACGAGTCAATCCTTGCGATCTCCATTTGTCCCCAAAGAAATCTCCATTGCTAAACCGTTAAAAATAAAGGTGTTCGCGCCCCGCCGGCACTGGTACTGTACCAGTGCCGCCCCGCCTCAACTCTGGCTTCCGGGAGCATGCATGTGATAGATTGGTCGACCTGCGAGCGTTACATGCCTAGCTCCGTACCAGATGCGCGCGTACAGCGTTTCGAAGATTTCGAACTGGATTCTCGCGCGGGCGAACTACGCAAGCGTGGCGTAAGGCTGCGCCTGCAGGGCCAACCGCTGCAGGTCCTGGCCGTGTTGCTAAATGGCGCCGGCGATGTGGTCACGCGCGAGGAACTGCGGAGACAGATTTGGACGGCCGATACCTTCGTCGATTTCGACCATAGTCTTCACAATGCGATTGCGCGCCTTCGCGAGGTGCTCGGCGACTCTGCCGAGATGCCGCGATACATTGAAACTCTTCCGCGCCGGGGGTACCGGTTTATCGCACCGGTGGAGACCGTGGAGGTTGTGTCTCCTTCTCGTGCTGCGCATCCCGAGGATCCCCGCCCAACATCTGCCGAATCGAAGCGCCCACCATCTCGCGCCATGGTGGCTGGAGGGATCTTTGCTCTCTTCGTTCTAGGCACCGCCTTCTGGCTGGCCCGCACTACGCCCCGACATACAAGTGCGGCCCCACGCTTGGATTCGATCGCGGTTCTGCCACTCGACAATTTGTCCGGCGATCCATCCGAGGAATTCTTCGCGGATGGAATGACCGACCAGTTGATTACTGACCTCGCTGAGGTCGGCTCGCTACGCGTGATTTCCCGAACTTCGGTCATGCCTTACAAAGGCACGAAAAAGGGCCTACCGGAAATTGCACGCGAGTTGAACGTGACGGCCATCGTTGAAGGATCGGTGATTCGTTCGGGGCAGCGCGTACGGGTCACCGCCCAACTAATACAAGCGCCTACGGACCAGCACCTCTGGGCGAAGACATACGACCGCGACCTTGGCGATGTCCTCAAACTACAAGGTGAGGTGGCCTACGCCATAGCGCAGCAAGTGCGCGCACAACTCGCTCCACAGCAGCAGGCCCAGCTTCGCTTGGCCAATTCAGTGAATCCGGCAGCATACGATGCCTATCTGAGGGGCCGTCTTTATTTCACCACCGAATACACCAAACCCGAGTCACTCCGGAAGGCACAGCGGGATTTCGAAGAATCGATCCAAAAAGATCCAAACTTCGCTCTTGCTTACGCGGGGCTCGCAGACACTTACGTCTATTTAGCCTTTGTAGGAGCGTTACCGCGGGATCAGGCCTACCGGTCTGCCAAGGGGACGTTAGCCAAGGCCCTGGCATTGGACGACAGCATCGGCGAAGCCCACGACACCCTCGGCTTGCTGAGTTCGGAGTTTGACTGGGATTGGGACACTGCCGATCGCGAGTTCAGCCGTGCCATCGCCTTGGCACCGAGCTACAGTTGCGCGCATGAGGATCGCGCGACTTTTCTCGCCCTTACTGGCCGACGGGCCGAAGCCCTGGCGGAGATCAAAAAGATCGACCAATTGGACTACGGCTTCAGCGCCGCGAGTACCGTGTCCGGAACCTATTATGAGCTGCGGGATTACCCCGCCCTGATCGAGGCCAGCAAGAGAGGGCTGCTGCTTGACCCAAAGGATGGGATGCAGCACTACTACCTCGGCGTCGCTTACGAAGGTACGGGTAAGCTGCAGGAAGCGATCTCTGAATACCAGAAAGCCATCGAGATGTCAGGTGGCTCTCAGGGCGTTGTGGCACTGGCACACGCCTATTCAGCCGTGGGCAGAAAAGCCGAAGCGGAAAAGATTCTTCGTGATTTGGAACGCAAATCAAAAGAAACCTCGACTTCCCCATACACGATGGCCACAATCTACGCCGGCCTCGGCGAAAATGACAAAGCGTTCGAGTTTCTGGAGAAGGCTTATTCGCAGAAGGCTTTAGGCCTTCCCTGGTCCCTGAAATCTGACTCGCTCCTCGATAGCCTCCGTCCTGATACTCGTTTCCAAAGCCTTCTTCGCGGCATGGCTTTGAATAACTAGACTCCACGCGCGGCGAGAGGGTGGGCTTGGTGATTTCCCTTTGCTCGAGCATGAGTCTAGGGTCGGCATGATTTGGCTCGCCAGCATGTGTGGTTCCTGACGAGCGACGGGCAATCCGGAAGCGATCTGTCAATAGGTACCGAGAAACGCGCCAGCATCGAGGAATCGTCTCGCGGCACTTTCTTCCGGATTCCTGCCGCCATGCCGACTTCCCATTACTAATCGCGGTAAGCGAGCGTCAAAGCCCTTGGCTGTCAAGGGCCAAAGCCCCAAGAGCTGAATTTTCTCAGCTTTTCTTCCGGTAACCAGAATTCTCGCCAGGCATTTCTTGATCTGGACTTGGCTGCCAACGCCGTCGCTTCTCTATTTCACTGGCCCCAAATATCGGTCGAGCCAGTTGAGCGATTCCTTGATCATCTCAGTTCGGGGTATGTCGTGTCCCGCATCGTAGACCACGCGCCGCTTTTGCTCTATTGGTGTTCCTAGCAGACGGAACATGGGCTCCTGTGAGGAGGCTGTTGGGAAGATGAAATCGAAGCGGCCATTCAACATCAGGACAGGGGCCCTTACCCGGGGAGCGAAGGTGAGCTGATCCACTTCGGGAAGCCGATGTTGTAAATAAAAGCCAGGCGCAATAAGGACTAATGCCTTTAGTCGATCCTCCATTGCTGGCAAGAGAGCGCCCATGGCCGCACCCCAACTGTAGCCTTCGTACGCTAACTTGTTGTGATCGATATCTGGGCGGGTCTCGAGATAGTCGACGGAGCGACCCAGATCCTTGGACCAAGCAATAACGTGATCCCTGTAGGAACTGGTGGTGTTGGGCCAACCATTTTTCGTACCATCGCCCCTCTCAAAAGTTGCCTTGTACAGAGGGAACATCACGGCACGTCCACTTCTGAGAATGAAATCGAAGTCGTCCAGATATCCTGGGCTCAAATTCGCGCTGGATCGAGTGCGAATTGCACCTGCGCCCGGGAAGTACACGACGGTTTGGAAGGGCGGGGTTGCTTTTTTCGGAAGATAGAGATAAGCGATGACGCGCTCGTTCCCATAAGCAGCAGCGAACGTGATCTTTTCCTGTTTCCAATCGTCGGTCTGCTGTGTGGATTCCACCACCGCGTCAAGCGGTGTCTTATCGTACGAATAGAAACTTTTATAGACCCGGAACAATTGATCTGAGGCTGGCTGCTCCGATGCGTAACTCCGTGCCTGATTAGTGATTGGATCTCCTGCTCTGGCAGATTCGCCAGCCAGGGAATACTTGGCGCAGCGAAATCCGGAATTGGCGGAGCGTTCGAAGGGAGATCGGGCGTCCGCATCGTAGAACATATAGGTAGGCTCATTCCACGCCCCGCCCAAGATGTATCGCTTACCAGGGCTCGCCTCGTTTAGCACCCACTCTTTGACATTGCCGGCCATGTCGAGAGCACCCGACCAGCTCATGCCGCGGTACGTTCTCACAGGAACCGGTCCTACCCCGCTAAAGTTGCTCGCCGGTATGATGCTGGCACCGTCCGCGGGCGACGCGGCGGCAATCCAGTGATAGACCGTGGGAATTGATTTGCCAGCGAACTCCGCGTAAGCAGCCGCTTCGAACCAACTCACACCGGTTACGGGAAAGTCGGCCTGCCCTGGCGGGTATTCGCCCTGAATCCATGAGGCGGGTCCAGGCCTGCCCGTCTTGTCCTGGAATAACTTCATGACATCCGCCCTGGAAAGCGAGTGGCCGTCCTTGAGGAACTCGTGCTTCCAAAACTCCTGCTTCTGGTATCCACTTTGATCGACGAACCGCTTGAACTCTGCGTTTGTAACTTCAAACTTGTCGATCCAAAAGTTGCTGAGGGGAACGGCCGGAAAGGTCTCGAAACTAGGCAGGCCGTCGAGTCTCACGGGCTTCGTCTCAGAGGGTGAGGCTGTAAGTTGAACGTGGACCATACCGGCAGGGGCTTGGCCCTCAGCATCCATGGTTACGGCGATGGACCCGGCTGGGAACGTGGCGCGCTCGACAGTGGCAAAGCCCTTCAGCTCAAATTTCCACACAGAATCGGCCAGAGGGAACCGCTGGTCTTTGATGGGCGAGCGTCCAACGAATTCCCACACGCTGTCCGCAGAATTGTACTTCTTGCGGAAGACCGAGGCGCCCGGAGGTGTGGTCGTGATGGACTCTGACCAGGAGATATCTGGCCAGAATTTGGCGAGCATCGGGTCATGGGGAATGTACCGTTCTACCTGCACCGCAAGAGCATAGGCATCGCCTATTCTTTCGTGCTCGATGAGCTGTGCGATTTCTGGCACCGCCTGGTTCCTTGCCCATCTGACTCTGGAACTGTGGTAAAGCCACCAGACGCCAAGTCCCGTCAATGCTAAAAGCATAATCAGTGCGGGGATTGCGACACGGGGCTGCCTGCTTTGCCGGAACAGCACTCTTAGATTGACACCACTGGAAGGTTCCGAAATCAGTTCGTAGCAATCCTTGAGCTCGTGCTCAACCTCTGCCATGGTTGAATATCGGTCTTGAGGGCGCTTGCGCAAGCAGCGACGAATAATTCGGTCCAACCCGTTCGGAATATCCTTGACGAATTCGTCCAGAGGGCTCGGTTCTTCGCGGTCCACTGCAACCAACGTCTCACTGTTGGAGTTGCGCTGGAACGCTCTTTTCCCAGTGAGCATTTCATACACAACGGCACCAAACGCAAAAATATCGCCACGGGCGTCAACCTCTTGACCATGCAACTGCTCCGGAGACATATACGGCAGAGTACCCACCACCTGCGCCTCACCGGTAAGGACCGTGAGAGTCTCTTCCGCAGACGCCACGGACCGCTCGTACTTCGCCAACCCGAAATCGAGCAGCATCGCTCCACTTTCGGTGAGCATGATGTTGCCGGGTTTAAGGTCGCGATGAACAATCCCCTTGCGATGCGCTGTGCCGAGTGCGCCTGCAATAGGTATCGCGATCTTCAGAACCTCGACCGTCGAGAGCGGACCCCTCTGGATTCGTGCCGAGAGCGTCTCACCCTCTAGGTACTCCATCGCGATGAAGGCTCTGCCGGCATCTTCCCCAAAGTCATATACGGTGCAGATGTTTGGATGATTTAAGGCGGAGGCGGCCTTCGCTTCGCGCAGAAATCGCTCCAGCGATTCCCGATCTTCCGCCAGCTCCTTTGGCAAAAATTTCAACGCAACAATTCGATCGAGCAGCAAGTCTTCGGCTTTGTAGACCTCACCCATACCTCCGGCGGCGATGAAATTCACTATGCGGAACCGCCCAGCCAACACTTCACCTGGTGACAGTCGTTCTGGGGGACTTGCACCAGTCCGCCGAGGGTCAACAAAGGGCGGGATGGATAGAAAGGTGCCCAAACGATCGTGTACGCCCAGGAGCCGGTGCACTTCCGCGCGGACCATTTCGTCGCGCTCGTTTTGTTCAAGAAAAGAAGTTCGCTGTGTCGGGCTGCATTCCAGCGTGGTCTGGTATAGCTCTTTAACGCGTTGCCACTGTTTTGACGTCATCCCCATTGGCAGGCCTCAATTCGCCGTATAGCCAGACTTTCGCAATAGCCCAATCCCGCTTTACTGTGATCGGGGAGACGCCCAGAAACTTGGAGGTTTCCTCCACATTCAGGCCTCCAAAAAAACGCAACTCGACGATGCGGCTTTGGCGCGGATCGAGCTTCGACAGACGGTCGAGAGCTTCGTCCAATTTCAGTAGGTCTTCGGAGTGTTCTGGGGAAAAAACAAGTGCCTCATCCAAGGGCAGAACCACCTGAGTTCCACCACGTTTCTCGCGTAAGTGGCGGCGGGCATGATCTATCAGAATGCGCCTCATCAGTTGGCAAGCAATCCCGAAGAACTGAGCGCGGCCCTGCCAATGGGTAGACTGCTGACGAACCAGTTTGAGATAAGCTTCATGAACCAGAGCTGTGGTCTGGAGGGTATGGTCGGCCCGCTCGCGCCGCATATACCCTCTGGCTAGCTTTTTTAGCTGGTCATAGACCAAGGGAACAAGCTTTTCCTGAGCAGCCTGGTTTCCCTTTGCCACTTCGACAAGCAGGGCCGTCACGTCTGATTCCGGGACCACAGGACCATTCTCCAACCGTACCCGATACATAAGGTGGCAGATATTGTAAGCCGACTGTCAAGGCTTTTCTTTGCCACTCACGGCGTTTACATTCCCCTCATTCGTCATGATCCTTTTTTCCCTCAGATGTCGCGTTTATAGGTAAAGCCGGATCTTCACATTAAACCCGGAGAACGTTGTTGCCCAGTTCTTAAAGGAGGTTTCGGATGCGCTCTCGAATTCTGCTGTTGATCGCCGCAGCTTTGATCACCTGCATCATTGTAACAATTGCCCAGGCTACCCCCATCGTTGGACTGCTTGTTGGCACCATCCTTTCGCAAGGCACGCTCAGCGATGAAACCATGATCCATGTCCGAGTCCCGTTGCCCCCGGGTAACCCTGGAACGGACGGGGATGGCGACCGCGACGACGAATGGCGCGCAAAGCTCAGCACCAGCGGTCCTACGGACGTTATCGTGCAGGATGTCGTCTATGCGCCGGGCGGCCACACGGGCTGGCACTCTCACCCGGGTATGATGTTGAGCAGTGTCGTTGCAGGGTCGATCGAGTGGTATGACGATCGCTGCGGGAAGCATGTCTACAACGTTGGTGATTCTCTGACAGAGACCACGGCGACTCACTACGTACGCAACGTCGGGACGCTGAACGCGCACTTCATGGTCACGTACGTCATTGCCCACGGCCAACCTCGACGCATCGACCAACCGCCACCCGCCTGCGCCGCTGCTCTAGGTCTCGATTGAATTCTCTGAGTACATTCAGAAATTCAAACGAAAGGAAAAAGCGATGACCGGAAACACAAGAGCTTCTCGAAACCGCTTGAAACTGCTTTCCAACGTACTGCAAACGCTATATGTAGTTCTCTGCGCACTGTTCCTGAGTCCAGCCGTCAGCGCTCAAGAGGCGCGCATCATTACTTTCGACGCTCCCGGCGCGGACACGAAGCCAGGGGACAATAACGGGACCTACAGTAGCGGTATCAACTCCTCGGGAGCTATCACGGGATTCTACCGAGACGCGAACAATGTATTCCACGGGTTCCTGCGCAGACCTGATGGCAAATTCACGACATTCGAGGCCCCCGGTGCGGACACTGGTCCCTACAATGGGACCTCCCCCGCGAGTATTAACGACTTGGGGGTGATCACGGGAAGCTACTATGATGCAAACGGCTTCAGCCATGGGTTCGTGCGAAGTCCGGATGGGAAGTTCACGACCTTCGACGTTCCAGGCGTGGGCGGATACGGCTCGACTCCCATAGCGATGAATCTGGAAGGAGCGATCGTAGGGTACTACACGGATTCGAACTATTCGTTCCACGCTTTCCTGCGCAGTCCCGACGGCACGTTTACGACCTGGATTGGTCCAGACGCTTGCACTGGGAACGGGTCGGAAGGGTGTTTCGGGTCGGGGGCTTCCAATATTAATGCCTTCGGCATAATCGTGGGAGGCTTCGAGGACAACAGCGGCAACTTTGTTCACCATAGCTTCATGCGCCGTGCAGAGGGCAAGTTAAAGGTCTTCGACGTTCCGGGCGCGGGAACGGGCAGCTACCAAGGCACGGGTTGTCCCGGTTGTGCCCTTGGCGTCAATCAGTGGGGGGCGATCGCGGGAATCTACAGCGATTCGAACAGTGTGAATCACGGCTTCGTGCGCAGTCCCGACGGTAAGTCTACGACGTTCGACGCTCCGGGCGCGGGCACCGGCAGCTACCAAGGAACGGGGTGTTTCTCCGATTGTCCCGTAAGCCTTAACGACTGGGGGGCGATCACGGGAATCTACATTGACGCGAGTTTTGTATACCATGGCTATCTACGCAGTCCCAAGGGCAACATCGTGACGCTGGATCCTGTTGGGTCCATCTTTACTTTTCCAGACGGCATCAACGACATGGGGTCGATTACGGGCTATTATGTCGACGCTAACGGCGTGTCCCACGGCTTCCTGCGGCTCGTAGAGGCGGAGTAGGATCGCTAGCTTGCAACAGATTTGACTCGTGCTGGCCTCCGCGCGGCTGTGCGGTTCTCAACCGCACAGGTCGCGGGGATGACAATTCCCGAGGCGCAGTATGCAATCCTGGCCGCGCCTTAAGCAGACTGCTCTAGCGGCGGCCGCAGGAGAAGTTTATGGCAAATCTAAAAGCGCTTTTGACGCGCGTTATTGCTGTATTGCTGGTGCCGAGTCTGGTGATATTTCTGTGTGCTCTTCCGGTGACAGCGCAAGGCAGCAAGGGCAATTACACTTTTCTGATTGCCGCAGGATTCCTTTGCGAGCCCGCAGACTACTCCGCCTGTCCGGCAGCAGCCAAATCCGCCAGTGACGACAGCTACGAGATGAGTGGTGCGGGGACGTTTGATGCGCAGGATAAGTCCGTGAAGGCTGCCGGAACTTACTCGCACAAGTCTCCGAATGGAAATGCGCTTGAGACAGGTGTGTGGACCGCCAGTGAACTGGTGAGCTTCGACTCCTACGGCATCGCGCCGGGAGCGATCAAGCGTCAAGGAATGGCGCTTGGTCCGCTTGGTCCAGCACCGTTCGGCCCCAAGCGTATGCCAATGCCCGCCGCCCCGATGCCGACCGGTGGTCTCGCGATATTCCGTATCCGCCTTCTACCAATGTTGGGAGCATCCAGAACGGCGGTGTTGCAAGTGAACTGCGCGTTGGGAGAGGTGCCCCGCGAACGATCGGTGGAAGGGATTCGGCTTGTGTTCGACAAGGGCGGAAATGAGTTTTCCGGAGAAGTGGGTGGGCGCGTGCTTTTCCTTTCGATGCAGCTCGAAGTCAGCCCGCCTGTCAAAGCGGCACAGCCGGAGGCCGCACCAGGACTTGCGGAGCCACCGCAGAATTAGAGACTCCATCGCATTTGCAGAGGCCGTCCCACCGGATAGGTACCGAGAAACGCATCTCGTCAGTGCTTGATTTCCCTTCAAAGTGTAGGTTACGGAGCAAGTGCTCGAGCAAGCGTCACCAAATCGCCGTTGCTCCAATCGTCCCGCGGCCCCGCCGCCGCGCGAGCGAACGTCCACAGCCGGACGCGTTCGTGATCGACGCCAAGCAGATCCGCAAAGCTACGGATCGTTCCGTCCGGGTCCGATCGCAATCTCGCAGAACAATTGAACAGGTGCTGCGTTGCATCGTAGGCGGGATCTCCGACGAAGGGCTTTGGGTCGATGACTAGCCAGGGTTGGCGTTCCGCCCGGAGGACGTTGCCTGCGTGCAAGTCGGTCGCCAGCACCAGTTCTATGGGTTCGGTGCGCGGCAATTCCGTAAGGAGGCGCAGACCTTCGCGGACTAATCCCGTATCGGGCCACTGCTCGAAGTGCGCCAGCGTCTCGTCACTCCAATACTCTGCCAAAGCCGACAGAGGACGAAAGGGATGCTGTGCTGATGGCGCGCGCCACAGACGACGCAGCAAACCTGAAATGACCACGTCCTGCTCGCACTCCGGCAGCGTGCGCAGTACCGTCCCCGGCTGGCAACGCTCTAGGAGCATAGCACCGAGGTCATCGTCGGCCATGAGTAGCCGCACCGTCGGGTCTCCGTCCCAGAAGCGCAGCCCGTGAATTTCGTGCTCTCCCTCCATGTGCGGCATGCCGATCTTCAGTACGGCCCGTGTTCCGTCTGCGCATAACGCCGCTGCCACGTAGGAGCAACTCACCTCCTCGTCATCGAACGGGGCATCCAGCGTCAGCGACCATCTGTGCTCCAAGTTTCGCAGCACATCGGGCAGGCGGTCGAGCCATGCCGCGCGCTGTGGGGTCTTGTGGCAGCTAGCCGCGAGCCCACTTGGGATTCTAAGTTTCATGCCTTTCATTGTAGCTGCTTCACTAGCTGCGTCGTCGGCATCTCCGGAAATGTGGCCCGCCTCCGCGGCGCGTTGTGAACAAATGACGTTAGCGCTCGACTTGCTCGCGCCCGAGCGAGTCTCCGCTCGGCGCATTGACCGCTTCGAGCGTGATGACGTAGTGGCTGCCGCAAGTGGTGGAGTTTCTCGAACATCTTCTGCGGCATCTTCCGGGAAAACTGCTGATTGTTTGGGACGGTCTACGAAGCCACCGCAGTCGCATGGTGTGGGACTTCGTGCGGCAGCAGCGTGGACGATTGTTTCTGGAGTTCCTGCCGGCCTACGCCCCGGAGCTGAATCCGGTGGAATACCTATGGTCGCACTGGAAGCACCACGTGTTGCCGAACTTCTGCCCGCAGGACTTCGGGGAACTGGGTGTCAGGCCCGCAGGGCACTACGCCGGATGCGCCGCCGCCCTGCCCTGGTCAGCTCCTTCTGGCAATAAGCAGAACTGTTTCCCCTACTCGCATAGGGGGACGAAACCAGTCATCCCGCGATCCCTACTACGGGGTGGTCATGACTAGGAGACTCAAATGAAAGCGGTGTTTATCAGGAATCAGCTTGATTTGCCGGTAGTTAGAGAGTAACCGTCACTTCTTGGGGTGAAAAGTGCTCAACGAAAATCTGTTGACCAGCAGCAATCCCTCATCGCTATCCAAGGGCTCTAAACTGATACCAGCCACCCCGAGGTCACGCGTCCAGGTGTTCTTCACCCTGAAGTAGTAAACTCCTCCAGCGTTTGCCGTGAAATGGGCCGCGGCAGTCTTCAGACCCTGGCGCACAACTACCGCTGTTTGCCAACTGGCACAAAGATGGCGTTCACCGGCGTCGACGGAGAAGTAGATATAGGAATTGCCGTGCGTTGCTCCTACCCATTTCCCGTCGAGGCCGGCTCGCGTGGTGGGTTTGGGAAACGACCCGAACTCTGTATCGTCCTCGACGAAATAGACCAGCGCCTTTCCCTCGTTCGGTTGCACAGCAGGATGTTGGCCTTTGTCCGTTTTCACGTCGAATTTAGCCTGTTCCACGCCGCACCCAGGTGGGGCCTCAAGACTCGTGGGCACGTTTTGTGCAAAAGCAGGCGATGCGAGCAGAAGGATTGCGACGGCAACTTTCATTCTGTGACGCTCCAATGCAGCTAAAAACCCTGAGTATTTACATTGCTTCCAAGCTGGCTATACTACTAAGACGTAAACTGTAGATGTAGAGGTACAAGGTGGGTGTCTAATCTCCTCCCGGTTCCTGATCCAGAAAACTGGCCCCGGAACCTCCCCTTGCGGGGAGTAACTGCTCTCTTTGTCAGTATATTATGCGATTCTCAATAGAGAGATTTTCATGGAAGCCGGTGTGCGCCGCGTAGTGTCTGCAATCCGGAAGTTGGGGTGGGTCCGTGGGTAAGTTCCGGATTGCACCTCATTCGCCCACAATCGAAGAAAAGTGCCGGTGACTTCTCCGTCGCATAAATGCGACGGCTTCTCAAACCACGCATGCGATACGTTACGCTACGTTACGGTTTGACGGACTCATCCTAGCCCGTTGGAGAATTACTTGAGCACTGACAACATCACGA
>Ga0210399_10000794_pt1 | contig 24709 bp, 15 predicted proteins | sample IncBWC14MmetaG_FD_150865 | JGI IMG/M metagenome (GOLD analysis project Ga0210399, IMG submission 150865) | Forest soil microbial communities from Barre Woods Harvard Forest LTER site, Petersham, Massachusetts, United States - Inc-BW-C-14-M | ecosystem: Environmental > Terrestrial > Soil >... | reverse complement strand
AATCATGGTCGAAGTTTTGATCGAAGAGATGTTTGGGTCGGACCGAAACCGACCGCTAGATTACGAACGAACCGTACTTGTTGGGGCCGATCGGAAAGGCACCGAAGGAAGCGGAAGAAAAAACTCTTTTATGTGAATAGAGAAGTGTGCCCAAAAAGTGTTTGACAGGGCCGACATTGTTAGAGATGTTCGGTAATCCGACTGATCGGGACTTAGCGGTTGCGAATCCGTCGTAGCGCCAAGGCCACCGGTACAGGGGCATCGGCGAACACCCTGCATCGCAACTCTAACCCAATGCCAGGGAACATTTTCCGAGCGTCTTCGTCTACCTAAGATATGCTGTCCTCCACCGACAGCTTGATGATAACCCTCCGGACCCGACGCTTGACTCCTACTAGGAGGAAACGCGAGGATGAGCAACGTTACTCTGTTTCATGACCTTTGGGCCGACGCCCGCTTCGCTGTCCGCAGCCTATTGAAACATCCGGGTTTTCTCGTCGTAGTAGTGCTGTCCCTCGCGCTGGGTATAGCCGCGAACAGCACCATCTTCAGCGTGCTCAACGCCCTCCTCTATCGCCCGTTGCCCTACACCGAGCCGCAGAATCTCGTCGTGCTCTGGGAGACCGCTCCAGGGCATCCCGACCAACGCAACCCCCCGCCGATCGCCGAGCAGGTCGACTGGAGCGCGCAAAATCATGTCTTCGATGGCATCGCACTGATCAGTCAGACCGAATCCGCGAGCGTCGCCGGCATTGGCGAGCCGCGCCCTCTGCAGGTGCAGTATCTGACGCCCAACCTTTACGAGTTGCTCGGAGCCAAGCCCGTTCTCGGCCGGGTCTTCCTCGCCACCGAGGCGCAAGACCACGCCCAAACTATCGTGATCAGCTACGAATTCTGGAAGCGCGAACTTAATGGCGATCCCGGCGCGCTGGGAAAAACCTTCACCATCGAGGGCGTCGTGTCCACCATCGTCGGCGTGATGCAGCCGCGCTTCCTGCCGTTTTACGGACGAAGCACAGATCTCTGGATTCCCATCAATCCGGCAAGTTCCCGTTATTCCGCGCGCATCGATCACTGGCTGACGCCGGTTGCGCGGCTTAAAAAGGGCGTGACCATCCGTCAAGCTCAAACGGAGATGGATCTCGTCGCCCACCGCCTGGAGCAGCAATATCCGGCCAGCAACAAAGATGTCGGCGTCAAGGTCTTGCCGTTGCACGAAGACCTGTATCGCTTTGCGGGCGCATACCTCTATCCGCTGTTTGGCGCAGTTGCATTTGTCCTGCTGATCGCCTGCGTCAATGTTGCGAACCTGCTGCAGTTCCGCACGGAAACCCGTCGTAAGGAGTACGCCTTGCGAATCTCGCTGGGAGCGGCGCGCGGGCGTTTGATTCGACAGCTGCTGACCGAAAGTGCCCTGCTCGCGCTTGTCGGCGGTTTGCTCGGTGTGGCGTTATCCTACGCGGGAATTCAACTCGTCCTCGCGCTTGCCGGCGATTTTCCTAATGCCGCCGATGTCAGCGTGGACGCCCGCGTGCTGCTCTTCACGCTGGGCATTTCCTTAGCGACTGCACTTCTGGTTGGCCTCGCGCCTGCCCTTCAGGCCTCGCGACCCAACCTCAACATGGTGTTACGCGAAAGCGAGCGCAAAACCACCACAGCCTCCGGCTCCGCAGCCCGCTATTCACTGGCCATCGCGGAAGTCGCCATGGCTATGGTCCTGCTCGTCGGCGCGGGGCTCATGATCAATACCATGCTGCACCTGCAGCGCGTAAACCCCGGCTTCAGCGCCAGCCATCTCGTGACCATGGACATCCAGCTGCCCGAGGGCGGCAAGTATCTGGAGAGAATTCCCGGTGGAGATATGGAACGGACGATGCCGGCGGTCACTTTCTTTTATGAACGGCTGATCGAGAAAACCGCCGCGCTGCCCAGCGTGGAATCGTCTGCGGTGATCGGCGCGCTTCCGACCCGCTGCTGCCCGGAACTCTACTCATTCGCGATACTGGGTCATCCGGCGCCGCCGCCGGACAATCGACCGCAAACCGGATATAGCGAGGTGAGCACCAACATCTTCAGCACGATGAAGATCCCACTCAGAAAGGGCCGCTTCCTGGATGAGCACGACACCGAAAGCGCACCGTGGGTGATCGTCGTGAACGACGCCCTCGCGCGCAAATTCTTTCCCAATGAGGATCCCATCGGCCAGCAAATCCTGTTGCGCTACGATCCGTATCCGGTGGATGAGATTCGCCCGCGCCAGATTGTGGGAGTCGTCGGCGACATTAAACATTTCGGATTGGGAGAACAGACGCCGCCCTTTGTTTATGCGCCCTTTGCGCAGCAACCCTCGGTTTTTCCCGGCGGCGCGACCAGGGCGCATCTACACAAGGCATTGGTCCTGCGCACTGCGGCGGGCACGCCCGATGTCGGAAGCAATTTCGCCACCATGGTGAAGGAAGCGGCTGCCACGGTGGATCCCGACCAGCCGGTCACCAGCATCATGACAATGGACCATGTGCTCGATGAATCTTTAGGCGACCAACGGTTTTATATGCAGTTGCTGGGCATCTTTGCAGGCATCGCCGTGCTGCTGTCCGCAGTCGGCATCTACGGCGTGATGTCCTACACGGTAAGCGAGCGCACGCACGAAATCGGCATCCGTATGGCGCTCGGCGCGGAGCGAGCAGACGTTCTGCGCTTGATTGCCGGACTCTGGCTCAAACTGACGTGCATCGGCGTCGCCATCGGCGCAGCCCTGGCCTTTGGCCTCACGCGCCTGATCTCGACGGTGCTCTTTGGGGTCAAACCGAGCGATCCACTGACCTACGCTGCAGTGGCCCTAGGGTTGGCTGTTATAGCGCTGATCGCCTGCTACATCCCGGCGCGACGCGCTATCAAAGTAGATCCGAATGTGGCTCTCCGCTACGGCTGATCCGGCATCGTCAACGAATCGGCTCGAATCGGGTAGCCCAGCCTTCCAGACAGGAGATGCCTCTTCCTGGATGCTCCCGCGAATCTACGTAGACGCGCAAACCGGACAAGTCGATTTCTCGGCCAAAACCACTTGTCGGGTAACGCGACTTACGGTCCAAGTGAAAATAATTTGAAGTACCTTTAATTTGACGCGACTCCTCCCTTGGACTGTTTGACCTAGACAAAAGAAACAAAAAGATATAAAGAGAAATAGTTCGATAGTCGCTTGCGTAGGCCGTGAAAGCCGGCAAGATTCCCGAGAACAACAACTGCGTCGCGATCCTCGAAACCCCAGTGAGGGTTCATTGCGAGCGTGTATAAAACGGCAAAGGACACAATTCGGTGCAGCGTAGAGACTTTCTAAAAAGTGGGATGGCGTTGGCTGTCGCTGCGGAACTCGGAACCCGCAAGGCACAAGCGCATGTACCCGCTCATAACTGGGGGAACTATGATTTCGGTTCCGGCCCACCGGTCACAGACCGTTTAAATCAAGGCCCCTTCCCCCAGTATCCACCCGACGCGGTCATTCCCACGGATGACGTGGTTATGACCACCACCCCGTCAGAAGAAGTCGTGCCGAATTATGGTAAAGGACTGATCACATACATCACAGCGGACAGTGGCACAGAGGAAATTAAATCGGACAACATTCCCCAGGCAATCGAGGACCTGGTTCGATTTCCCTTGGGGCAACAGCTTTACATACGACCGACGTGGCGGGAGATCCAGCCGCGACCTGGGCGCCTCGAGTTCCCTGATTACGTGAAGCTCGTCTTCGATCTTGCGAAGAAAAACAACAAACGGGTTGGACTTCGCATTCAGATGAGCGCTCCCGACTATAAGCACCAGCCAGCGCTGCCGGATTTTGTTCTCGACAGAGTACCGACCGTTGAACTGGTGCCCGACGAGAAAGAGAAGAAGGCGGCTGCGCGATTCATGGAAAATCCCTATTCGCGTTATCAGCCCCGTTTTGATCATCCTTTCTTCCGGCAGTCATTCGGTGAGTTGGTAGGCCTTTTAGCAGCGGAATTCGATGGTAACCCCGCCATCGAGTTTGTAGACAGTTTTCTATATGGGTTCTGGGGCGAGGGGCACACGTGGCCCTTCCTCAATACTCCTTTTCCCGATTACCAAACCGCGGAAAGAACCTGGGTCAAAATGATGGAAGTGCAGTTGGAGCACTTCAAAAAGACCCCGCTAATGACCAATACGCAACCCGACTACAGTCGCGTCGGCAATTCCGAAGTGCTTGATCTCACGGTTCGCAGTCACAACTGGATTCGGAGCGACACCATCTTCATTGAGAACGAGCAGATCGAAACCCTCAGTAACCGTCCGCCATGGATCGCCGCAGCGCTCGAACAGGGGATTCCAGCGAAGAGTCCAGACACGAACGGCGCGGAGGAAGGCGTATCGCCGAGCGAAAATATGATCGCTCACGTGATAGACGTTGGGGCGAACTATTGGTCGCTTTGGAACTTTCACGCCATCAGCGCCAAGAATCTGCTGGCCTATTACCAGGCATTTCCCAAATCGTTCGACCAGATCAATCGTCGAATTGGCTACCGCGTAAGGCCTTCCATGATCTGGAGCTATGAAGACAGCGGCTATCTGGGACTGATTATCGGCTTCGCCAATGATGGGATCGCGGGGGTTCCGGGAGTTCTGCGAGTGACGGTGGAAAGCGAAAACGGGAAAGTGCTGAACAGTGGTTGCCTGGATCCCGGTTATCCCCTGCCCGGAAAGCTCCGGCAGGCGCAATTTGTGCTGCCGCAAGGGACAAAGTTTGAGGGTTTGAAACTCAGAGCCGAGATCGAAGTGAAGGGTATGCGTTATCCGGTGCGATGGGCTTGTCACCAGAAGCTCAACGAGCATGGTTCACTCACTCTGCGTTCTAACCTTCGTCACGGCGGGTAAAGGTAGACCATGACAAAGACGTTCTTTTCAATAGGCATTCTTGCGGCGCTGCTCGCAGCGGGCCCGTCGACACTGCGCCCTGATCGAGCCGCGACGCGTTCTACTTCTGTTGCAGCTGATTTGCCGCGCATTCAGAGTCCCGACCTTCGTATTGAGTTCGATAACAACATGCGCAGCCGCGTGGTTGTACGACTGAAGGGCAAGAAAGTCCCATTGGGCGCGTTCTCCGCTTCCGAGACCGTTAAGGGAAGCGAGCGTTCCTGGGACGACTTTGCTTTAACCGCGCAATCGCACGATCGCGTCACTGACAGCTTCGGCGGTGGAGAGAGACTCACCCTAACCGGTAAATCCGGTGTACTGCGGAAGAATCTTTCCGTCATCATCTACGACGAATTCCCCAATCTTGCGGTCTTCGATGTCAGCTACACGAATATTGGGAAGTCCGAACTCACGATTCTCGAGTGGAACAACAACGCCTATACGATCGATGCACAGTACGCTCCTGCGGAGGTGCCTTTTTGGTCCTTCCAAAGCGGCTCGTACGAGCGTCGTCCGAACTGGTTAGTCCCGCTACGCACTGGATTCTCCCAGGAGAATTATCTGGGCATGAACGCCAGCGACTACGGAGGTGGCACGCCGATTGTTGACGTCTGGCGCAGAGATGTGGGTATTGGTGTGGGGCTCGTCGAGCCAAGGCCGCGTCTGATTTCGCTACCGATTTCCATGCCCAACGCGCGCCAGGCTCAGGTCAGCGTGCAGTATCGTCGTGACCAGTCCTTGCAATCTGGCGAAAGCTTGCACACGTTTCGCTCGTTCGTTGCCGTGCACGAAGGAGATTACTTCCAGACGCTACTTACATACCGCCGGTTCATGTCGAAGCAGGGCTTCCAGATGGCCAAAGCGCCGGAGAGCGCTTTCGGCGCGATCTGGTGCGCTTGGGGATATGGGCGCAACTTCAAGCTTCAACAGGTCTACGACACACTGCCAACAGTGAAGAGCATGGGTTTTACCTGGGTCACGTTGGATGACGGCTGGCAGAACAATTACGGAGACTGGCAACTCGATCCGAAGAAGTTTCCCCGGGGTGACACAGACATCAAGGCGATGGTGGACCGGATCCATCAGGAGGGATTCAAAGCGCAGCTCTGGTGGTCACCTCTCAGCGCCGTTCCTGAGTCCAAGTTGCTTACGAATGAGCCTGACCTGGCATTGGAAAATCAAGATGGCTCGCGGCGCAAGATTTCATGGTGGAATTCCTACTATCTCTGCCCTGCCAACCCGCGCGTTGTGGCGTATCACCAAGAACTTGTGCGCAAAATCCTAGTCGATTGGGGATTTGACGGTCTAAAACTCGATGGCCAGCACATGAACGGCGTTCCTGCCTGTTACAACCCCGCCCACCACCACAAGCGCCCCGAGGACTCGGTTGAGGCTCTGCCGGATTTTTTCCGCGAAATATACGATGCCGCGCAGAGCGCCAAGCCCGGATCGCTGGTGGAGTTCTGCCCCTGCGGCACTTCTTATTCTTTTTTCACCATGCCGCATTTCAACATGTCGGTCGCTTCCGATCCGACAAGCTCTTTCCAGGTGCGCTCTAAAGGCAAAACGATCAAAGGCCTCATGGGCGACGATGTTCCTTACTTCGGCGATCACGTCGAGCTGAGTGACAATCACGACGATTTCGCTTCCACCCTTGGTATTGGAGGAGTAGTGGGCACGCAGTTTGTGCTGCCTTCGCTAGTCGAGAAACATGGCCGGTTCGACCTCACTCCCGACCGCGAAAAGAGCTTTCAAAAGTGGATCGAGCTTTATCAGGAGAAGGGTCTTTCCCGCGGTCAATACCTGGGCACGCTCTACGACATCGGTTTCGATCTGCCCGAGGCTCACGTCATCCGCAAAGACAAGAAGATGTACTACGCGTTCTTCGCTGAAAACTGGAAAGGCACCCTGGAGTTGCGCGGCTTGGACAATCGCGCGTATCACGTCGTCGACTATGTGGACGGGAAAGACTTCGGAATCGTTCAGGGCCCGGTCGCGCATCTGTCTACCGACTTTCCGAAACATCTTCTGCTAGAGGCGACTCCGCAGTAAGGTTCACCGAAACGTGGACAGCAAGCAGTCAGTGACAGAGTTGCGTGTTGGCGAGACGCAGTTTGAGCAACGAATCCAGTTTCAAATGGTGGTCAAGTCCTGATGAACGCATTACCGAAAATGGATTTCGCCGAGGCACTCTGAAAGTCCCAATGCACCCGATTCGCAAGTGGCGTGCGGACGGGCGAGTCTGAAAATCCAGACCCTTGAGCGTCTTTCGACCCATCTGGATAGTGTAGGGCCGACGCCGGCTAGGACGAGAGCCTTAAACGCCCACGGAAATTTGTGCCGTGGATTGTGCCACAGCCCGTCTTTGCAGCGGGGGCAATTCACGACAATTCCATACAAGTAAGGCACAGTTCGGTTGGTTGCCAAGCGACGCCTGATTCTGTGGGACTAGCTACTCCTTCTCATCCGGCTTCCCTCCGTCCAATTCGCCGGGCTGTTTTCGCAACGAGGAGGCCGGGGGTTCGAATCCCCTCTCGTCCATCTTTTCAATCACTTAGGCGACGCCCGATCCGCCGTTGCCAACCGTTGCTCCGTGCGAAACTCCACCGGCGTTATGACAGATCGGCGTGCTCAGTATCCGCCCGACCCGTGCTTCGCGTTCATGTAGTGGTGGCACGTGGCACCAAGGTCCGATTGTCCGTGTGGCAATGCTCCACCCCGAGGGTTTGATGTCGCGGGTCGATCCGATCCGGAGACCCTGGCCCAAATGGCTGAAATAATTCGGCGCGCCACCGCGTATCATTAATTGACACCGAGATTCCATGCCCGCGTCCGACCCCGCCATCCATCTTGACCACACCTCCCGTCACTACTCCATGGGGCTTACCACCGTCCGCGCTGTCGACGATCTTTCCCTCTTCGTCAACCAAAACGAGTTCCTCGCCCTCCTCGGCTCGTCCGGCTCCGGCAAGTCCACGCTTCTGAATCTCATTGGCGGCCTGGATCGTCCTACCTCCGGATCTATCGTCGTCGACGGCCAAAATCTGGCAGCGCTCTCCTCGCTCGACCTGGCTCGCTATCGCCGGAACACCATCGGCATGATCTTCCAGTCTTTCAACCTCCTCCCGCGGATGACTCTTGAGGAAAATATCGAATTGCCGCTTCGACTAGCTGAAATCGACCGCGGAGAACGCCCCGCCCGCGTGCGCAAAGCCCTGGAACGGGTGCGTCTCACGCACCGCGTGGGCCACCGCCCCACGGAGCTTTCCGGGGGCGAGCAGCAGCGCGTCGCGATCGCACGCGCACTCGTCAATCGCCCGAAGATTCTTCTCGCGGATGAGCCCACCGGCAATCTCGATTCCGTCACTGGGGAAGCCATCCTGGCGCTCCTCCGCGAACAGTCGCAACTCGGCATGACCATCGTCATGGTCACTCATGAGCGTTCGATCGCTGAAGAATTTGCGGACCGCATCGCGGTGATGGGCGATGGCAAGCTCCTCTCCATTTCCTCGGCGCAAGGTCTGGCGCAATGAAGGCTCGCGACCTCACCGACCTCGCTCTCCGCAACCTCCGGGAAGCCGTGTTTCGCAACGCTCTCACCACCCTCGGCGTCGCGGTAGGTGTGGCATCTCTGGTTGCCATGCTATCCCTGGGTGTCGGACTCCAGCAGCTGGCCTCCAAGCGCCTCTCACAAAGCGGCCTCTTCGACACCATTTTTGTTACGCCCAAGAACAGCTTTCGCGGGATGGGCCGCCCGCAACGTGAAGTCCAACCCGACAAGCCTCCCCGAGCGCTCGACGCGGACGCCCGCAAGGAGATCGAGAAACTTCCCAATGTCATTGAAGTCTATCCCCAAGTCCGGTTCTTCACGGAAGTGCGATTCAACAATAAGCCCTACGCCACGGTCGTCGCCGGCATGCCGGACTCTTCCAAAAATTCAGGTTCGTTCGATGGCATGCAAGGCCGCTTTTTCTCTTCGCCGACCGCCAACGAAGCCATCCTGCAGATCGAATTCGCGAAAGATCTTTCCGAGAAACCGGATTCCCTCCTTGGCCAGGACCTTATCCTCCGCTACGCCGAGCGCCAAGCTCTTGCCGCGAGTGCGACCGATCCTCCCGGCAGTCCCGGGGAACCGTCGGGGGGCTTTTCCGTCGTACCCAAAGAGCTGCGCTTGAAAATCGTCGGTGTGGTGGAAACCGAACCTGCCGCAGGCTACGGCGGTTATGGCAATGCTCGCCTGCTCATGCCGCTGGAAACCGCCGCGACCCTTCGCGCCGCCCAGGTCAACGACTTGCGTGACATCGTTCGCGATGCAAGCGCCAACAAAACCACCTATCCATCGCTTTCGGTTCGCGCGAAATCTCCTTCGCAGGTCGACGCCCTTGAGTCCTCTATCAAGGCTCTCGGCTTCAACACGTTTTCTCTTCTGGACGCATCCAAATCGCTCCGCACATTTTTCTCCGTCTTCGACCTGCTTTTGGGTATATTTGGCAGCCTCGCGCTGGCCGTCGCTACGCTCGGGATCGTCAACACACTGGTTATGGCTATCCTGGAACGCCGCCGAGAGATTGGTGTATTGAAGGCTCTTGGCGCGGCCGATTCCGACGTTCAGCAGCTTTTCTTCGTCGAAGCCGGGGTCATGGGTTTCCTGGGCGGAATTCTTGGCGTGTTATTCGGTTGGCTCCTAGGTCGCGCGCTCACCTATGGCACCAACGTCTACCTCCACCGGCAAAATCTTAATTCCATCGAGCTTTCTTCCGTGCCTTGGTGGCTTGTGCTGTCCGCTCTGGCGTTTGCTGTACTTGTGAGTCTGGCCGCCGGCTTCTATCCTGCTTCTCGTGCCGCCAAGCTCAACCCCGTCGACGCGCTGCGTTATGAGTAGGTCCGCGCGTCTCTTCCCTCTTGTCCTCTTACTCATCTGCCTTTGTTTCCTCCCGAGCCCTCTGCTCGCCACCGGCCGGGTCGAGTGCAACACGATTCCGAGCAAGATCCTGAGCCGCGGCATCCCCTATTGCATCGTTCTTCCGCCCTTATTCGATCAGGACAAGGCCCGGCACTTCCCGGTTCTGTATTTCTTCCATGGGTTGGGGGACAACGAACAGTTTTTCGTCCATTCCGGTGCTTGGAATCTCATGGAAGACATGCGCGACGCGGGGGAGCTGAAGGATTTCCTGGTCGCAACACCAGATGCCTGGTCGACCTTTTATATCAACTCGCGCGACGGAAAAGAACGCTACGAAGACTTCCTGGTGCAGGAGTTTTTCCCGTACATCGAAAGCCGATATCGCGCCGCGCAGGGCCGTGCCAACCGGGCTGTCTCCGGCATTTCCATGGGCGGCTATGGAGCTCTGCATCTCGCGTTCCACCACCCGCAATTGTTTTCGTCCGTCAGCGCCCACAGCGGCGCGCTGATCGACAGGCTGCCCATTTTTCTCAGTGGTACGGCACCCAATTCGCCGCGTTCGCGCGTGCTTGGGGGCGTCTTCGGCAATCCGCCCGATCCGTCCTTCTGGGACCAGAATAGTCCCATTGCCATGGCCCGTAGCGCAAATCTAGCAGGCCTCAAAATCTATTTCGACTGCGGAGACCAGGACGACTTCGGGTTTGATTCTGGCGCCAACGCTCTCGACAAGGTCCTTAGGTCACGCCACATCCCGCATGAATTCCACATCTATCCTGGCCGCCATGACGCCGGTTACTTCGCCGCGCATCTTCCGGCGTCATTGGACTTTCACTCGCGTTTATTTGCAAAGTAGCGGCGCCTTTCCGTTTCCGTGGACCTAGTCTTCTGTTTCGCATTCATGCGTCTCATTCAAAGAGACAAACACCCTTCCGTCTGGACTCGGTTCTACCGTTGGCGGTGATGTCCTGCTTCCCATCCAAAGCACCTGCGAGACGCTCGCTGATGAGCAGTACCCGCGGTATCTATCTCCAAGTCCAGGTCGCCTCGAATACAACCTGGAGTGGGCTCTAACTAATCTCACGATCGACCGTCAGTACATTTGGGCCATCCTTTCTTTTTGGCGGAACAGGCCCTTTTTCTAAACGCTTATGGTAGAAGTACTTTCTCTTCGCAACCATTGGAGAGGATGAGCGATGAAGATCCCGCAATTCCTTGAAGTCTTGCTGCAGGATGTTCGTTACGCGGGCCGCATGCTGCGCCGCAGCCCCGGTTTTGCAGCCACCGCAGTTGCTGCGCTGGCGCTGGGGATCGGTGCGAACACGGCGATCTTCACGGTGGTCAATACTGTGCTCCTGCAGCCCCTGGCGTATCCCGAACCCGATCGTCTAGTGCAACTGGAACTGAGTTCACTGCAGGGAAATGGAAACATTACGTCGATTCCTAAGTTCATGGTTTGGCGGGAACAGACGCAAGTATTTCAGGATGTGGCGGCCTACGATCTTGGCGGGCCGGGTGTAAATCTGACTGGCGGAGATCGTCCAGAACAGCTTAAGGGTGTTCACGTTTCAGCGGCGTTCTTCCCATTGTTCGGAGCGCGAGTGGTAGCTGGGCGGACGTTTTCGGTGGAAGAGGATCGCCCGGGAGGGCCTCCCGTGGCGGTGATCGCGGGCGGTCTATGGCGACGCCGATTCGGCTCCGGCCCGAATCTGGTAGGCAAGACCGTCGACCTAGGCGGCGAGCCGTTCACGGTGACCGGAATTCTGGACCCGGCTTTCACGTCCGATCCGCCTGCGGATGTCTACCTGCCACTGAAAGCAGATCCGAATAGCACTGACCAGGCGCACTACTTGCGCGCCGCGGCGCGTCTGAAGCCCGGCGTTACGCTGGAGCAAGCGAAAGCGGCGATGACGCTCGCCGCCGAGCAGTACAAGCGAAAGTTTCCCGCCGCTTTGGGTCCGCAGGACAGCTTTACCGCGGAACCCCTGAGGGATACCGTCGTTGGGGACGTCCGGAAAGCATTGCTAGTCTTGCTCGGCGCGGTCAGCTTTGTGCTGCTGATCGCGTGCGCCAATGTAGCGAACCTCCTGCTCGCGCGGGCGACCATCCGGAGGCGTGAGATCGCCATTCGCTCAGCGATCGGCGCGGGCCGCGGACGCCTGATTCGGCAACTGCTCACGGAAAGCATTTTGCTGTCGCTGGCCGGAGGTTTGCTTGGCCTCGGTCTTGGATATTTCGGCGTGCGCGGGCTGCTCTCTATCAATCCCGGAAATATCCCGCGAATCGGCGATCAGGCATCGGGCATCGTTATGGATTGGAGGGTATTGGCGTTCACGCTGGGCGTCTCGATATTCACCGGAGTCTTGTTCGGGCTGATCCCCGCGTTCAATGCCTCGCGCACAGATCTGGACGTCACGCTCAAGGAGAGCGGCCTGCGCGCGGGGAGCGGGCTGCGGCAGAATAAGGCCCGGTCCATTCTCGTGGTAACCGAGATGGCCCTGGCGCTCGTTCTCCTCGTCGGTGCAGCCTTGCTGATTCGCACATTCAGCGTGCTGCGCAGCGTCGATCCGGGCTTCGACGCCCACAAGGTACTTACCATGCAAATGTCGATCACCGGGGCACGGTTTAATAAAGCTGCCGGAGTGAACCAGTTGGTGCGCGAAGCGCAGCGTCGCGTAGAGAGTTTACCGGGCGTCACCGCGCTGGCATCCACATGTTGCCTTCCTCTGGAGGGAGGATTCGGCCTGCCACTCACGATTGAAGGGCGCCCGCTAACCGACGGTCCGGCTCATGGCGGCGCAAGCTGGCGAACCGTTTCCCCTCGGTATTTTGAAGTGTTCAAGATTCCCTTGGTTCGCGGGCGAGTGTTCACGGACCGGGACGACGGAAGCGGAGCGCCGGTGGTATTGATCAACGAGGGCCTGGCGAAACAATTCTGGCCAAACAGTGACCCGGTGGGACAGCGCATCACAATCGGCAAAGGCGTCGGCGGTGAGTTCGATGAACCGCCCCGCGAAATTATCGGGATCGTAGGTGATGTGCGGGATCAAGGGCTCGATAACAAGCCTGATCCGATTATGTATGTACCGGTAGCCCAGGTAACCGACGGAGTGACCGCGCTCAACAACGGGATCATTCCGATTACCTGGACGATTCGCACCAGCGTGGAACCCTATTCGGTGAGCAAAGAGATCCAGGAGGAGTTGCGAACGGCGAGCGGGGGATTGCCTGTGGCGCATATCCGGTCGATGGAGCAGGTAAGAGGAGAATCCACGTCGCGCACGGACTTCAACATGACGCTGCTGGTGATCTTTGCCGGCCTGGCGCTGCTGCTCGCTGCGATCGGTATCTACGGCCTGATGGCGTATTCTGTGCAGCAGCGGACCCAGGAGATTGGCATCCGAATGGCGCTGGGCGCGAGCGCGCGGGATGTGCGTACGATGGTTGTGAGACAAGGCATGGTGCTGGCATTGGCTGGGGTCTTCATCGGCGTAGCGGCGGCGCTTGGGCTCACGCGGTTGATGACAAGCCTGCTGTACGGAGTCACGCCGAGAGACCCGATCGCGATGGCATCGGTAGCGTTGCTGCTTACCGGGGTCGCTCTCGCTGCAACGTACCTCCCGGCGCGACGAGCATCACAAGTGGATCCGGTCGTATCGCTACGGTATGAATAGCAAATGCAAGTTTCGGCCCTGACGAATTGGGCCGAGGTTGCCGGTTCCTGATCGAGTACGAACTGGAACGGTTGCCTGGAAACCATTCCGCACTATGGGAGATTTCATGGATTCGAAACAAGTAGTTCTCATCACGGGTTCGAGCACTGGGTTCGGCAGAATGATTGCCGAAACCCTTGCGCGCCACGGTCACACTGTCTTCGCAACGATGCGCCATCCCGAGGGACGCAACACCACAAACGCCTCGGAGATTCGGGTTCTCGCCGCGAAAGAATCACTTCCTCTGCATGTCCTGGAGCTGGATGTCACCAATGACAGTTCCGTGGAGCAGGCAGTGCAGACGGCCGTGAAGCAGGCGGGTCGCGTTGATGCTGCCATCAACAATGCCGGCTACGGCCTGATCGGTTTGGCGGAAGCCGTCACCACGGAACAAGCCCAGCAGATTATGAACACGAATTTTTTCGGCTCTGTTCGTGTGAACCGTGCTGTACTCCCGTATATGCGACGCCAGCGGAGCGGTCTGCTCCTGCACATCAGTAGTGGCGCCGGCCGTCTGGTCATCCCTTCCTTTGGCTTTTACTGTGCCAGCAAATTCGCACTGGAGTCGCTCGCGGAAGCCTACCATTACGAACTGGGGCCCCAGGGAATTGAATCATGCATCGTTCAGCCGGGGGCCTACCAGACCGCCGTCTTCGGCAACATCGTACTGGCCGCCGACCAGGTCCGCACCGACACCTACGGCGTCGCCAACCAGATCCCAGCCAAAATCAACGGTATCCTCGCGACCACGGCCGGAAATCCGCAGGAAGTCGCCGATGCCGTATTGCGCATAGTGGAGACTCCCGCGGGCCAGAGAAAGTTACGTTATCGCGTCAGTGCTGCGAATCTCGGCGTCGACGAAATCAACGCTCTCTGCGAACAAGTGCAAACCCGTCTGTTCGAAGCATTCGGCATAACGGGCGATACTTCCTTCGTCCCACGGAGCACAGCCGCAACGAGTTGAGCCACGCGCACGAACTGGTCTTGACTGGACGGCGATATCACCCCGTGCATCGGTTCGCCCGCTCGCTCACCACCGCCTAAGTCGGCCAACTCCTACCTTTCATGATTGGCGATTAGCGCCCTGGTGGCGCCACCGTGTGGTCTTGCGCCGGATCCCGACCACGTGCCTGCTTCTCGACGCCCCGTCGTCGACGCTAGCGATCTGCGTGCCAGAACGGGCGGGTTTTCCCCTACAATACCTGCCCACTCTCTTGCTGTTCGCCCTTTGGAGGTTTCCCTATGGCTGCGGGGTTCCGGTGGATGTCCTTCCTGTTGCTGATAATTCTGCAGGCGTCATATCCGGATGATTCCGTAGCGCAGCAGCCATCAGCGGGCTCTCCGGGAATGCTGAACCTGAGTCTAAAAGAGGCCGTCCGGCTGGCGCTCAAGCAAAATCCGGAGCGAATCATCGCGCAGCTGGTGGTTTCCGAAAGCGACCGCAATAGCCAGATCGCCCGATCGGCGCTACTGCCCCAAGCGCAAATCGAGGGCAAAGCAGCCTATAGCCAGTACAACCTGCAGAGTGTTGAGGCCCGTCCGCCGCAGAGGACCGCGGGGCCCTATCAGTACATCGAGGCCGGTCCCAGTTATTCGCAAACGCTCGTGAACCTGCCCTTGATACGCGGATACCAGATCGGCAGAGAGGGCATGCGCGAAGCACGCGCGAACGAACAGACAACACGCGAAAGCGTGGTTGCCGCGGTCGTCGACCAATACCTTCTGGTGCTTCGCGCTCTGGCAACACGCGACGCCGCAGCCGCACGCGTCGCGCTGGCGCAGCGCCTCTACGATCAGGCCAACGAATTGCAAAAAACGGGCGTCGGTCTGAATATCGACGTGGTGCGCGCGAACGTGGAATTGCAGAACGAGCGGCAGAACCTGATTGACGCCGAAACGGAGACCCGCACAACCAAGTATGCACTTGCGGAGCTTCTCGATTTGCCTCGAGATGTCGATCTTGCAGCGACCGATCAACTCGATTTCTACGACCTCCCCGCGCTGGAGAGAGAGGCGTTGCTCGACCGGGCGCTGGCCTCGCGGCCGGAGATTCGCTCGTTGAATTCCCAGAAGCGCATTGCCAAGTTATCGGTGGACGGGGTCCGTGAGCAGCGCCTACCGCAGCTGGGATTCTCCGGATTCTGGTTTTATCAGGGTCAACATTTCAACGATGGAGTTCCTGCTTACACGTACGAGCTTGCGTTGCAATTTCCCCTATTCACGGGCGGACGAATCCGGGCAGAAGAGGCACTGGCAAAGCTGGAGGAACAACGCGTACAGGAAAATCGGCGCACGCTGGAAGCACGCATCGTGAAAGAAGTGAAAACCGCCTTTGATGAACTGAAATCCGCACGGAATGCCGTGGATGTCGCTACGTTGGGTTACAAGTTGGCTCAGGATGAAGTGGCGCAAGCACAGCGTAGATTTCAGGCCGGAGTGACGACCAATGTGGAAGTCATCACTGCCCAGGATGCTCTGGCGCGCGCCAGCGACAATCAGATTAGCGCCCTATTTCGATTTAATATGTCCCGTGCCGCGCTTGCGCGAGCTACCGGTGAGATCGAGGCCATGTACAGCAAGTGAGGTGATCCGGATCATGAGTTCCTTGCCCTCAAGTCCTCCGCCGCAATCCGGCGGCGCCGAAAATGCCGCCGCGCAGAATTCGCCGCAAGAGTACGTCTCGTGGCGCGAACGGATTCGAAACGTCAACGTCTTCGTGAAGGGCGCGGCGGTTGCTGCCCTGCTGCTGGTGGCTGTGGCGTGGTACGTGTTCTCGGGCCGTGTGACGACTGACGACGCCCAAGTGGACTGCCACATCACGGCGATCGCTCCGCAAGTCCCGGGCTATGTGGTTCAACTCTTTATCAACGACAACACGCCGGTAAAGGAAGGCGACGTATTGGTGCAGATTGATCCTCGAACCTACCAAGCGGAGGTGGAACAGGCAAAGGCGAGTCTCGATATCGCGGTGGCTCAGGCAAATTCGGCGAAACTCCAGATCGGTTTGACGCGAGAAACCACCACCAACAGCACCAGCGGCGCCACAGCGCAGAAGGACTCCGATGCCGCTGACTATGCCAGTTATCAGGCGCAAGCCGAACAGTCCGCAACCGCCAATCTCCAACTGGCGCAGGCCAACGTAGCGGCCAAACAGGCCACCAACGAGCGAGCCCAGAGTGATCTGGCGCGGTACACACCTTTGCTGTCCACGGGCGATGTCTCCAAGTTCCAATTTGATTCTGTTGATGCCGCCGCCCGCGTTGCGAAAAGCGAGCTGCAGGCCGCCGAGCAGCAGCGTTTCGCGGCGCAACAGGCGGTGGAGATCGCCAAAGCGAATGCGCGGTCAGCCCAGGCCCGACTCTTGCGTTCGCAATCGCAACTGCTGGAAACCAAGGCACGCGAGCAGCAGGTTCCCATCAGCGTAGCGGTCTACAATTCGGCGCTGGCTTCGGTCGAACACGCCAAAGCCGTTCTTCAACAAGCGGAGCTGAACCTTGCTTACACCCGAATCACCGCTCCAATCTCCGGGCAGGTCACCCAACGCTCTGTCGATCTGGGGCAGTACGTATCGCCGGGCCAACTGCTCCTCACCATCGTTCCTCTGAATCAGGTCTACGTCACCGCGAATTTTAAGGAGACTCAGTTAGCCAACGTTGCCGCCGGCCAGAAGGCTCTCCTTCGCTTGGACACCTACCGTGAACAGTTTGAGGGCGTCGTGGATTCCATTGCCGGGGCCACAGGATCGCGGCAGGCCTTGCTCCCTCCGCAAAACGCCACCGGAAATTTCATCAAGGTCGTGCAACGTATACCGGTGAAGATTCTGGTTAAGCTTTCGGACAATCCCCATTTGGTCTTGCGGCCGGGCATGAATGTGGAAGCGACCATCTATACCCGCTGACGGGAAGGGACCTTCATGAGCTATCTTGGCGGTATTCCACCGGGAACCCTCGAGGGATGGGAACGGGAAGAGAGACAATACATCAGCCGCTCGCTGAGCGGGCTGACGAGCAGCCATAAGTTGGCCATTTTACTGAGCGTCGGCCTGGTTACCGCCATCGAAATCTCAAACAGGTTTTCCATCAATGTGATCCTTTCGGACCTGCAAGGGAACGTCGCCGCGGATGCGGACCAAATTAGCTGGGTCGTGATTCTTTATAATCTCGGATTTCTCTGCTCGCTGGCTCTTGCAACGTGGATGACCCGCATCGTCGGAGCAAGGCGCCACCTCTTGTCGTGCATCGCCCTATATTCGGTTGGCGCAATGGGATGTGTGTTGAGCGTCCGTAGCCTGACGCTTCTCCTGGTTTCCCGCTTAATCATGGGATTTGGTGGAGGCGCCTTCCTGGTGCGCACGGTGATCCTCGCTGGGCTGATGTTTCCAGGGAAGGCGCGACTCGCAGCGGTGACTCGGCTCTACGTCCTTCTGTATACTTTCTTGATGATCTATCCCACCGCCATCGGGTGGATCACCGATCAGTTCCGCTGGAATTTCGCATTTCTTCTCGATTTCCCTTTCCTCGCGATCGGGGCCGTTATGATTTCGAAGCTTATCCCGCGAGGGGACTTGTTTCGGCGGACGGAAGCAAACCAAGTCGACGTTCGCGGCGCAACGCTGCTGATCGCCTCGTTGGTCTGTCTCCAGACCGCCGCCAGCCGCGGTGAACGAGATCTGTGGTTTGAGTCCACTTGGATTACTCTCGCCTTGCTGGCGTCCGTCGCTTGCTTCGCAGCCTTCCTATGGTGGGATAGTCGCCCCGAGAATCCTGGACCCGTCTTTCATTTGCGCATGATCTCGCGGCAAGCTGCCTTGCGCACTTCTTTCTTCGTGATTCTGATCGTCGGCGCCATTTTGGGCGCAGGTCTCTTTGTTGTGCCTCAGTATCTTCGGACCGTCCAGGATTACAGCGCGACCCAGACCGGCGGCTTTGTTTCGATGTACGCCCTCGGCTTGGGGCTGGGGGCGGTGCTTGGTCTGCGTATACTCGTGCCCCGGCTTGGCGGGCCGCTCACAACTGCCCTCGGTCTGCTGCTGTTGATCGGCACGTGTGTCTCCCTCCTTTATATTTGGACTCCCACGACTCCGACGGCGGTCCTGGCCCCCGCGATTCTTCTTCAGGGCTTTTCGTTGGGACCTGTGCTTATTGGAGCGGCCAATATCGCAACCGCTAACGCGCCCCTACCCGACCTCAATGACATCTCGACAACCTACTTCTTCGTCAGACAACTCGGAAATACCTTTGGAGTCACCGCGGCGACCGTCATATTCGACCACCGCATGACGTTTCATTCCTCGCGCCTGTTGGATGTGGCAAACCGGCTGGACCCAATTACTAGCTCCACGCTGACACAGTATGCAGATCTGATTCATCGCAACGCCGGCGCAGGGAGCAATCCCTCACAGGGAGCGCTGCAGATCCTGCAAAGCAATGTGATTACCCAAAGCAGACTACTTTCCGACATTGACATCTATTTCGGATTAGCGACGCTCGCAGGCTTGGCGCTCATCCTGCTCGGCATCACGCGAGTCCCAAAGATGTTCGGACCAAACCACTTTCACCTGTTCTGAGCCAGGGCTCCGCCTAACTGGAGTGACGTAGCCCCGCGTCCAAGGGACGGGAGCCGTCAACCCGTCAAACATCCCAATGACCACATCCCGCGCGCTCTCGCTACTCGTAAAATGACGTTCAAAGTGTGGCGTCTGTGGCATGGAGGAACTCCTTTCAGAAGCGACATCTACAGCAATAGTTGAAAAATCCGCGGCCCAAAAATAATTCCGCCCCACGGATGGAGCTAGCCGAAGGGGTCGATGCGGGCTGTTTTTTTATTGCGACTTCGAGCGAGTAACCCGCATCCATGATCAGGGACGGCAGAAAATTCCGGAATGCACGGAGTCCATGCCGCTGGAGGGATCGTGAACGACAGCGCCGATCAGCGCTTGAAAAAACTTGGCATCAAGCTCCCGGCGCCGCCTGAGCCGTTTGGCACTTATGCGGAAGCGGTGCAGACGGGCAATCTGCTTTTTCTGACCGGGATGCTTCCCACGGAGGGTCGCGTGGCGAAATTCATTGGCCGCGTAGGCGGCGAGCTCGATGTGGAAACGGGGCGCAAAGCGGCTCACCTCGCGGCGCTCAACGCGTTGGCGGTTACGCGGCAGCACTTGGGATCGCTCGACAAAGTGAGGCGCATCGTCCGGCTGGGCGTGTCGGTGGCCACCGTGGGCGATGTCCGCGAGCAGCCGAAAATCGCTGACGCCGCTTCGGAGTTGCTGCAGGACATCTTCGGCAAGGACAAAAATCCTTGCCGGCTGGTGTATGGCGTCGCAAGCCTTCCGCTCGGCGCCCCGGTGGAGCTGGAAGTCATTTTCGAGGTGGCCGTATAGGAGTGGCGGGGTAGAAGTACCGGTATAAGGGTGCGGCGAGCCATATTCGGTCGCCTCGCCGGCGTGGTAAGTGCTTTTCAACAATCCCGATAATTCATAGGAGGATCCATGGCAACGACAAGAGTCGCAATAGCACCAATGAAGGCGGCCCAGATTCCCAAGCCGGGAGCCGATTTCGAAATCATCGAGCGAGACGTACCGCAACCGACTGCGGGCCAGGTGCGCATCAAGGTGCAGGCCTGCGGCGTCTGTCACAGTGACGTGTTCACCAAAGAAGGCTGGTGGCCGGGCATTCAATATCCCCGCGTGCCCGGACACGAAGTCGCTGGCGTGGTTGATGAGATCGGTGCCGGGGTTACCGAGTGGAAGAAGGGGCAGCGGGTGGGCGTGGGCTGGCACGGCGGCCAGGACAACACGTGTCGCGCGTGCCGGCGGGGAGATTTTCGCAATTGCCGGAACCTGAAAATTCCGGGCATCAGCTATGATGGCGGATACCAGGAATACATGTTGGCTCCAGTGGAGGCACTGGTGCCGATACCGGAAAGTCTAAGTGACGTCGAAGCCGCACCACTACTCTGCGCCGGAATTACGACCTACAACGCGCTACGGCACAGTGGCGCGTACCCCGGCGACCTTGTTGCGGTGCAGGGTATCGGCGGTCTGGGGCATCTGGGAATTCAATTCGCGAATAAGTTTGGTTATAAGGTCGCGGCGATTGGTCAGGGGTCCGAAAACGCGGCGCTCGCAAAGAAACTCGGAGCGAATGTGTATATCGACAGCAAAGCGACGAACGCAGCGGAAGAATTGCAAAAGCTGGGCGGCGCGCAAGTCATTCTAGCGACTGCACCAAGCTCGAAAGCGATGTCCGCGCTGATTGACGGTCTGGCGCCGAACGGCAAGCTCGTCGTGATTGGCGCGACAACCGATCCCATTGAGGTCACGCCGGTACAGCTCATAACCGGAAGTCGAACGATTCAGGGCTGGGCTGCGGGAACGGCAGCCGATTCCGAGGATACGCTGAACTTCGCGGAACTGACCGGCGTGCGTCCCATGATTGAAACCTATCCGCTGGAAAAAGCGGCCGAGGCTTACGCGCGCATGATGAGTGGCAAGGCACAATTCCGCGTCGTTCTGACAATGTGAAGTTGCTAAGGAACGCTCAAGAAGCTCCGTGAGCACTGGTGTGCGAAATCTCGTTTTGGAGAGGACATTCGCTGGTGACGAATTCGCGGAATCGGAGATAAACGATGCGTCTTTTCATCTCGCCCCGTTGGACCCGAAGCTTGCACGCATTGATACTTGGTGTGACGTTCGGATCCGTTCAATTGCGTGCCAACGCCCAAGGAAAGGACCGTCTCGTGGAACACCCGACTCTTTATCGTACGGCGCAGGTCGATGGGCTCTCGATCTTTTACAGAGAGGCCGGCCCAAAAAATGCCCCTATAATTCTCCTGCTGCACGGACTTCCTTCTTCGTCGCGGATGTTCGAGCCTCTCTTCGCCCGGCTTTCCGATCGCTATCACCTGGTCGCCCCCGATTACCCAGGCTTCGGACACAGCGACTGGCCGGACCCGAAAAAATTTGCGTACACGTTCGATCACATCGCCGAAATCATGAACCATTTTACCGAAGTGCTCGGGCTCTCGCGCTACACGCTTTACATGCAGGATTACGGCGGCCCCGTGGGTTTTCGCATGATCTTGGCCCATCCGGATCGCGTCGAGGCGCTTATCGTCCAGGATGCTGTGGCGCACAACGAAGGCCTGGGGGCGAATTGGAAGACGCGGCGCGCCTTTTGGGCCGATCGCGCTGCCAACGAAAGCGCGCTTCGCGGAAATCTCTTGTCGCTGGCGACGACGCGTACGCGTCACGTCGGGGACGATCCAAACATAGAACGCCACGACCCGGATCTGTGGACCGATGAATTTTACTTTCTCAACCAGCCCGGCCAGGCCGACATTCAAAGCGACCTCTTCTACGACTACCGCACGAACGTCGAGAACTACCCGAAGTGGCAGGCCTGGATGCGCGAGAAGCAGCCGCGCTTACTGGTGATCTGGGGTAAGTATGAAGCCTCGTTCGACCCGTCGGAGCCGGAAGCCTATCGTCGGGATGTGCCGCGAGCCCAAATTCACATTGTCGACGGCGGCCATTTCGCGTTGGATACGGCTTCGGATGAGATTGCCGGATTGGTCCGAGGTTTTGTCGCTCCGTCCCGTTGACGGACCGAGGTGCGGCGCGTTGGTGTGGCAGTCAAGGCGTCCGCCGGCGTGGAGCCTGCCATCCGCGTGAAGCGCAGCGACTCTTCGATCCCTTTGCAAGGCACCACCAAATGGTGCCTGCGCTGATCTAAGCGGGTCCCAAGCTTTCGAAGGCGTCTCCTCCCATTTGGAGGCACGATGCCTTCGCATCTCTCCGAGCTAACCATGAATCTTAATTTAGAACTTACTGTGGGAACTGGAACGTTGCCGCGTTCTGGCCATTGAGATTTTCAATCACCAGACCCTGCGAGTTCGTCACCGTCGTAATGCCACTCTGCTGGATGTAATCCACGATACCTTGCAGCGTCACCACACCGTCGGGATGACCTGCTGCGGCAGCGGTTGCCGGAGTCGAGTCAATGCTGATTGCGGAGTTTCCGGGACTATTGTCATCAACACGATGAAGCAGAATAATGAGCCAGACTTTGTTGTCATGAGCATACTGAATCCACGCGTTGGCCTGACTCTGCGTGGTGTTCATATCGTTTTCAGCGCTCTGGCTCCACAAATAGTAGGGATAGAGGTGATTACAGTCGCCAAATGTCCTGCCAGCACTACATTCCGTGAGGCCGTTGTAGCCAAGGTCAGAGTCGCGCGCCCCAAGATACCCGGCAGCCTGAACGGCCTGTCCTACGGTGGCGTTGGGATAGCCGTAGTCTCCGTAAGGATAGGCAAAGGTGAGCGGATTCAATCCCTGAGCAATCAGGTCGGATTTAGAGCCGGAGATCTCGAGGCTGAGGGAGTCGTCCGCGGTGGTCGGGTTTCCGTACACGTCGACGCAGGGAGTCTTGGTAGCTCCTCCGCTCTGGGTGACGCCGCACAGCGTAGATAGGCCTTGGTGCGTGCGTGTGTGAGCGCCAATCTCATGGCCATTGGCGGCCATGATTTGTACTTCTGCCCACGTCAAGAAGTCCGGGTTTCCGGAAACGTCTACGATACCTACAGGACCCAACCCGGGATTCACGATAGCGTTGTTGGGACTCCCGGTGACGATGTATTGGGTGGTCTGGATACCCGCCGCGTCCAATATGGGTAAGCCGTTGTCATACATGGACTGATAACCATCGTCAAAATCGATCGAAACGAAGCCGTACTGGCTGACAACGAAATTCAGCGGATTGGACGTAGTTGAGACCGCACCCGGGTTGGTCACAGTGACTGCGACGGTCGCTGGGGAGACCAAATCAGCAGCTGGAACCTGTACCGTGATCGACGTGGCTGTGACGTTGGCCGGACTGAGAATGTTAGAGCCAAAATTGACGACCGAGTTCGAAGCGAAGTTCGCGCCGGCAATGGTCAGGTACTGTAAGTCCGCGCTTCCCGTGATAGCGATTGGCGGGGAAAGAGATGAGAGTGACGGAGGCGTTGGCGGCGGAGGCGGAGGCGTCGTCAGCGTGAAGAAGACTGACCCAGTAATTCCCGCCACTGTTGCGGTTACGCTCGAAGGACCCGCGATATTACCCGTGACGAGACCCGTGGAAGACACTGAGGATGAGCCATCCGCCGGGGGCGCCCACGTAGCGCTTGAAATAGGGAACGGATTGCCGTATTGGTCGACTCCGGCGACCGTGAATTGCTGCGCGGCATCAACGTTGAAACTGGCGTTGGACGGCGTAACGCTGATAGAGGTCAACACCGGAGGAGGTGGGTTCGCAATGGTCACCAGGAATGACGGGATGGCAAAGGAGGGTACCGTCGGTACGGTTACGCTGATGTGAACCACGCCGGGCGTCACACCGTTGACCGTGCCGCTCAATTCTCCTTCGGAATTGTTGGCGGTCACCGTACCGTTGCCATTGTCTGTTGCCCAGGACAATGGAATTGCGAGAGGCTGGCTAAACTGGTCGAACTCGGTGGCGACGAACTTGAAGGCCGTCAATGCCGGGATGATGGGGATCGCCGGAGTGGTTGTGGCGTTCGGTGTGATGATCACCGAATAGAGCACGGAGGGCGCGGCATTCGTTACCAGGGTAACTGTGTTCGTGGGCATGCCGTTCACGGTCGCGCTGATAACGGTGGTGCCGGGATGCGTGAACGAAGCTACTGCTTTACCAGTCGCGTCAATCGTGGCGACACTCAGATCACTCGAAGAAAAGGTGAAGGTGAGGCCCGTCATCGGATTGCCAAACTGGTCGAATCCCATCGCAGAGAACTGTTGCGTCTGGCCTGTAAGAATCGGGGTTGGTTTGTGAGGCCTTAGCACGGCGGAAACTAGAACTGAGGGAGCGCCCGTTACCGTTAGAGTCGCCGGGTTGCTGCTCACACCGTTCGAGGAAGCCACGATATGCGAGTTAATAGGATTCTGTGTTGTGTTGACGCCGGTTCCTGCGCCGCCAGTTACCAGGTTGCCGTCCGAAGACCAGGTGATAGGAGCCACAAAAACATTGTTGTACTGATCGAAGGCGGTAGCGGTAAACGCAAACGATGCCCCAGGCGCAATCGTCAGTGTTGAAGGCGAAATGGAAATATGGTCCAGCCGCGAAGGCGCGGGGGTAGTAGGGGTGGGAGTTGGAGTTGGAGTCGGCGT
>Ga0210399_10000792_pt1 | contig 24766 bp, 13 predicted proteins | sample IncBWC14MmetaG_FD_150865 | JGI IMG/M metagenome (GOLD analysis project Ga0210399, IMG submission 150865) | Forest soil microbial communities from Barre Woods Harvard Forest LTER site, Petersham, Massachusetts, United States - Inc-BW-C-14-M | ecosystem: Environmental > Terrestrial > Soil >... | reverse complement strand
CATTGCAAAATCGGTTCTGCCGAGCTCTCCAATGAGTCAATCTCTCAATGATTCAACGATTCAATTTTCATAAAGGGTGCCTATGAACGATACAGCGCAACCTCTGATTCAAATTGAAGAGCTCACCAAGGTTTTCTACACCGACGAGATCGAAACACACGCCCTCTCCGGCGTTCATCTGGCCATTCGCAAAGGCGAATACATCGCCATCTCCGGACCGTCGGGATGTGGCAAGTCTACGCTGCTCTCGATCATGGGTCTGCTCGACACTCCAACGGGCGGGAAGTACCTCCTTAATGGAGGGCCGGTCGAGAATCTGGACTTCACGCAGCGCTCGCGAATTCGCAATCGCGAAATCGGGTTCATTTTCCAAAGCTTCAATCTGATCGGCGATCTTACTGTTTATGAGAACGTCGAACTCCCCCTTACCTATCGCCAGAAAATGCCCTCGGCGGAGCGCAAGAAACGTGTCATGGAATCACTTGAGCGCGTGGGCATGGCGCACCGCGTGCGGCATTATCCGTCGCAACTGTCAGGCGGTCAGCAGCAGCGCGTGGCGGTTGCGCGAGCGCTTGCCGGCCATCCGTCGATACTGCTTGCCGATGAGCCCACTGGCAATCTCGATTCCCGTAACGGCGAGGCAGTGATGCAGTTGCTGCAGGATCTGCACCGCGAAGGCGCCACCATCTGCATGGTGACGCACGACCCGCGATTCGTAAAACAGGCCGAGCGGGAGATTCATTTGTTCGACGGTAAAGTCGTCGCCGAAGCTGAGCTTCACAAGCTGATGCAGGATGCGAACGCTTGAACGGCTTACTCCAGGATCTTCGCTATGCGCTGCGGCAGTTACGCAAGCGTCCAGGATTCGCGTCCGCTGCGGTGATGACGCTGGCGCCAGGAATCGGGGCCAACACAGACCAAGCTCGATAGTCTGCTCAAGTACGTTACGTTCTCCCGAGCCGCCACTATCGATCCCATGGTGGCGCTGCGATACGAATAAGGAGAAGTGATGTCAGGATTACTACAAGATGTGCGGTATGCAGTCCGCCAAGTGCGCAAGGCGCCGGGTTTCGCTGTGGTCGCGGTCATTACGCTAACCCTGGGAATTGGTGCCAACACCGCTATTTTCTCGGTTGTGAATGGTGTGCTGCTGCGTTCATTGCCGTTGCACGATCCGGATCGGGTGGTGCGGGTCTGGCATACGCCTCCGCAAGCGAGCTTTCCAGGTATCAGCACGTTCTCGGTCTCGCCCGCAAACTTCCTCGACTGGCAAGTACAGAATCAAGTCTTCGCCAGCATGGCGATCTACGGCTTTCGGGGTTTCACACTCACCGGCGGCGACAAACCCGAACAGGTGGACGCGAGCAGCGTGTCAAGTGGATTCTTCTCCACGCTTGGAGTTCAACCGATGGTTGGCCGCGTCTTTTCTCCCGACGAAGACCAACCGGGACACGCAAATGTAGTTGTACTTAACCACCATTTCTGGCGCGAGCATTTCGGCTCAAATCGGGACATCGTAGGTCATAACATCACGCTTGACGGCACCAGTTATCTCGTCGCTGGCGTCATGCCACCGAGTTTCCGCTTCCCCGATTTCGCTCAGATGTGGACGCCCCTTGCCTGGACAGACCAGGAAAAAGCTGTTCGGGGCAACCACAACTACCTGGTGATTGCGCGGTTAAGGCCGGGCGCTGATCTCAAGCAAGCGCAGGTTGAGATGAATACGATCTCCAGTCGGCTAGAACAGCAATATCCGGCAGACGATAAAGGTTGGGGAGCGGCAGTGCGGCCATTGCAAGCGGACCTGGTTAGCGACGTACGCCCTGCGCTTCTCGTCTTGCTGGGAGCCGTCGGATTCATTCTGCTGATTGCATGCGTCAACGTGACCAATCTTTCCCTTGCGAGAATGTTTAGCCGACACAAGGAAATTGCAATCCGCACCGCCATGGGCGCGAGTTCTGTTCGAATCATCCGTCAGATTCTGGCCGAAAGCGTGCTTTTGGCATTGCTGGGAGGTGTCCTTGGCTTGACCTACGCTCACTTCGGGATTCGCCTCATAATGGCGTTTCTTGGGGATAAGCTGCCAGCATCGATTGAAGTTGGCATTGATCTCAGAGTTCTGGTGTTTACCGCTGCTGTGTCTATCTTCACGGGAGCAATCGCAGGAATATTACCGGCACTGCACTTGAGTCGAGCCAATGTGAGCCAGTCCCTGAAGCAAGGCCTGGGTCGCACCGATACGGACTCAAGCGGCAATCGCACCCGCAGCGTTCTCGTCGTCGCGGAAGTGTCGCTTTCTCTAATTCTGCTGATTGGTGCGGGACTGATGATTCGCAGTTTCCAGATGCTGCGTGCAGTGAACCCGGGATTCGAATTTCATGGTGTGCTGACCATGACGGCGGCAATTTCGCAGGCGAAGTTCTCCACTGCGAGCCAGCAGATCAGCTTTTTCGAGCGCGTGCTCGAGCGTGTCCGCACACTGCCAGGGGTGGTTGCGGCGGGAGTAATCGACGACGCACCACTGAGTGGAAATGGTTCTCATCAGCCGATCGCAGTCGAGGGCCGCCCTGCCGTTCCAATGTCAGAACAACCGGAAGTCGATGTGCGCCTGATCTCGGCAGGATACATGAACGCGTTCCGAATCCCGATACTACGCGGGCGGGACTTCGACCACACTGACGTTGTGGGACGACCACCGACCACACTCATAAGCGCATCATTCGCAAAACAATTCTGGCCGGGTGAGGATCCGATCGGCAAACACATCACCCTGACTTTCTTTCCGGGTGTGGTGCGCGAAGTGGTCGGCGTCGTAGGAGACGTCGAGACGGATGGATTGGACCAGACTCGACCGCCGGCGGCGGTCTACGTTCCATTTCGTCAGCTTGTTGTGCCAACTGGCGAAGTCTGGCGTTCCTTTCCAATGACGCTGGTGGTGCGCTCCAGTCCAAATCCGGCGAGCATCTCATCTGCTGTGACCAACGCTGTCCACGAGGTGGACGGCACGATTCCTGTCCGGGACGTCCGCACGATGGACCAGTTGGTAACGAACTCGCTTTCGCAGCAGCTCTTTAGCCTGTCCCTTCTCAGCGCATTCGCATTGCTTGCGCTGATTCTCGCAGCGATCGGAATCTACAGCGTCTTGTCTTACAGCGTGCGGCGGCGCGTGCAGGAAATCGGTGTACGGCTGGCGCTGGGCGCAAGTTTGTCCGACGTGCTTCGCATGATTGTGTTCGAGGGCATGCGGCCGACATTACTGGGCGTAACAGTCGGAACTGTGGGAGCGCTCGCGCTTGCGCGTGTGATGGCCAGTCTGATTTATGGGGTAAAACCCACAGATGCGATTACGTTCCTTTCGGTTGCCGTCGTCCTCTCTGTGGTCGCGCTGGTCGCCAGTATCATCCCGGCTTACCGGGCGGCCAACGTCGATCCGATGGTGGCTCTGCGGTACGAGTGAGTTCAAGCAAGAAATATGGGAGGGACATGATCCGACTTAAGAACCTCGAACGCAGCTATAAGACTCCTGCCGGTCAATTTTTTGTGCTTCGGCGCGTGAACCTCGAGATTCGTGAAGGTGAGTTCATCACCGTGATGGGGTCGTCAGGCGCGGGCAAATCCTCCTTATTAAATGTGCTCGCACTGCTCGACGACGGCTGGGAGGGCGAGTATTGGTTTCGCGATCAGACGGTTCATGGGATGAAGCGCAAACAGCGGGCCGATCTTGCCAGGCGGAACATCGGCATGGTGTTTCAGAGCTATCACCTGCTTGACGACCTCACAGTCCGCGAGAACATCGATCTTCCACTCTCCTACAAAGACATCCCGCACAAGCAGCGACAGGGCATGGTGGCCGACAGCTTAGACCGATTCCAGATCGTCGCCAAGAAAGATTTGTTTCCCAGCCAGCTCTCGGGCGGGCAGCAGCAATTAGTGGGCATTGCGCGCGCAGTGATCCACAAGCCTGCATTGTTGCTGGCGGACGAGCCCACCGGGAATCTCCACTCTTTGCAGGCAAAGGAGATCATGGAATTGTTTCGCGACTTGAATCGGCAGGGGACGACGATTGTTCAAGTCACGCACTCCGAGGCGAATGCCGCATACGGCTCGCGGACACTTCAACTACGTGATGGATGGGTTGTGAGCGACACTGCACATGCGGACCTTCAGTCGTATGAGGTGGTGAGGCAATGAGGAGCTCTTCGCGTTTAGAGCGGCTTGCCGCATCTCTGTTTTGCTCTGTAGTCTGCGCCTGTACGTGTTTCTCCCAACAGCCAACAAGTCCGCCCAATTCGAACACCATCGCAAATACAGGCCCGTCTCGACCCCATTACTCTTCCGTCTTCAAGATGCCGTCATCCCGTAATCCACTCAGCGCTTATTCGCCAAGTTCTACGCCTGAACCTGAGCTCACGAACTCTCCGCGGCTGAATCAACTGATCCGGGATGGAAAACTGTATTTGTCACTCAAAGACGCAATCCGGCTCGCTATGGAAAACAATCTGGACATCGCGATTGCGCGCTACAACCTGCCGATCGCGGATATGGACATTTTGCGCACGAAGGCAGGCGGCGTTTTCCGAGGAGTGAATGCGGGAGTCGTTCAAGGCACTCCAGGCGGCGGTGTCGGCGGGTTTGGTACTGGTGCACCTGGTGCAGGCGCTGGAGGGACGACTGCCGGCGCAGGCGGCGCGGGCGCCGGCGCTTCCGGCCTCGTGCAATCGACATTGGGAGTCGGCACGGCTGTGCCTTCGTATGATCCCACCATCGTTGCGTCAGTTGGAGCAGAGCATCAGGCAACCCCTCTCGCTAATCAGCGCATTTATGGTGTACCACTTCTGCAACTCAACACCGGGCAGGCAAATTTTGGTTTTAGCCAGGCCTTTGCCACCGGATCAAGCGTGTCTTTCGAGTTCAACAACAATCGTCAGACTACCAACAGTCCTTTTTTCAATCTTTCCCCGGCATTGGGTGCGATGTACCGGTTCTCTTTCCAGCAGCAACTGCTCTCTGGATTTGGATTTGGCCCAAATCTTCGGTATCTGCGAATCGCCAGCAACAACAAGAAGATCTCTGATATCGCCTTCAAAGACCAAGTCATGGCCACAGTGACCCAGATCGAGAACATTTATTGGGACCTTGTGAACGCTTACCAACAGTCGCAGGTGAACGAACAATCGCGCGCATTTGCGCAGCAGTCGCTCGAGAACGCGAGGAAGCAGCTCCAACTCGAGAGCATCCCGGCCATGGACGTGATGAAAGCTGAAGCCGAGGTGTCGAAGCGCGAGCAGGATCTAACCGTTGCCCGGACAAGCCTCCAACTGCAAGAGCTTCTGATGAAGAATGCACTCACAAAGAGTTTGGACGATCCGGTGCTCGAGTCAGTCAATGTCGTGCCAACCGATACGCTGCAGTCAGCACAAATCGTCCCCTCGAACCAATCGGTACAGGAACTAATTCAGCAAGCTTTGCGCGATCGCCCTGAACTTGCCGAGTCCGACGTTGATCTTGTGAACCGTCAGATCAGCCGAAAAGCGGCACGCAATGCCCTCTTGCCCTCGCTCTCTCTAGTAGCTTTTTACGGCGGATCGGGATTGGCAGGACCATTGAACCCAGTCTACAACGTGCCCGATGTCCCCAATTCTTCCAATGTACCCGCCGACTACTCGGGTGCTTTAAAGAATGCGTTCAATAACACCGCACCGGACTACTATGTCGGGTTCAACCTGAATATTCCGATTCGCAATCGCGTTGCGAAAGCGGATCAATACCGTTCCGAGTTGGAATACCGTCAAGCCGAATTGCGGCGGGAAGAGTTGCGCAAGCAAATACGAATTGAGGTTCGCAATGCGGAGTATGCGCTCGAGCAGACAGCCGCCCGGGTGGAAGCTGCCCGCAAGTCCCGTGATCTCGCGCAGCGCACTTTTGAAATCACACAAAAGGAGCAGGCGCTCGGCGCCGGGTCCACTTTCCAGACTATGACCGCGCAACGGGACCTTGCGCTCGCCGAATTGGATTTTGTAGCTGCAATGACCGTCTATGAGAAAGCGCGAGTCGAAGTGGAGCGTGCGATCGGCTCCACTTTAGAACATAATGGAATCGCGATTCAGGATGCCATAGATGCAACTGTCAGCTCCGCAACTCCTTGAGAAAGCGGACACGTTATACATTCAAAATGTCTTCTACTGCCAAGCCGCATGAAGCAACAGCCCTTACGGCGCTGACTAAAACTGCGACTGTGCCGCGGATTTTGGCGGCTGACGACCAGCAGCACATTCTCGAAGCCATCGAACTCCTGCTCAAACCGCGAGGATACAAGGTCGATGCTGCTCGCTCGCCAGAGCTTGCACGTGATGCGTTGGCTACCGAACAATATGACGCAGTCCTGATTGATCTCAACTACACGCGCGACACCACGTCTGGACGCGAGGGCCTCGATCTGCTTTCAGAAATCGTTTCGCAGGACAGCACACTGCCCGTCATCGTTATGACAGCTTGGGGTAATGTGGAACTGGCCGTTGAAGCCATGCGCCTTGGCGCCCGCGATTTCATCCAGAAGCCCTGGGAGAACGAACGCCTACTTTCCATTATTCGGACGCAGGTCGAACTGCGACGTGCTTTGCAGCATGCCGAACGACTCGCAGCGGAAAATCGGCTTCTGAATGTCCAAGGCTTGCCCGAACTGATCGCAACCTCGGCAAGTATGTCGCCAGTGCTGGAAGCCATCACGCGCATTGCGCCGTCAGATGCGAATGTGCTCATCACAGGAGAGCATGGCACTGGCAAGGAGGTCGTCGCACGCACCATCCACGCGCTTTCTCTGCGGAAGCACAAGGCATTGATCGCGGTGAATACCGGGGGATTAGCCGAAGGAGTTTTTGAGAGCGAACTTTTCGGTCACGTGAAGGGCGCCTTCACGGACGCCCGCACCGACCGGATCGGGCGCTTTGAGTTGGCTGACCTCGGGACAGTTTTTCTCGACGAAATCGGTAATGTTCCGCCGAGACAACAGGCCAAGCTGCTGCGAGTCATTGAGTCCGGAGAAGTAGAACGCGTGGGATCATCGCGGAGCAAGAAGATCGATGTGCGCATGATCTCGGCTACCAACAGTGACCTCAAGGCGGCTTGTGAGGCAGGGCTCTTTCGTGAAGACCTGCTCTTCCGCCTGAACACGGTCGAGATCCATTTGCCAGCTTTGCGCGACCGAAAAGAAGATATTCCAGCGCTCGCCAGTTATTTTCTGGCCCAGTACGCATCGCGTTACCGACGCCAAGTAAAAGGACTCGACCCCACAGCACTGCAATCGCTTCTCCACTACGCCTGGCCTGGGAACGTACGCGAATTGGAACACACGATGGAGCGCGCCGTCCTGATGTGCCGTACGGAACAGATTCAGACGGCAGATCTCGGACTGGTTTGGGCACGCGGGCAAGCCCAGAATCTGGAGGAATTGAGTCTGGAGGCGGTTGAAAGTATCCTGATCCGCAAAGCTCTGCAGCGCTTTCAGGGAAACGTGAGCCAGGCGGCAGAAGCACTCGGCCTGAGCCGCGGTGCCCTCTACCGGCGGATGGAAAAATATGGGCTCTAGCCCACGCGTCCTAAGTTCGACGGTTCGAAAAAGACGAAAGCTGCGAGCGCCCTTCGAGCGCCGCGTAACCCGATTTTCAATCCTTTTGGTTGCACCTGGAATTCTCGTCAGCGGCATCCTGATTTGGCTTCAGACGTGGTCTCTTCAATCAAAGCTAGTTCTCTTCGGTGCCGAGGCAATTGCGTGCTTGCTAATTGGGGCAACTCTTCACGATCACGTAGTTCGCCCGCTTCAGACTCTGGCAAACGTCGTGGGCGCCTTGCGAGATGAGGATTATTCTTTCCGCGCCAGAATGGCTGTGCCCAACGACGCTCTGGGTGAACTCTCGCTCGAGGTGAACGCGCTCGCAGACCTGCTGGCGAAACACCGCACGGGTGCAATCGAAGCAAATGCGTTACTGCAGCGTGTAGTCGAAGAGGTAGATATCCCAATCTTTACCTTTGATCAAACGAACAGGCTGCGGCTCGTAAACTCAGCCGGGGAAAGACTTCTGGATCTCAGCTCGGCACAACTAGTCGGCAAGACCAGTTCTGACTTGGGACTCGCACCTTGTCTCTCGTGTGAAAACGAGTCCCTGGTCGAACTGCACTTCGGAACCGATGCCCGATGGTTCGTGCGCAGGAGTTCGTTTCGCCAGCAGGGAATCCCACATACCCTGGTTGTTCTATCTGATGTCAGCCGTGCATTGCGGGAAGAGGAACGACGGGCGTGGCAGCGATTGATTCGCGTGTTGGGGCATGAACTGAACAATTCGCTGGCTCCGATCAAGTCCATAGCGGGCAGTTTGCATTCGCGACTGGTTGGAAGCGGGATTAAAGAGACAGAACAGCAGGACTTTGAGCGGGGGCTAAGCATTATCGAGGGCCGTGCGGCTTCCCTCAATCGTTTCCTGCAAGGATACCGCCAACTGGCGCAGATGCCGCCACCGGCCTTGCAGAGCTGCTCGGTGCGAGCGCTCGCGAATCGTGTAGCCGACCTTGAAACCCGGGCGTCTGTGCGGGTAGTAGCTGGTCCAGACGCCACGTTCACTGCCGATCCGGATCAACTCGAACAAATGCTAATAAACGTGCTGCGCAATGCAGCCGAAGCTGTACTTGAGATGACAAATCGAAGCACGGGGTCGAATGGATCAAGAGGCGGTGAGGCTGAAGCACCGATCGTTTTGTCCTGGACCAGAAACGCAGACGAACTGGTCATTACCATTGAGGATAGCGGGCCGGGGTTGATGAATCCCAGCAATGTGTTTGTTCCTTTCTACACAACCAAGCCAACCGGCAGTGGTATCGGCCTCGTGCTCTCGCGACAGATAGCGGAGGCGCACGGCGGCTCGCTGGAGCTGCAGAACCGTGCTACCGAACGAGGCTGCATCGTCAAAATCATGCTGCCTGTGAACTCCGCTGTCAGGCATCGATCGCACCATCCCCTTCCGGACCTCTCACTCGAGAGGCTCCCACAGGAAAACGAACGGGAAGAAGAATGAGCAGGAATTAGTGAGTTTGGCTGTTTGAAACAGCAGCAGCATAGATTGAGAAATCAGCAGCCTGAGCTATTTTCTTTGTTTCGGTACTAGAACGTCGAAGGCTCAAGTGCTCCCTCCCTCGGCCTATTTCCTGCTTGACATTGTGTGGTGCAGAGGCGCGGGCGCGCGAGGGAGCGCGAGTTTCCACTTCGGTTATGATGTGACTCAGTTGAGATCAGAATGAACTCGTCTCGCCACATCTTCTCGGTGTGCCTTTTTTTGATTCCAATCGTCGCGGAGTCACAGAACCCGGTTTTTTCTACTGTTTCTCGGCTCAGTAACTTTCAGGAACGCAAGGAATCTGAACCGCCCAAAACCGAAAAAGGAAACGCACGAAGCATCTCCAAAGCTACCGAGCGATTAAAGCGGGCTGTAAATGGAAATTCTGTGGTGAAGAACCAATGCGAGGTGCAAGGACACTCAGTCGAGGTTGAAGAGAAAACCGAGATCGCGCAGATGGACGGCTGCACCCTGATCGTGAAGACGGTCAAGACAACGAATCCGGGAGCGGAGCGACGGGAGCTGCATTTTACTCTTTATGCGAATCTGGCCGATCTGAGCACACCGGCGTCGGTCGAGCCATTGAGTTTTTCTCAGTGCAGGCCCGTGCAGGGAGAACTCGTAAGGGTAATGAGCCGGACGCAGCCCGGGAAAATCATTCGGATCACTCAAAACTCGACTTCGCAGCCTCGAGATGGTCAACCCCACACAGAACAGAAAGAATCGCCCGACAGAAAGGATCTGATCTTCTTCTTTTCTGATACAGCGGTTGCAAGGAAAGCCGCAGGAGCTTTGGACCGGGCAATCGCCCTGTGCGGGGGAAAAGAGTGGCCGGACGAAGATGATTTGCCGTAGTTCCCCCAGTCAAGATTGAAGACAGGGGCCGGAGCTGAGTTGCAGGCAACGCCTGGAAATCGGGCTTTCTCACCGACTCCGGACAGCAAGAGCCTGTATTTTGTTGACATAAAGGCGATTGCATAAGAAGATACCCTTCACTCGGGCGTTTGGAGGCGTGGAGCGAAAGTTGGGTCCAAAGGCCGAGTCAATTCTTATCTCACAATTCAAAGCGCAGGAATGAAGCGGGATAGGCCTGCTTCACCCAGGGTCACTTTTCTGCGTTCAGCTACCCGCAGTTGCAAGAAGAGTCCTTCCCCCAGGGTTCAGTTTTAAAAAGCTCAAAGAGATGTTGGTGGTCCAATTTCGGGCTGTGCCCGGAGGAATGCGCCATGTCCGTCCGTCGTCTGGTCTTCATGATCGTTCTAATGGGGTGCTCTTCAGCAGCACTCGCACAGGTTGCGGGCCAAAACATTAATATGGTTTCAGGCACGGACTGGCCCGCTGGAGATCCGTACCTGCAGCGCCAGAACGAGCCTTCGATGGCCGTTTCAAGCCGCAACCCGGAGCACATTCTGGCTGGGGCAAATGACTATCGCACGGTCGACATCCCGAACCCTCAGGCACCGAATATCCTCGGTGATGCCTGGGTGGGCGTATTCACAACCATCGACGGTGGTGAAACCTGGAAGAGCACGCTATTGCCCGGATTCCCTCAAGATACGTCCCTCGTGGGGACGGCTTCGCCCCTGCACCAATACACGGTAGCGACAGACCCGACCGTGCGTGCGGGGACCCACGGCTTGTTCTATTACAGCGGCCTTGTCTTTAATCGCGGCACCGGATCGCCCAGCGGTGTTTTCGTTTCCACATTTCAGGACCAGAACAATAAAGGGAACGGCGACTCTGCGATCCTGATGAAGAACAGCAACGGCACGGTCCACGGGAACCCGTTCTCCTACATCAACGTGAACCTGGTGGATACGGGTACTTCCGGGCAATTCCTCGACAAGCCCTGGATTGCGGTTGACATCCCGCGCGCCGGCCGGACGGCGACCTGCAAAATTAACGGACAGACGTTCAGCAGTGGATACGTTTACGTCGTATATACGCAATTCAACGGATCACAAAATAACCCCGCGTCGAAAATTAAAGAGGTGACGTCGACCGATTGCGGAGCCACCTGGAGCCATCCCCAGATTCTCAGTCAGAGCCAAAAACTGGCCCAGGGAACGGTGGCCGCAATTGATCCCAGCAATGGCAACATATATGTGGCTTGGCGGCAGATCGGCATTCCGGGGAATCAGAACCAACCAGACGCGATTCAGTGGGCATTTTCCAACAATGGAGGCGGCTCATTCACCTATGAGCCCGCGATTTACACATTTCCAGCGCCGACAACCAAGAACCCTTATCCTGCCGGCGCCGTTTTTGACCAGCCGTCAGCTAATTCGACCACCTTTCGCTCGCTCGATGTGCCAGCGTTGGCCGTGGATGCCAACAGTCGGGTGTGGGTGGCGTTTTCCCAACGGGTAAATGGCCCCACACAGGGGACCTACGGTTCCCGGATCATGGTTACCACGCTGCCCAACGGCTCCACTAAATGGACAGCGCCGTTCATGGCGGATGGGACCGCTCCCCTGACCGCATACGGGCACCAGTTCATGCCGTCCCTAAATTTCGCCTACGGCAAGCTCGCGTTGGCGTGGTACGACTCGCGCCGGGACAATCTGGAAAGCATACTGGCGTGCGCGTCTGGCACGTGCACGGATCTTTCCCAGTTGACGCGCCAGGATCAGCCAATCCCGGGCAGCACGATTGCGACTCCCGCAAGCATATTCACTCCAACTCTTTCGGACCCCAATAGCGGCATCCGGCACACTGTCGACGTGTTCGGCGCGGTCATCGATCCGTCCTTGTTTCCAAAGCCATTTACCGGCTTCCAGATTTCCCAATACCCGTACTGGGTCAATCCTGACGATGATCGGATTGAGCAAGGCTTCTTCAACCCACCGAACTTGCCGATCTTCGTCCAGGGTACAACGCCATTTATCGGCGACTACATTGACATCGCCGCGCAAAGTATTCTGCCGAGCGGTAATTCCTGGATCTTCAATACCCAAGGGACAGACGCCGTTACCAAAGCCACGAACGCACCTGATTTTCACGTTACCTGGACAGACAATCGCGATGTAGTGCCACCACCTGTAATGAACAACACCCAAGATTGGACTCAGTATGTTCCGCCGAACTCAGGGACCAATCAAGCCAGCACGTACTTCGGCACGGGAACGGCATGTCCGACTTGCGCCACTACACAACCGGTCTGCTCGACGGTGCTGGACGACAATGGGGCACCTTCAGCTTACAGCGGGGATCGCAATCAGAATGTGTACACGTCGCGCATCACGAACGGATTGGTGGTGCGGTTCCGGGAGAATGCGAAGCCGCTGAGTACTTCCGTGCAGCGGTCGTTCTCGTTGCTGGTGAAGAATACTGTCAGCCCCCTGAACGCGAATCCCCTGGGCTCTCCTTCTTATTACCGGATCATGCTCGGGGTCACGTCCACGAGCCAGGCCCCGAGTTGCAGCGTCACCGGTGGAACGGCCAGTCTAGCTTCAACGCCAAACTGCTACCTGGATGTCGCGATCAATCCCAAGACCACTTTGAACCAGGCGATCACGATCAACTCAAGCAGTGCGAACGCCCCCCTCAATGTGCTGGTCGCTCAGATCCAGAGCATTCCCGCGTCCGGCAATCCGAAGTTCACCGGCCTGCAGGCACTTGCTGTCATCAATGGCGATCCCACAAATCCCTCGGTGGCAGATCCCGATTTCCTGACCACCGACAACAGTAACCCGGACGTCACGGCTCCCTACGGAACACTGCCCATCGCAGTTGGCGAGACCTACGACCCAACGGTGGATGGACCGCCCGATCCGAACACCGGGGTGTTTTCGCCAAAAATCGGTGTTCCCGCAGTTTTCTCGCCTAAGATCGGCACAGTTGCGAACAGCACGCCCGCGATACAGACCCCCACGGTGTTTTCGCCGAAGATCTTCAGTCCGAAGATCTATTCCGTCCAGGTCGTGAACCCGAAAGTGGTTAATGCTATCTTCAGCCCCAAGATTTTCAGCCCGAAGATTTTCAGTCCAAAGATCGTGAGCCCGGAGATCTTCTCGCCCAAGATCGCCGATCTTGCCGACAGCACCGGCGGGACAACGGGAGGCTCCAACGGCGGCACGAACCCAGTCACGGACTATAGCTGGAGAGTTTCGAACCGAGGAAACACAAGCGGCAGTTACTCGACCAAGGAGTTTGCCAAGTCGGCAGGTGTGTCGTGCTGCCCGGCGAGTTGCTCGTCGAATCCTAATAGTTGCCAGGTAACAGCCGATAACCCCGCAGGACCCAATTGCTCTTTGTGTCAGTTGGTCCAGCACAAGGTGTACGAGAGTCCGACGGCCAATCGCGAGAGCACTTCGGGCAATCCTACCTGCGACCTGAACGTGCAGCAGGAGAGCATCGTCGTCGCCAACATCACCGATCCGGCATTTACTACTTCGACATCGGGAACGGTATCCGCTGCCGATCCTACAAATTCCACGCTGACGCTGTCTCCTGGCGAAGGAAACCGCGTAACCTTGCGAGTGATCGCCCCTCAAGTCAACCAGACGGTCTCCTCGTTCAAGACGCGCGCTTGCAGCTTTACGCCGGATAGCGGCCAGAACACAAGCACGTGCTCGCTCGTCATCGCAACCTCGGCGCTGCCGGTGGCAATCGTTGGCCAGAGTTACAACACCACGGTTACGGCCAACGGCGGTTCCGGCACAACTTTCTGGAGCGTGACTCCGGACCCCACGAACCCTGTCGCGGTTATTCCGCCCCCGACTGTCCCTGAACCCCTGCCGGTATCGCCTTTGACCCTGAGCCCATCGGGCGTGATCAGCGGCGGAAACGGCGTCGTCACTGCTTTGCCGGGGACGTACACCATCAATATGCAGGTGCAGGACTCGGCCTCTCCCCCGTCGCTCGACCCGCAGCAAGTGCCGATGCTGGTCAACCAGTTCACCATCTCGAACTTGAACGTTGCGATCAATAACGAGGTCGGCACGACGGCCTATATGAAGGCCGGGGATGTGGCCACAGTCGCGGTCACGATCAGCAATCAAGGCCCTGCGACGGCCACCAGTGTCGCACCGACCTTGACCGTAAACCCCCTCGCCGCGGGAACGCCTTCCGGTCCCACGCCGGTCGCGAATTGCGCTGGTCCTGTCGGCAGCAACGTCGTCCCCGGGAACACAACTGGAATTTTCACCTTTACGTGTACTGCGACTGCGCTGAGCGGAAATGGCTATGTGACCTTCACCGCGCACGCCACAGGTCAGTACGTGAACAGCCCCGCAGCCACGACGGTCGCGACGGCCACCGCTGTTTCTGCACCAACTGTCACGCCAAGCGGCACGCCTCCAAACGTCATCGTGGACACCGTCGCCCCGATGCTGACGTATGGTTCACCCAGCACCGCACAGAGCACACCCGGCTGGTACAACACGGCCGTAATCATTCCCTTCACCGCCACTGATAATCTCTCGGGATTATTGTCGGCAAGCGCGACCTCGCCAGCTACCGGTTCCATTCTCGGGAACGGGGCGCTCTCGCTGCCGGGCTCGATGACGCTAACAACCGAAGGCAAGTCTGTCACCGGCATCATGACGGTGACCGACTTTGCACAGAACGCGGCTCTCTTCACTTCGGCAGCCGTGCAGATTGATAGGACCCCGCCTACCATCACGGGTGCGCCTGATCGCCCCGCCAATACCAACCAGTGGTACAACGCGCCGGTGACCGTTACGTTCACCTGCAACGACCCAGACCCTAAGAACGGGCCGATGGGGCAGCAATCCGGGATCGGGAGTTGCACGTTGCCGATCACGCTGTCCGGGGAAGGCACAAAGCAGAGCGCTTCTGGCACAGCCAAAGACGTGGCTGGCAACTCGACCGGCACCACCGTGAGCGGGATTAACATTGATACGACTCCACCCATCATCAGCGGGGCGCCTGATCGCGCGCCCAATGCCAACAACTGGTACAACGCGCCGGTAACGGTCTCGTTCGTCTGCGCAGATCCAAACCCACTGCACGGTCCCGCCGGACAGCAGTCCTTGATTGCGAGTTGCGCCGCGCCGGTCATGCTGTCGGAGGGCGCCAATCAAAGCGTCCCCGGGACGGCCGTTGACAAGGCAGGAAATTCTGCCGGAGTCGCGGTCACCGGGATCAACATTGACCAGACTCCGCCTGCCATCGTCGCCAATTCCCCCTACACGCCGGGCACGTGGACAAAAGGAAGCGTCACGGTGACATTTACCTGCACCGATAACCTGTCGGGACCTGCCGGCACGCCGAACCCGATCATTACTGGCATTCCAGCTGTCGGTGCGACGCTCACCTATATGCAGCCGAACGCTTTGACTTCGGTAGCCAGCGTAACGCTTACTGCGGAGACGCCCGGCACAACGCTGAACTCTACCTGTCAGGACCTCGCCGGCAATAATGCGCAGCCAGTGTCGTTCGGACCCATTCAAATCGACATGACGGCGCCCACGGTGACCGCCACGGCCAACCTCAACAGCTCAGGCGGCCCGGCCTACACGGCGGGAACGTGGACGAACCAGTCCGTGGTGGTCACGTTCGCGTGCAGCGATTCGCTTTCTGGCGTGAAGCCCGGTTCGATCACGGGGAATACCAACTTCGGATCGCAAGGGACTTACACCGTGAACGGCAGTTGCCAAGACGTAGCTGGCAACACGGGTAATGGTTCATTCGGCCCCGTGAAGATCGACACCACGACGCCAGGAGTACTCATCACCTCACCACTCGCGCAGACCTATCTGCTAAACCAGCAGATCACTCCTAACTTCACATGCGGTGACAATGCGGGCGGCGATACGAGCACTTGCACCGCGAATCCGTCGGCATTGCCTTACACGGCAAGCGCAGTCGGACCCGCGACATTCAGTGTGCATGCCGTCGACCAGGCAGGAAATGCCACCAATCCTGACCCGAGTGTCAGCTACTTAGTCATCTACAACTTCACCGGGTTCCAATCGCCACTTCAGTCCGCGGTGATGATGAATCTGCCGAATCCGGCCACTCCGCCGCAGCCACGCGACTCCGGCAGCTTCACGGTCGGCACCACGATTCCGATCTCATGGCAGCTGCAGGATGCGAACAACACCTTTATTTCTGACCCGGCCACGCTCACATCGATTGTGGCCATCCCCAATCCAGCCTGTGCTGGTGCAGTTGCGGGCAGCGGCACCACTCTGTATAACGGATCGACGGGTCAGGCAGCCTTTAGCTACGACGCTGTCAACAATCGCTTCGTATTCGCCTGGAACACCACTGGCCTGACGGCAGGCTGCTACAACCTGGTCGTCACCACCAACGACACTGCGCAATGGTCGACCATTGTCCATGTGGCCGCCGACACATTCGCGGGATTTGATGCTCCACTCACGTCCGCCTCCGCCCCCGCGAATCCGTCCAATTCCGGGACGTTCGACACCGGTTCGACGATACCAGTGATGTGGCAATTAACAACTCCGAGCGGACCTGATAGTGCACACGCCGTCAATCTGAACAACGTGACTGCCTATGCGAATTCGGCTTGCGCCGGAGCTGCGCCGTCGGGAGCGGCCAGCATCACCCTTTATGACCGCGCCACCAACCAGAGTACGTTCAGCTTCGAGCCAAGCACTGCGGTCTACACCGTGAATTGGACCACGGGAGCGTCGGCCGCGGGCTGCTACGACCTTGTGGTCACGCTGAGCGATCAGTCGGTGTACACGACCATGGTCACACTGGCGGCGCCTGGGGGAGTGACAACGCTGCTGCAATACAACTTTGATAACGTGCCCCAGGGATCGGGTTCGCAGACCGCGCCCGCATCGTTTGCGGCTCCGAACGTTGCTGGCGGCGCGCTTGGCTACTCCGGGAACAACGCGAATGGAATGTTCAGTTACGGGTGCGTGATGGCGGATTGCATTGGCCCGTCGGGTGTCGCGACCAGCGATTCCTACTCCTTCTCGATAACGAACAGCACGCTCATTTCAAACGCCTCTATCGGCTTCCGGGAGTTCAACAACGATTGCCAGAGCGGATGCGCATCGGCACAGGCCTTTTCCGTGCAGTACGATACGGATCCTGCATTCGGAAATCCCACGACGGTGCAAAGCTTCGTGCCGCTAACCCCGGGATCTGCGAACTACACGTTCCCAATTAGTGGCACGCTGGCAGCCAACACCTACTACTTCCGAATTCTGGCAACGGGAGTGGACCACGACGGCACAGCTCAGTATGTGTTCGACAATGTGACCATCACCGGTTCCCATTGATGGGCACCGGATGATTGGCAGCGGCGCGTTTTGCGCCCGCAGTAAGAGCAGTATCGAGGGTTGCAGATTCCTCGCTCGTGCTACCGCGCAAGCGCGGCTACGGACGGCTCGGAATGACGAGAAGTAAGCGGCCTGGCGGCATGGCTCAAAGCCAGTTGCTTTCAGACCAATCGAAGACCAGAGCTAACGGCACAGACCCGTGCTCGCTGCTGGTAATTGCAGAATTCCAGGTGAGAGCCCGCACACAAGAGATTCTGGGTTACATTTTCGCCAGGCGTTTGCGGGCGTCGTCCACCATCGGGTCGTGGGCGTCCTTGACCTTCATCGCGATGAAATTGCGGTAGGCATCGGCCGCACCTGGACTCCTGAGACCCTCCATCGCACGGCCGAGATAGTAGTACGTCGGCGGGAAGTAGCGGAAAGTCAGCTGCTCGTCGAGGTAAATGTCGGTAGCCTCGCCCCGGCGTTTCAGACAGGTTTCCAATTCTGTATTGGCATCGGTAAAGGCTCCCGCCTCGACATAGGCCCGGGCAAGATTGAAGCGCGCCAGCCATGAATCCACCAGGCGATCGGATTCCTGATAGAGCTGAATCGCTTGCTTTGTGTGGCCGCGGTTCAACTGGATGTCTCCCTCGATTAACTTGCCTAACGCCTGGGGAGTTGCCTCGAGCTGTTTTGAAAGCTCCGAAGACAGCGCCTCCGCCGCCCCATAGTCGCCCGCCATGAAATACACGCGAGCCGCGGCAAAAAGGACGTTGGCCTTGCTCATGGCCAGGCCACGCTTCACCGATTGCAGGGCTTCCGCCTTCTTGCCCAGCATGAGCTGGGCTTCGGCCATCATTACGTACTTCTTGGCGGCTGCATCCGTGGATTTCGCCACCTTATCGCCGTCGATCCCTTTTTCCAGCGCAGAAACCGCTTGCACGGGGTCGCTACGATAAAGGGCAAGATCGGCCAGGCCACCAGCCGCGGACGAAGCGCCTCCTGCGCTCAAACCCTCGATCTTGCGCCAGAACTCGGTTGCCTTGTCGAAGTTCCCCTTTGCAGTCTCGCAAAGGGCGAGGATGGTAATCGCATCCTCGTAAGTCGGATTGATTTGCAGAACGCCCAGCGCCTCGCGCTCGGCGGTCTCATAGTCACCAGCGAAAAGGGCATAGAGAGATTCGTTGTTCCGGTAAACGACGTTTTTGGGATAGATCTCAATAGCCCGCCGGCTGGCATCTGCGGCTTTCGACATATCATGCCGGAGGTAATACGCATGGGCCAGTGCGCTAAGGCCCATACTGTCGGCGGGATACTGCTTCACCAGGTTTTCGAACTCTTCTACGGCTTTATCGCCATCCGATACAGCCAGATAGTAGCCACCGCGCGTGCGATATTTTTCGCGATCGGTCATGCGATCAATGTGCTGCATCGCTAATTTGTAGAATTTGACCGAGTCGGTTTGATTTCCTATGTTCCAGTAAAGCGCTCCCAGGTTCCCGTAGGCACTGCCGAAATTTGGATCAAGTTCGATCGCACGATGGAAGCCCTTGACCGCTTCGTCCGTCTTGCCTGCGTACCGCGCTTCCTGAGCCTCGGCGTATTCGTGCGTCGCTTCCAGTGAACCCGAGGTGAACGTCTCCGCGTCGGCGAGCTTTGCCGATTCGGGCGCGGTATCGCCCAGTGCGGTTCGCATCTGGTCGGCCAGAGTGGCTACAGCACGGAGAATGCTGTTTTTGTCCGATGCCTGGGTTTCCTCTGTCGCGATGGCCTTTCCGGTGAGGGCATCGCCGATCTTGCTGACAATCTTATAGCCGGAGCCGTCTTTGGTTACGGTGCCGCTTACCACCATATCCACGCCTTCACGGACGGCGACCAGGCGGGCGTTCGCTTCGTCCAACTTGGTCACACCCGGCTTCAACTCAGCCAGAGCGGCGCGGGCCTGCGCGCGGTTGAACACACTGATGAACGGAGCGCCTTCCAGTTGCAGCGCAATTGTGGGTTCCAGCGTGCCGTCGAAAATCGAGTCGGAGGTTGCATTGTGGAAGTCGGCCAGCAGAACACGGACTGTGCTATGCATCCCGGCAGTCCGTGGTCGAGAGCGCAGTAGCCAGCCGCCAACTAAGGCCGACGCAGCCACAACTACTAGTGCCGCCGCACCCAACAGCTTGTTCTTATACGTCCGCCGTTGTTGTGGCGGCTGTGCCGGTGGAGTGGAAACGGGTGGCGCGCTGATCGATGCCGGGGGAGAACTCAAAATCAAGGAAGGCGGCCGCTTGCCCTGGATTTCGTCAATTCTTTCGAGAATTTCCTGCGCGCTTTGCCAGCGTTGGCCGGGATCACGCTCCAGGCAACGCGAAACCAGTTCGCTGACCGGCTGTGGAATGCTCGCATCCCAGTCGGAGGGGGGCGCCGCGCGCTCCTGCATCCGCCTAAGCAGGCTGGCTACGGCGCTATCGGCGTGGTACGGCATTCTACCGGTCAGCATCTCGTAACAGATCAAGCCCGCAGTAAAGATGTCGGAACGGGCATCCACCTCCTTGGCCTGCGCCTGTTCCGGAGACATGTATTCCATCGTCCCCATCATGGTGCCGGTGCGCGTCATTCCGTCGCCTTCCATCGAGCGGGCCAGTCCGAAGTCCATCACGATCACACGCCCCTGAGCGTCGCGCATGATGTTTCCGGGCTTCAGGTCGCGGTGAATGACGCCTTCCCGGTGTGCCGCCTGTAAACCGCTCATCATCTGTCGCATGATGTCGACAGCTTCCTGGACGGAGACTTTCCCTTGCCGGCGGAGAATCTGATAAAGAGTTTCTCCTTCCAGGTACTCCATGGTGATGTACCTGATCCCGCCGGCTTCGCCCAGGTCGAAGATGCGGATTACATTCCGGTCGGTAACCTGTCGCGCGAGGATGAGCTCTTGTTTGAAGCGTTGCAGAATTTCGGGATTGCTGGCCAGTTCAGGACGAATCACTTTCAGGGCAATGACCCGATCGAGCTCTATGTCCCTGGCCTTATACACCGCTCCCATACCGCCCTCGCCGAGGATTTGTACCAGGCGGTAGCGGTTGCCAATAATGGTTCCAGGTTGAAGTAGGAGACTGCCAAAAGTGCCGGTCGGCGAAACGGGGGAGGGAGGACTTAGAGCTTGGCCCGGCGGCGGGTTCTGGTGGGTGATCGGTGAAAGAGGAGGAGGGGTGCCTTCGAGCATGGTCGCTGCTTCTGAGGGGTCGAAGCCCTCAGCGGACCCGCTGGATGGCGTTTGGAACGCGGGCACGGGAGGGGAGGAGGCGGAAGAGCCGCTATCCGGCACCAAAGTCGCAGCTTCGTGATCGATTTTCTCCTCTCTGAAATCGCTCATGCCCTGGTTCGCACCCCCTTCCCTGGACCTCTAATCCTCAATTCCGGTTGCCAGGTCTGGCTGCGAAATGTCCGAACTCCATTCCACCCTGATACCGATGAGAGTATACCCGCCATTTTTACGCAAAAGTACCTAAAAATGCTGCGGAAGTGCCAGAAACGCGTATAGGGAGAGGCAGTTTCTCCATGACTGAATACCAAATTCAAGGAAATGCAAATAGCCTGCATAGCACAGCCGTGGTGGTCGCATTCCAGCTGCAGTACCGTATAATCCGGCGCGATTCCGAGTAGCGCCAGTTTCATGCCTCCCAGCGACCACCACCTGCCGGCAGCCGACCGACATTCCATTGCCATCATTACGCTTGCGGAGGACATGTTTCGCGAGATGCGACGGGAACTCTCGCCCGCATTTCGCGTCAAGCTCGCGAGCGACGAGGAACAAATCAAGGGTCTGATCGATGATCTTGACGTCCACGGCATTGTGCTCGACCTGGAGAGCATCGGGGACGGGCCTGCAGATGCCATCGATGTCCTCGTGGAAATCCGTCGTTTGCGGGAGGATCTGATCCTGGTGGCGATTACCGAGTCCACCAGCAGCGAGCTCCCGTTGCAGGCTACACAGGCTGGGGCCGACCACTTTTTCCTGAAGCCGGTGGACGGGGAGCAGTTGCGCGTGCTCCTTCTGCAGACGATAGCAAAACGCGCCTTGCAGTTCGAAGGTCAGTGGCTGCTCCAACAAGTCGAAAACCGGTCAGCATTTGCAGGCCTGATCGGCGGAAGTGAGGCAATGCGCAAGGTTTACCGCGCGATCGATGCGGTGGCCGGGTCGAATGCCAACTTGGTGATTCGGGGCGAGAGCGGCGTAGGCAAGGAACTCGTCGCGCACGCGATCGTGCAGACGGGAGAGCGTCGCGATCAGCCTTATATCTGCCTCAACTGGTCGGCACTTCCGGGGAGTCTGATTGAATCCGAGTTGTTCGGGTATGCGAAAGGCGCCTTCACGGGCGCTGATACCGCGAAGCCAACGCTGAGGAAGATCCGGATCAGGATGGATTTGTCGCTTAACTCCTTTATTCGTATAGACACTTCGCAAAGTTTGTCGTGGGCGGCTCCTTCGGATCCATTCTGCGTCATGGGCATGCCTGTACCTCTGGACATTTCTCCTCACGCTCCAGCGGCTTCGACAATTGGCTAGCACGATCCCGCGAGTCCCCAGTGTTCATCGGTTCACACTAGCTGGGTATGAACCAAAGTGGACACAGCGTCGCCGATACGCCACAACCATCCTGCTGAAATGCTGCAACTCCCTGGCTCTCATTGACTCGCCTGCCGTGGCGACGTAACATTCGCGCCGATGATCGGCCAGATTATTTCGCGTTACCGTATCATCGAGAAACTCGGCGGCGGCGGTATGGGCGTCGTCTACAAGGCCGAGGACACGGAACTCGGTCGTTCCGTTGCGCTTAAGTTTCTCCCCGATGACGTTTCTCGAGACCCCCAGGCGTTGGAACGTTTCCGACGAGAAGCACGGGCCGCCTCTGCCCTGAACCACTCCAATATCTGCACCGTCTACGACATCGGGAAGCACGAAGATCAATTGTTCATCGTGATGGAGTTCCTCGACGGAATGACGTTGAAACATCGGATAGCAGGTCAGCCGATGGAGATCGAGACAGTCATTTCCCTGGGAATCGAAATTGCCGATGCGCTCGATGCAGCCCATGCAGAGGGCATCGTGCACCGTGACATTAAACCTGCCAATATTTTCATGACCAAGCGAGGGCACGCGAAGGTCCTCGACTTCGGCTTGGCAAAGCTAAACCCCTCTGACGATTCTACTGCAAGGAATGCTGCTGCCGAGACTCAGACCAAGTCGGTGATCGAAGAACAACTCACCAGCCCGGGTTCGACGTTGGGCACGGTGGCCTACATGTCGCCCGAGCAGGTCAAGGCTAAGGAACTGGACGCGCGAACGGATCTGTTTTCATTTGGAGCCGTTCTCTATGAAATGGTGACAGGCCAACTCCCCTTCAGAGGTAAGAGTAATGGTTTGATATTTAACGCCATCCTGGAGAGCGCTCCGATACCGGTACTGCGCCTGAACTTGGAGGCGCCCTCTAAGCTCGAGGAGATCATTAGTAAGGCCCTTGAGAAAGACCGGCGACTCCGATACCAGCACGCATCGGAGATGCGGAGTGACTTGCAACGACTACGCCGTGACATAGAGTCGGGACCAAAGAGGGTAGCTTCGGACACGTTGGAGGACGACGAAAAGCTTAGTGCGGACATTAAGGCCACAACACGGACGACAGGCCCCATTAGTGTGGTCGTCAGACGTGGCAGGAGCTACCAGAAGATCGTGGCGCTAGCAGGAATCCTCGTAGCAGTGGTCGTCGGTGTTGGGCTCTGGCACTCGACGCGGGGCAAGGGACCTGCTGTAAAGGCATCGACTCCGGTGAGCGTGGCCGTGCTACCTTTTCAGAACGCCACCGCAGATAGAGACACAGACTTCCTCCGTCTCGCATTACCGGACGAAATTGCGACGAGGCTGAGTTCGGAGCAACATCTGTCAATTCGTCCTTTCTCTATCACGAGTAAGTACATTGATCCACATCAGGACCTACAGCAAGCAGGTCGCGAGATGGGAGTGTCCGAGATCGTAACGGGGCACTATCTGAGAGCAGGCAAACAGTTGGAAGTCACACTTGAGGCGGTCGACGTCACCAACAACCGTATCGTGTGGAGAGAGGCGTTGAGTACCCCGTCAGTGGACCTGATAGCAATGCGTGAACAGATCACATCGAAAGTGCGTCAAGGATTGCTCCCAGTGCTTGGTATTAGAGCGGAATCGGAAGAGACCGGCACGCGCCCGACGAACCAAGAGGCATACGACCTTTATTTGCGAAGCGTAGCAGTGCCGCATGATGAGAAACCGAACAAAGAGGCCATCGCGATGCTAGAGCGCTCAGTGGGACTGGACCCGACGTATGCCCCGACGTGGCAGGCTTTGGGAATCCGGTACTACTTCGATTCGCTGTATTCGAGTGGAGGCGAAAACGCCTTCCAGAAGTCGAACGCTGCATTCGAGCGGGCTTTGGTACTCGACCCGAGCCTGATTTTGGCCGCCGGGCAATTAGTCAACCATCGGGTTGAGCGGGGAAACCTGACGAAGGCATACGAGGAAGCGCGAGCGCTGGTCGAGCGTCGACCGCAAAGTGCACAAGCACACTTCACGTTGGCCTACGTGGACCGCTACGCAGGCCTGCTGGAGGACTCGAGCCGTCGCTGTGATACGGCATTGCGTCTGGATCCGGGGAATTACCTGTTTCGTTCGTGTGCTTGGACGTTTTTGTACCTGGGGAAGCCGGAGCGGGCGCGGGAGTACGTGCAACTGGATGCCGGGTCTGAGTGGGCAAACTGGGTAACCGTTTCCATCCTGCTGCAAGAGGGAAAGCTGAAAGAGGCTCGTGATGTGTTGAAGAAGGTTCCCGCCATGGCTCGCTACCATCGCGACCTGGCGGAAGCCGTTCTAGGGGTGCGTCCGCAGCCGGAACTGGACCGCATTGCGCAAGAGGATACGACGTCGCTGGCGGCCGGGGATGATCCGGAGAACTCGTATTACCAGGGTTCGTTGCTGGCGTACGCGGGCAAGAAAGATGCTGCGGTACACATGCTCCGCCTGGCGATCGAGCAGAACTATTGCTCGTACTCGGCGCTGGAGAATGATCCGTTACTTGATAAACTGCGGGCCACGCCGGAGTTTAGGGATTTGTTGAAGGCGGCGCGGCTTTGCCAGGAGCCGCTACTAGCGCACATCCCGGAGGGGAAGTGAAATTGCAATCGACGCAATTCATCATTTGGACTGGGGTGTGGACGCCGCAATAGGATCGTCCATTCCGTCCTCTCATCCATCTAGCTTGGACTTGCGTCAGGCCCGCGTTCCGCGTGCCTTCAATGCACAGAGGGAATTGGTCGGGGCGATAGGATTTGAACCTACGACCCCCTGCGCCCAAGGCAGGTGCGCTACCAGGCTGCGCTACGCCCCGACTCTATTGCTCCAGTGATTCTAAACCACTTCCAAAAACGTCACCA
>Ga0210399_10000791_pt1 | contig 24770 bp, 22 predicted proteins | sample IncBWC14MmetaG_FD_150865 | JGI IMG/M metagenome (GOLD analysis project Ga0210399, IMG submission 150865) | Forest soil microbial communities from Barre Woods Harvard Forest LTER site, Petersham, Massachusetts, United States - Inc-BW-C-14-M | ecosystem: Environmental > Terrestrial > Soil >... | reverse complement strand
CACTCGTGCAATATCGTAAATATGCACGTCCAGGGTGTTTCCGATGGTGGTAACTGGAATTTCGTCCAGATACACGCCCGTTGCCGGCAAGGATCCCGCGTGCAGGCCGTCATTCCCGCTGGCGATGCCTCGAAAGTAAACCTGCGATTGGCCAGGGCCCAGCGACTGATAGCTCACGCTCGGCAAGAGCTTGGCGAAATCATCGAAGCTACTGACGTTGTGCTGCTCGAGATCCTGACCGGACAAAACCTGCAAGCTAATGGGGACCTTTTGCAGGTCTTCCGTGCGTTTCTGGGCAGTTACTATGACTTCCTCAAGTGTCCCAGTATCAGAAACATCCGCCGCGTGGCCGACGCCACCGCCGGCAAGCAACGCAGAGGCCAGCGGCATTCCGGCCCACTTGGCGCGATTCCGCGCAAGTTTACGTTTTCGGCTTCGAGTCATAAATGCATCCCCTCGATTTTTTTGTGGATGCCATCTCCCCTCAAGACTTATCCCATAAATCCGGCCGCAGTTAAAGCGTCATTTTAAAAGCGCGGCGTGTCAGGATAGAGCTCGAGTACGTCGCCAAGCGCATCCTTGAGGGGTTGCAGCCATTCTTCGTAGTGGCGCCAGTGCTCTACCCCCTCGCGATAGATGGGCTGTCGTACCTGTCGAGAACTTGGCGTTCTGACCGGCCGTTGATTCTCATAGAAACGCAGGCAGGCGCTTTCAAAAGGCAATCCGCAGTACGATAGAAGGCGCCGCACCTCGGCTTCGGTGTCGTCGATCATGTTTTCGTAGTAAATGCGGTGCACCTTGCCCGGAGTCGCCCGATCGAAGTGGTCCATTAACTCCACATAGTCGCGGTAGAAGTGGCCTATGTCTGCAAGGCTGTAGGAGTAGCGATGGCCTTCCGTAAACTGCTGCTTGTATGATGAAAAACAACATGCCATGGGATGCCGGCGGGCATCAATGATCTTGGCATTGGGCAATGCCAGTCGAATAAGCCCGATGTGCAGGAAGTTATTGGGCATCTTGTCGATGAACAGCGGTTTCGCCGTCTTGCGCTGGATCCGAGTATCCGAAAGATAGCGCTCCCCGAGCTCGCGGCAGGTTGCGGCATTCAATTCGCCGAGAACGGACGGATATCGAGGTTTGGCATTGCGTACTTTCTTGCCGCTCAGCGACGCCGCCAACGTGATGATGTCCGGCAATTCCATGGTGCCTTCCACGCGCGAGTGGCTGGCCAGAATTTGCTCGACCAACGTGGATCCGGCCCGCGGCATGCCCACGATGAAGATGGGGTCGGCGGACAGCGCTCCGTAGCCTGTACGGACATCAAAAAATTCGGCGTTGAACAACAGCTTCGATTCGCGCACGAACACGGCCATCTCATCGCCGTCGTAATTCACGCGGGTGCGTCGCAACTCATTGGCGCGAAAATAGTGAGTGAACGAGTTCGAATAGTTCTCATCATCTTCGAGAGCCTTGCCCATCGCGAAATCCAAATGATAGCGGTCCTCCTCCGCCAAATCGCCGCGCCCAAGCTGCGACTGCATGGCGTGCACCTCCTCGACGCTAAAGCGAAAGGTCTTGAGGTTTGCCAGGCTCCAATAGGCCTCGCCAAAGTGAGGCGCCAATTGAATGCTTTTTCTATAGGCCGCGACACTATCCTGGTCGCGTCCTGCAGTGGCCAGCGCGTGACCGTAGCTCAGCCAGAGTTTCGGGTGCTCGGGATGAGCGGCCAGAACCTCGTCATAGATTTCGATGGACTGTTGGTATTCGCCGATCTTGACCAACACCGCGGCCTTCAGATTTCGATGTGTCGCATTGCGCGGATCGAATTTCGCCAGTTCGTCGATCTGCCTGAGGGCGGCCGCGGATTTATTCTGCCGGTGAAGCACGATGGCATACTGGTGACGCGCAGGGCTGAAACTGGGCGCCAATTCCAAACAACTCTCGAGCAGCGATTCGGCGTCGGCGTTGCGGCCTAAACGGGCGGCCACTTCGGCCAACATACGGATCGCAACAACATCCGTCGGATGCTGTTTCAAATGCGCGCGCAGCAATGCCTCCGCTTGCGCGATACGCCCTTCAACAAGCGCGGAGGCCGCGACCAGAAGCTTCGGATCCTGAGTTGAGGCCTTGATATGTTGCGCGTAGGCAGCATCTGCGCCCTGGACATCGCCGCTTACGGTCAAGTTATCGCCGATCGCACGCCACGCATCGGGCATATTCGGACGCAGCGCCACCGCGCGGCGCAACGCCGCCAGGGCGGCGACGGGCTGAGCGCTATCTTCCAAGGCCAGTCCCAGCTCGTAGTGTGCGATCGCCCATGCCGGCTGTGTTGCCACCAGCGGTTGCAGCGACTGTAGCGCCGCCTGGGCATTGCCGGTCTTACGCTGCGCAACCCCCAGAAGCAGCATCGCCATCGGGTGATTCGGTGCGACTTTGAGGATTTCGCCCGCTTGCTCGGCCGCCCTTGCGGCGTCGGTCTCAAGCAGTCGCCGGGTATGTGACAGGGCGATTTCCAATGTCCCGGTCGATTCCGTGGCATTCTCCATGCGATATATTCTCACAAATGTAAAGAGGATCAACCTCCGCGTCGTCCCGAGGTTTAAGGCCGATCTTGCCGCGCGGAACGCCAACTGTGATTCGTGCAATAATTTCGCTCCGATGATCAGGCATCACCCTCAAGGACACACGTGAAAACAATAATCATGCAAGCGCTGTGTTTGGCTTTGGCGCCGGCGATTTGTGCAGCACAGTCCGAATCAACAGCGCCAGCCAGTGTCACGGCCATCCGCGCCGGACGATTCATTGATGTGCAGGCTGGGAAAACACTCGCGAATCAAATCATCCTGATTCGCGGCGCCAAAATCGAAGCGGTTGGCTCCAGCATAACGATACCCGATGGTGTCACAGTCATCGATCTGTCGAAGATGACGGTGCTGCCGGGGCTCGTCGACTGTCACACTCATTTGGCCGACCTGCACGGCGCCGAGCCCCTGGTTTCGCTGCGACTGACTGCAGCAGAAACTGCTTATGCAGCCATCCCGAATGCGAGTGTCACGCTGCTGGCTGGTTTTACGACAGTGCGCGACGTGGGCGTATACCGCGCCTTCAACGATGTCGCCATGCGCGACGCCATTGCCAATGGAATATTCATTGGGCCGCGCATGTATGTAGCGGGCGCGTACGTAACGATCAGCGAGGGCGCGGGCGCGATGACCGGACTGGCCAAGGACATTCCGCTGCCGTTGGATCTTCGCTACGGCATCGCCAACAGTCCTTGGGAGGTGCGCAGAGTTGTGCGTGAACTCGCACATCTTGGCGCCGATCACATCAAGATTCTGACGACCGGCGCGGTTCTCACACATGGCAGCAATGCGAAGTCCATCGAATTCACACCGGAGGAAATCAAAGCCGCCGTGGAGGAAGCTGCCAACTTCGGCCTGCGGGTCGAGGCACACGCTCACGACGCGGATGGCATCAAGAATGCAATCCGCGCAGGCGTCGCGTCCGTCGAACACGCCACTCTCATCGATGACGAGGGAATTGCCCTTGCCAAACAACACGGCACGTATCTGGACATGGACATTTACGACGAAGAATGCATTCAGTCGGACCCTGCCACTCCCGCCGACTTCCTCGCGCACGATGCGGGCTTGGGTGAAGCGCAGCGCCGCAACTTTACCAAGGCCGTTCGCGCTGGGGTCAAGATGTCATTCGGCACAGACGCAGGCGTCTGCCCTCATGGGATCAACGCCCGCCAGTTCGCCTTCATGGTCAAGTATGGAATGACCCCGATGCAGGCAATTCAGGCGGCAACCGTGAACGCTGCCGACCTGATCGGTCACTCCGAACTTTTCGGTTCCATTACCGCGGGAAAATCCGCGGATATCATCGCGGTGAACGGTGATCCGATCGCCGACATCCGCGAGCTCGAACATGTGCGATTCGTGATGAAGGAGGGAAAGGTCTACAAGCAGGAGTAGCGCCGCTGTATCTACTGTCGGCCGCAGATAGCCGCGTCGCGAATGCCTTTGAGCAGTTCGCGCCAGTGTGAATAGATCAGAAAGTGCCCGGCATCGGGGATGACGTGAAAGCGGGCGCCCGGAATCTGGGCGACCCATCGGCGCGCAGCATCGATCGCGATCTGCCAATCGGCGTCACCGTGATAGAAGTCGATTGGAGCGGAGATCTGCAGCTTACGAGCGCTCCAGCCATGTACGCCTAGCAACCCTTCGGTGGCCAAATACTGCGTCCCATGCTTGGCGCCCGCCACGAGCCCCAAGACATAGTTCTCGCGCAGTGTCGCGTCCTCAAACACGGCCCGGTCGCGCTCTGTCATGTTCCGCATGATTCCCTCGAGATAGGCGTACGGGTCGCTGCGAATGCTTCGCACGACGAATCGCATCAACGGCGGGAACAGGCTCGGCGAATAGCGCGCCACCATCATCGCCATACGAAACTGAGGCGAGTAGGCTTTGAGGTCTTCCATGCGTTCGATCGGCGGTGTTGCGCTGATTACGTGTACGCTGACTATGCGCTGCGGTAACGCATGCGCTGTGGCGAGGGCGTATGGTGTACCCGCCGAATTGCCGAGAACCACGAAGCGCTGCAGCTCCAGCCGGTCGGCCAGGGCGGCAACGTCCTTGGGCCAGTCCATTACCGTCCGACCGGGGAGCGGATCGGAGTCCCCGGTGCCCGGTCGCTCTGGGATGATAAGTCGAATCCGTAGCTCGTGCAGGATGCCGTCGTCCGGATGACGCAGGTGTCGTGAGCCGGAGATGCCGTGCATGTAGAGGATCGGCAGGCCGTTGGGGTCGCCACTATCGGACCACGCCAACCGACGGCCGTCGGGAAGTCGCATGCGCTGACCGTCGTTCGAAACGGGCGACATCGTGCTCGAAGGCAGCGAGTGAAAAGCATTGATCGGCGCCGCGCCGTCCCTGCGAAGCCACGGGGGCAGCGAGCAGACGGCCTGGACGAGCTGGCTCTGTCGATTGACTCCGACCTTCGCAAACACCGACTGCAACTGCGTTTTGACGGTGTTCAGGCTCACGCCAAGTTTCGGTGCGATCTCGGCGAGCGATTGACCCGTCAAGATCTGTTGGATCAGGCGCGCCTCGGCCGGGGTGGTCCCGTAGCGCTCACACAGGCCTGACTCGGAGACGACCGGCTCATCTTGACTCGCGACCCACACCAAGGCGCGCGGTTGCGCGATCTCCTCCTGTCCGCCAATGATCCGGCTTATCCAGATGGATAGCCTGTCCCCGGTACCACCCAGCTGCAATGACACGTCGGAACCGCTCTCGCCGAGGACTTGACGTAATGCCGCGTCCAGAGTCCTGCGTGGGCGTGACAGCAACCTGCCGGCCTCGATCGACAAAGCTCCCTGCTGGCGCAGCATGGACCGCATCGCGCCGTTGATGCTCACGATCATTCCAGAACTTTCGACCACTGCGAGACCGAGGGGCAGCGCATCCATTGCACCCTCGAGTGAGCGCCGGTGCTGGTCGGATTCTGCCCATTGCCGTTGCATCGCCTGCGCCCGAATGAAGTGCGGCGCCAGGCACGTGAACACATATTCCTCGGCTGCGGATCGATGAAAGGACTGCGGTGTGCCGGTGCCATCGAACCAGCTCGAGACCATGCGCTCGGCCTCGAGCGTGCGCAACGGCAGAGCTGGGTCGAGTTCGGCTTTGCTCAAGTAGTCGGCAACGCTTTGCAACAGCCTGGGCCAGAGCGTGTGATCCGATGCCGTATCGTAGACCAGCGCAATCAGATCCGACAAGGCAGCGATGGCCGGCGTTTGGTTTTCGTTCATGGAATCATTATAGCTATAGGCCGTCACCCGGACGGGTGATGCATGCACGGCTCCGGGTCCCGATGATGCTCGGCAACTTCCTGTGTGCCGGAATCACCCATTGAACGTCAACAACCTCGCCCTGCGACTCTCGGTCTCGAAACGGGCACTAGATCTGGTGAACGTCGCTTTGCTCGCGGTTAACGCGGGCGGTCGACTGATCCTGGTCAACCGCGCCGCGGCCCGAACACTGCGCGTTTCACAATGGCTGAGCGATCACAGCGGACGCCTGTGCGCGTCTCCACGAGTGCATGAGCGCGCCGCGCTAACCAGCGCCCTGCGTGATCTGCGGCGCGGTCTGGCGTCGGAGCTTCGGCTCACCGATCGCGCGACGGGTCAGCAGGCGGTGCTCGTAACTGTGCCGTTGACATTAGCGCTCGAGGCAGTGCGCGGACCGACTACCATCGGTCTGCTCTGGGTGATGCCACTGGCGCCGGCCACCGATAGTGTTGCGCTCATCGCAAAACTCTATCTACTCACCCCCGCCGAGCGGCGCGTGCTGGAGCAGCTCGCGAGCGAGAACGACCTGGGTCGCGCCGCCGAGAAGTTGTTGGTGAGCCGTAACACCATCCGCACGCAAGTGAAGTCGCTGTTCCGCAAGACAGGTCTGCGCTCTCAAGTCACGTTGCTCGCCCTGGCACACAGGCTGGCGTTGCTTCAGGACCGCTGCGAGAAGAGCTCTTGAAACGATTCCTGCTTGGCCAACTCATCACCCAAACGGGTGATGACCCGACGAACACCATGCTTAAACATGGACAAAGAGATCACTTTTGGTCGATAGACCGGATGAGGAACACGAGAACACTATGAAATACCGAGAATGCTCGAAGATGATTCGCTGGGGTGTCGCTGCGTCCGCCATGGCGGTGTTGGTGGCTTGCGGCGGCGGCGGGAGCGGCAGCGGCGGTGGTGGAAGTGGCGGCGGCGGTCCCGCGATGGTCACGGTACCGAATGTTGTGGGCGATACCCAGGCGGCCGCGACGACCGCGATCACCGGAGCGGGGCTCACACTCGGCACGGTTTCCATGCAGTCGAGCGCCACCGTGGCCTCCGGAAATGTCATCAGCGAGAACCCTGCGGCCGGCGCAAGCGCGACAAAGGGTTCCGCGGTAGCCGTTGCTGTTTCCTCAGGCCCCGCGATGGTTAGCGTGCCGAATGTCGTCGGCAATACTCGGGCGGCCGCGACGACCGCGATCACCGGAGCGGGGCTCACACTCGGCACGGTTTCCACGCAGTCGAGCGCCACCGTGGCCTCCGGAAATGTCATCAGCGAAAATCCTGCCGCGGGTACCAGTGTGGCGAGCGGTTCAGCGGTAGGTATCGTCGTCTCCACGGGTGCTGCAACCAGCTCTCCCACGGTCGGCGGCGTCGTGATCGGGCTCAAAGGCGGCGCGAGCGTGCAGATTGTAAACGGCACCGACAATGTGCCGGTCACCGCGAACGGTTCCTTCACACTTCCCACGGCCGTGGCCAGCGGAGCCAGCTATAGTGTTTCCGTCGGGACGCAGCCTGCCGGCCAGACCTGCGGGGTACAGAATGCCGCTGGCACGGCGGGTTCCGCAAACATCACCGACGTCGTGATCTACTGCACCTACAGCGTAACGGCGGCGACGCTCAGCGGCACGTTCGACCTTGCCGGCTACAACATCAGTCTCGACAAAGACGGTCTGTTTACCGAAGCATTCGACGGCGCGGGAAACCGTAGCGGAACGGGAACCACCAACATCAGCACCACGATCACTTCGGGCGTTGCGGACTCGGGCACCTATGTGGTGGCGGCGAACTCTGCGCAGATTCCGATCCTGACGGACAGCGGCAACAACATTGGCGGCATTTTGGGTGCTGATGGAGATGTCTTTGTCTGGCTGGCCAATACCACCAATGGGCAACAGCCCGCGATGGCAGTGGGCGTCAAGCCGTTGACCACTGCCACCATTGCCTCGCTGACGGGCACTTACGTCGCTGCATCAATGACCAGCGCATCGCCACTCTACGGGTCGCTCGGTACAACCACTGTAAATTCCGACGGCAGCGCTTCCCAGACCGGAACAAACCTTAGCGCGACCGGAGTGCCTAGTGCCACTTCGAATTCGTACCCGGCCGGCACTTTCGTAGTTGGCGGCGGCGGCGCGATCAGTGCGGGCGGAAGCGGCGGAGCGAGCGGCTACCTCAGTGCTGACGGCAACATTGTGGTATTGACCTACATCACCGGCACAAACAACCTTCCGGGGCTCAGTGTTGCCATCAAACAAAGCAGCGGACTGACTGCGGCGACGCTCAATGGCGTTTACGCGGTCGTTGCAATAGGCGGCACCGCTCCGAGCGCTTCGTTCGGACTGGTACAGACTGTTTATGCGCACGGCGACGGCACATTCACCGTCGACTACACGCAAAATGCCGCCGGAACCGTTACCACCGCCACTGCTACCGGCACCTACACAGTCAGCGACGCTGGCGCGCTGCTGGTCACAACGCAGGGCGGCGTCTCATCGAGCGGCCAGATCAGCGCAGACGGCAATGCCTTCGTGCTCGGCAACATCAGCAGTGGTGAGGCACCCGCGATGGCAGTTGGTGTGCGCCAATGACCTTGCGCGTTAGCTCTTTCGCCGCGAGGTGAAGAACAAGTTGTAGCCCCTATTTGAGGGGCTACTGCGGCTCACCTAGAACGACAGGTAGTCGAGCCGAGGCACTCGCTCAAACGCTCTCTCACGGCCGATCAGGGTGGCTTCATGGGATAACGCGGTCGCCGCGATCCATGCGTCATTTTCCCCAAGTCGCCGAGCGAGCGAGCTCTGCAGCGCCGCGGTACGCCATGCGATGGCACGTGAGAGAGTTACGACTCGAAACGGCGCCAGAAACTCAACGAGTGCGCGCGGATCGGTAAAGCCTTCCGCGAACTCGCCGAACGAGATGATGCTGATCGCCACTGTCTCGCGCCGTCGTGCCGTCAACACGCCGCGTGCGGGACCTATTTTTTGATGGGCCAGCTCATCCTCGAACTCGACCAGAAAGCTGGTATCAAGCAGCAGCATCGCGTGATCGGCGCCGCCGCGGCCCAGCGCCTCGGCCCTCGAAGGCCTTCATGGCATCCAGCAGATCGCCGGCGGTCAGTGCGGGTCGCTCCGAAAGCACCCGGCGGATGACGCGTGAGAAGGACTCCTTAGGATCCTTTCTTTCCCGTACCAGCAGCTCGTACGCGTCGATTTCGATCGAGATGGTTTTGGTAGCCATACACAGATCATGCATGGCCTGTGTATCTCAGTCAAACCTCGCGGCTGGATTAGTTGGAAGCGGTTGGCGCTGCCAACTATACTTAAATGTCTTTGGAATCCAATGCTTGCGTTTTGGTGCCCTTTTCGACCTCTTAGCGCCTTTTTTCGATAATCGATCTTATGGTGCCGTTATAGCAGTTTCAGTGCGATTGCGTCTGCGGCGCGGCGTTCGAGTTGCGCATGGCATCGGCCGCGTGCGCCGATCCACCTCCGGAGGCTTGCTTGGCGGATAGCTTCGCCTCAAGCGCGCTGATTTTGGCGAAAACGTCGGGCATATTGGGCGCGAGGATGGCGACGCGCTGGTAGGCTCGGAGCGCATCCGCGGGGCGATTCGCGCGCAGCAGCGCATCGCCCAAAGCAGAAAGCAGCGACGGATCACTGGGCCTATAGCGAATAGCGTCATAGCAGGCGTCAATCCCGCCTGCACGGCAGCGCCGAAAGTCAGTGTTCAGTTTTACGCCCGTCGTCACTGGTTTCCTCGCAGCGGGTGTTGCCGCTCCATGCGGCGGCGCTTCAATCGCAGAGACATTTTCAGTCGACACCGATTCTGGTTCGACACTCTCCGTCGCCAAGGCCGAGGTGGCCGGCTGTATCATGGCCGCGCTCGACGCGGCCGGACTGCTCGGCATCTGCGACGGTCGATGAGCGGCGAACCAGATCACCGTGGCGAGCAACACGATCGCGGCACCGATCCATATCGGTCGCGGCGCCGTGCGGATATTCCAGCGCCAGCCGCGAACAGCTGAGAGAGGCTTTGCAAGCGCGGCTGAGGCTTGTGCAGCCTGCGCTCGCGGCAGGACTTCTACTTGCGGCATAGCTTCCACTCGCGCCGATGTTACGGTCGCTTCGGATTCTCGCAGCTGCGCTGCCGCTTGCCATTGGGTCGCACGCTCAGCCTCGCTTCTTACCGATGCACCTAACTTCTCAATTAATGCGTTGTTGTCCCGCAGCCTCGCTTGCAGGTTGGCAACCTGGGCGCGCAAACCATCGAGATCCGTATTCGCGCCAACCACGCGCCTTTGCGCCGCCTGCAATTTTTCCTCAGCCTGTAATGCCGCCTGCAAGTCGCGTTGCAGCGCGACCAGTTGCGCATCGCGCTCGTCGAGCGTCTGCCGCATCTCGGCAAGAGCTTTGTCCTTCGATGCCAACGATTCGCGTGCGGCACTGCTCAGCGAATTGCTCTCGGTCAACGCTCGTTCGATTTCCTGACGCTTGCGTCGCTCCTTGTCGACGGCTCCGCGGGACGCGGCGAGTTCCGCGGCAGCAGCAGCGGCTTGGACGCGCAAAGCCTGCAGCTCCGCGGTCAACTGCTCGCCCGAGGTGGAGCGCGAATCCAAATCCGCGGTGAGCTCGGCATGCTCGCGGCGCATCGCGGCGAGCTGCGCATCGCGCTCGTCGAGCGTTTGGCGCATCTCTGCAAGAGCTTTGTCCTTCGATTGCAGCGATGTGCGCGCGGCACTGTTCAGCGAAACGCTCTCGGTCAACGCTCGTTCGATTTCTTCACGCTTGCGTCGCTCCTTCTCGACCGCTTCGCGGGACGCGGCGAGTTCCGCGGTAGTGTCAGCGGCTTGGCCACGCAAAGCCTGCAGCTCCGCGGTCAACTGCTCGCCCGAGGTGGAGCGCGAATCCAAAGCCGCGGTGAGCTCGGCATGCTCGCGGCGTATCGCGGCGAGCTGCGCATCGCGCTCATCGAGAGTCTGCCGAATTTGCGCAGTGACCTGGTCGCGGCTCGCGATAGAATTGCGCGCCGCGCGCAATTCCGCTTGGTGGCGTTCCGACTCGCGCAGCGTAACGCCCAGGCGAGATCGCACCGCCTCTTCGGCGACGATTCTCTCCGACAAGGCTTCTTCTGCCTCTCGAACCCTGGTTCGCTCCGATTCCAGTGCTTCGCGGCTCTTTCGCAACTCGGCTGTTAGCGCGGCGGGATCTAATTCCTCCTCTTGTTCGCGAACGCCGCCCGGATCGGTCTGCAGCGCCACGTCCTGCTCGATCGTTTCGTCGAGAAAGCGCCGAACTTCGCGGTATGCGTACCCTGGAAGCGGTTCGATCGATTCGCTGCGGCGTAGAAGCTCACCCAGCTCGCGGCGAGAAACACCCGCAAGTAATCGCTTGAGTTCAAATTGAACTTCTGTATACGGGAGGTCGCAGATCTCGAATCTCTTCAAGGCCTTTCTAAAGGTGGCTGCGAACAACGAATTTCCCGGATCACCGAATTCAACGTGTTTACCGGCGATGCTCATGTGTTTTTTTTACTCGGCTGCAGCGACCAAGGCAAGCGCATCGAACTTTAAGCGACCGATTGTATTTTTTTCAAACCGGCTCGAATCAGTTTAGGGCCAGTTTTTGCGCACGGACGCGATCAAGCTACAGGCGGAACTGGTTGCATTAAAGGCACTCGAATTCGGAGTTTCCGGCCGAAAATCTGGTCCGAGCGGTACATTCGAGGACTCACCCGCACGCGAAGTGCTACGCGAGTGCTCGATCCCAGATTTGCTTTAATGACCCGAAGTTTTGATATCGACCGCGCCCGAACGAGAATTGTCTCTTGCGTATCCGATGGGCAAGTTCGATGCCGGCTAAGGTAATGGCCGCACTTCCGAAAGACTTGAAGCCCCCTCCTCCCATCGCCGCGCATCGGCGTTTGATCGCTCGATGATCCTGCTCAACGATATTGTTGAGGTACTGATTACTTCTCACCTCAACATACGTCCACTTCGGATCCTCGCGCCGCAGAATCCGAAGTGCCATGTGGCTCTGCAAGTGGCCATCTAGCGTGATCTTGCGCGGCCGCCTCGGCAAACTTGTCGATAGAGCTTTGCGAAAGAATGCCTGTGCAGCGGCGGTGCCGCGATCCGGCCGAAGCAGAAAATCCACCGTCTTGCCGTGCTTGTCGATAGCGCGATAGAGATAACTCCACTTGCCCCGAATGGTTATATAGGTTTCGTCCACACGCCAGGAAGTATCCATCGGCCGTGCGAAGCGGTTCCATCGCTTCTCGAACTCCGGCACATAGCGAATCACCCAACGATGAATCGTCGTGTGCGACACGACAATGCCGCGCTCGGCCATCATCGCCACGAGATCCCGGGAGCTTAATCGGTAGGTGATGTACCGGCGGACGCACAGTTCGATGATCTCGGCATCGAACCGGCGGCGTCGGTAAATGGGATCTCGGACAATTGGCTTGGTCATTAGGCGTCCGTCGACGCCCGCGATTACACGAAATCGCCCGTTAATGCAACGGAACCCGGGCGCTCAAGTCGACGCTAACCAATTGAGATAGAAGGGATTATTGGTAGCGGGGGAGGATTTGATCTTTGTATCACTCATTCGCTTGCGCTGCCGATCGTGCCAGCGAGCCTAACCCGTTGTCCACAATAGAGGAAAACCCAATCGGGGGTGATGGAATGGATCGGACTTCGTAAAATACGTAATTTGCGTATAATGCGAGGTATCTTAGCTCCGGTGAACCCCTATGGCACGAGTGCCCGCCAGCGAATTTCAGCGAGAATTTGGCCGCTTACGTGGCGTGGCCCATCGAGAGGCAGTGATCGTAACAAGCCATGGCCGCGACGATGTCGTGCTCCTTTCGGCGGAAGAATATCAGCGTCTACGGAGTCTGGATCGGCGAGCCATGCATGTGTCTGACCTGACTGACGAAGAGTTAGCCGCTTTGGACAATGTAGAAATTCCATCGGAAGCGGCTCTCTACAATCACGAAATGACTTAACCGCCATTGGATGGCTCTCGTCCCTCCCCAGCCCGGCCAAGTCATTCGCTACGCTTATTTGTGGTGGAATGACGCACGCGTGGGTCGCGAGGATGCCACCAAGGATCGTCCGTGCGGCATTATCCTTGCTCGCGTAGTGAAGTCGGGCAACACGATCGCCTATGTCCTGCCGATCACACATACCCCGCCACTCACTGACGAGGACGGGATAGAAATTCCCGCTGCCACCAAGCATCGTCTCCGCCTGGATACCGAAAGGTCCTGGATCATCACTACTGAACTCAATCAATTCACTTGGCCAGGACCTGACCTCAGACCCACGCCTTCCGGCGAGTACCTGTACGGCTATCTACCCGAGAGACTGATGCGCCTAGTACTCGCGCAAGTGAAGAAACGTGCACGCGACAAAAAACTCAAGACTGTTCCACGGACGGAGTAGTAGGGCCTATCACGGGCCAAACACAAAAATTGGCCTTCCACCAAATGCTCCAATTTCATACCCCGCAATAGGCAACCATACAAAAGAGCCGGTTATTGCGCGCGAACCTCGTGGCCGCTCGGTTTGGACCAAGGTTGGCTATGTCCAGTACTCATATTGATCTTCTTTGTTCTTTTCACGCTTGATAGTGTCATCGTGCAAAAGGCTATTAAGAGCGTTCTGCAACGACGAAACCGCAAAATTTGCGGCTAGTTTTGTCTTTTGATGCTCTTGAACCTGGGGTACAGTTCTTCGTTCTTTGAAAAACCCTTGACCTACAAGTTGCACCACGCTCTTCTTGGGCGTTTTCTTTCCTCCAACTTTGCCAGACTTCGCCCCGTCCGAACCACCGTCATTAGGTATGCTTTTCTTCTTCCTTGCCTTGGGTTTGGATTTTTGTTCGAGGCCAAATCGATACAGGCCGCGAACTAATATCGATCAATACTGCGGAGCAAATGGTCCGCGGGCCGTTGCCGACAATGACGAGCGTCTGCTATCAGACGACCTAATTTACGTCGCGTGCTTCGCCGCCGTCTCGCGCCGCGTGATCGCCAAAGCCTGAATCCCAATCAGCGGGCCACGCGCTGCAGTTTCACTCGGCGAAGCAGTTGCGCGTTCGCGGCAACGATGATGGTTGACGCGCTCATCGCGACTGCGCCAACGCTCATCGGGAGATCAAAGCCCCAGCGAACCAGAAGACCGCCCGCGATCGGAATGGCGAGCAGGTTATAAGCGCTTGCCCAAACGAGATTTTGGATCATCTTTCTGTAGGTGGCGCGTGAAAGCTCGATTGCCCCGACTACGTCCCGAGGATCGCTACGCACGAGTACGATTCCGGCGGATTCAATCGCCACGTCGGTCCCGGCGCCTATGGCGATTCCTACATTCGCAGTCGCCAGGGCCGGAGCATCGTTTACACCGTCACCCACCATTGCGACCTGTTTCCCACCGGCCTGAAAGCCCTTCACCGCCGAAGCCTTGTCAGCGGGGAGAACCTCAGCTGCGACTTCATCGATTCCGAGTCGCCTGGCGACTGAATCGGCCACTGCCTGCGAATCTCCTGTGATCATCGCGACGCGGATGCCAAGCCGGTGGAGTTCGCTAACAGCTTCAGCAGATTCGGGTCGGATCTCATCTTCGGCCGCGAAAGCTCCGAGCAGTCGTCCTTGAGAGATGGTATAGAGAACCGTCTTGCTCTTCGATACCCACGCGGCTGTCAACTTTTCGACTTCCGACGGTACCAGTACATTGAACTCGCTCAACAGACGCGTGCCGCCGACCGCGACTCTCCTACCCTGGACGAGCGCCTCCGCTCCGCGACCGGGCAAAGCCTTGAAATCTGTGGCTGACGACGGGGTCACGCGTCGGCGTTTGGCTTCGGCGGCGATTGCTTTGGCGAGCGGATGTTCGGAATTGGATTCGACAGCGGCTGCCTGAGCCACCAGATCGTCTTCGGTGACTCCAGGCGCAGCCGCGACATCCGACACTGCAGGAGCACCGCGTGTCAGAGTACCTGTCTTATCGAAAATGACCATGTCCAAACTGCGGGCGCGTTCGAGCGCGAGTCTGTCCTTGACCAGGAGTCCATTGCGAGCCCCCAGCGAGGTCGCGATGGCGATTACAAGTGGAATCGCCAGTCCAAGCGCATGCGGACAAGCAATGATGAGGACGGTTGCCGTTCGAATCAGGGCGTGTTCTTTGTCCCCTGCAAGCCACCAGTAAGTGAAAGTCAGCGCGCCAGACGCGACTGCCACATAAAAAAGAATCGCGGCTGCCCGGTCAGCAAGCGCTTGACTGCGAGAGCCCGACGCCTGCGCCGCCGCGACGAGCCGCATAATTCCGGAGAGCGCGGTTTGGTCCCCGATTGCGGTCACTTGCACACGGAGGCTGCCCCCACTGGCAACTGTTCCCGCAATGACTCGGGCACCTGCCCCCTTTGGCACCGTTTTGGACTCGCCGGTAATCATCGACTCGTCGACATCGGCAGCACCCTCGATGACACTCCCGTCTGCCGGGACTCGCCCTCCGGGCCGGACGAGCACGATGTCGTCGGGCCTTAACTCTGACAGCGGAATAGACTGAGTGTCCGTGCCAGTCACGCGTTCAACGGTATCCGGCAGCAGGGCGGCGAGTGCATTCAGCGCGCCACGAGCTTGGAAAATGGCTCGCATTTCCAGCCAGTGACCGAGGACCATGATCGTAATCAGCGTCGCGAGTTCCCACCAAACGTCAATCTCGAAGAGGCCCAATGTCGCAGCGAGCGAGGTTCCAAAAGCGACAATGATCGCCAAGCTGATGAGGGTCATCATGCCGGGCTTGTGATCCGCCAGTTCGCGCCGTGCCCCACGGATGAAAACCAGGCCACCATAGATGAAGACCCCTGTTCCGAGGACGGCGGGGACTAACTTCGAGCCTGGGAATGAAGGCGCTGTGTATCCAAACCAATGTTGAATCTCGCTTGACCAGATCACGACGGGAATCGTCAGGGCAAAACTCAGCCAAAATTTGTCTCGAAACATGGCCACCGAATGCCCGGCGTGGCGATCGTGGCCCCCGTGCATGTCTGCCATCTTGTGACTGGCGTGTGGGTCGGGCGCCTGGCCATGATCATCGTGTGCCGGGTAGTTCATTTAGGGAGCTCCGATTTCCTCGCTCTCACGTGAGCAGCATCCGTCACGGGAGGACAAACGGCATGGTCACTGCGCCGCCACGCAGCAAGCACACTCGCAATGCTGAATTGCATTGTCTTTGGTTTACTCTTTTCATGGATGACTTGTAAGGTGCTGGAAGTCTAACGGTAAAGAGTGAGGCGTGAATGTCCGTTTTTTGCACGGTTCCATGAAGTCTGTCTATTCAGACAGTTTGCCCTGGCGCGTTGCGAGGGTTATCTTAAAGTCATGAAGCGCCGGCTTATTGCGTTGATTGTGATGCTTGCCCTCGGACTGCAAGGGTCGCTGGTTGCTTTGGCTGCAGCTGAGCCGCAGATGCAAAACTGCAAAACCCCTGCCGAGAGTCAGGGCGTCGCCCACAAGGGTTGTTGTCCGAGCGGTCTTCACACGGCGAGCTGCTGCTTGGATGCCTGCCTGTCGGCTGTAGCTGTCACGGTGTCACCCGCATCCTTGGTTTGGTATAGCCGTACGGGGCGAGCCCAGACATTCCGCACCGCGCTCTTCTCCTCCCGCGCCGACTCGCCGCTGATTCGTCCACCCATTCTCTAAAGCTCCTTAAAGGTCCGTCTAAACAACGGCATTTCGGCGCCTCCTCGAAGAGTCGCTCGTGTTGGCGCGTGTGTTCACGCTGCCGGTGAGCTTTGGAGATGGCTATGTTTCGTTATTATCTGGGCGCATGCGCGCTCGTGATGGTCGCACCCGCGATGGCTAAGCCGATTGCGTTTGCTGACGGCAGCACGGTGATGGCCGAGTACGGCGCCGGCACCATGCAGGAGCTGCAAATCTTTTATGCGCCGCGCTTTGACTACTCAGTCGGCGGCGGACATGTCGACTTCACCAGCGATGAGGATGGCAAAACCGCACACATCACCTATGCGCGCCTGAATTGGCTCGCCCATCGCTGGAATCTCGATACCGCACAGGCCAATGTGTTCGTGTGGGGTGGTGTCGGATCTGCCACCGGAAACTCTTTCAGCGGATCGAGTTTCACCGGGAACACCGGGGCGCAGCTGGACTTCGAAACGCGGCGTGTGTACGCCTCTTTAAAAACCGATTTGCAGCGAAGTTCCGAATTCTCAGACCGCGTTGACACGCTGCAGTTGGGGATAGCCCCTTACAAACATGATTATGGGGGTCTTGCGACCTGGTTCGTCTTCCAGGCGCGCCATTACACCGACAATCTTCACTCTGGCATCGAGACCGCAGCCCTGCTACGGCTCTTCAAGGGTGGCGCGTGGGTCGAGGCTGGAGTGACCAACGCCGGGAAACTGCAGGCCATGGCAATGTTCAACTTTTAATTGGGAAATCTCATGAAGCGCTTTCAATTTTGTTTGACTGTGATTCTGCTCGCTCTGGCAGCAACCAGTACCGCTGCCACGATCGAGATGACCGTCAATGGTCTGGTCTGCGCCTTTTGCGCACAAGGCATCGAGAAGAAACTGAAGAAATTCCCGGCGACCACCGAGGTTGTTGTGAACCTGGAGCAACGCCTTGTCGCGGTTGCGCTGAAAGACGGTCAGGACATTTCCGATGCGGATCTGCGTAAGGCACTACAAGATGCGGGCTACACCGTGAAGGCGATCGCGCGTACCGAGACGCCGATCGCTGAGGTGCGCGCAAGGCTCAAGGCGGGAAAGCCGTGAGCAAACCACCATTCGCGCGCAATGCGGGTCTCGCGGCCGGTGCATTACTCGCGAGTTCCGCCACGCTGGTGTGCTGTGTGCTGCCGGCGGTGTTCGTTGCGATTGGTGCTGGCGCGGCGCTCGCAGGCCTTGTCACCGCAATCCCGCAGCTGATCTGGTTGAGTGAGCACAAACCGCTGGTGTTTACTAGCGCCGGCGCACTGTTGGCGATCAGTGGCATCGCACTTTGGGTTGGTCGGCGCGCACCGTGCCCCGCAGACCCTAAGCTTGCGCGTTCGTGCCTGCGATTGCGACGGATCAGCGCAATCGTCTACACCATCGCGCTGGCTAGTTTCTTGTTGGGAGGTGCGTTCGCGTTCATGCTACCCGTGCTTGTGCAATAAGTCCGGCGTGTCGCGAAGGGCCGCTATTTACCTCCCAGTATTGTGCAGTCGTTGACGGCTTTTGGCCGGCTGCAGCCGGATTCACTGTAGCGCCGGAGTCGGACCCCGAACAGCCATTCGCGCTGCCCGATAGGAGAGTTTCAACCTCGGCTGTGCGGACATTCCTGGCAAGACGTCTTTTGCCTCGCTCGGGTACCGGCCGCGCCTATTTTACTGTGCGGTTGATTTCCGTGTTTTGAGCGGCGGCAATCGACCACGCACCACTCTGCCGGGTGAGCACAAACAGCAGCACACAGCGCCGTGGGTTCTGCGTTCGAGCATCGCCCAGCAGTTCACAGTGCGCGTGAGCGATGGCGACGTCGTTGCGCAGGAAGCGAACATCAACCTGGTCCAACTTCAGCGTACTGTTCTTGAAGATCGCGTAATAAGGCCGATCTGCTTCGCCGAATCCTGGAGATTCTGCCGGAATCACGCCGTGGCTGTAGGCAGTCTGCGCCTGTATGGACTGTCGGCCTGTCCATAAGACACCTGCGACGTTGACGAATTCGGCGTCCGGCGCAAAGAGCTTACCGAAGGCATCCAAATCGTGGCGGTTCCAAGTTGTTGCGAACCCGGCGAGAACGTTACGCACGCCTTCCGCATCATTCTGCGCCGCCGGAATGTTGTTAGCCCACAGGGAAGTCAACACGGCGGCAGTAGCGAGCACGGTCGAAAGTTTGCGCGTGGCAGTTGTCATAGTGTGTGTCCTGAGTCACTCGGCAATCACAGTCTACGACGAATGGCCGCTATCAGAGAATTAAATAGAAAATGTGAACGGCCGGAGTTGGCCTATTCCGTTGAAAAACTCTTGAACGGAACTGGTGCACTAAAGGCTCTCGAAATCGCGCTCTGCAGGTGGAAATCCAGCCCGGCCGGCAGATTCGATGAGTTACCCCCGAGAAGTGCTACGCGAGGGCTCGATCCCAGATTTGCTTTAGCGACCCGAAGTTTTGATATCGACCGCGCCCGAACGAGAATTGCCTCTTACGAATCCGATGGGCAAGCTCGATACCGGCCAATGTAATGGCCGCACTTCCGAAAGACTTGAAGCCCCCTCCTCCCATCGCCGCGCATCGGCGTTTGATCGCTCGATGATCCTGTTCAATGATGTTATTGAGGTACTGACTACTTCTCACCTCAACGTACTTCCACTTCGGATCCTCGCGCCGCAGAATCCGAAGTGCCATGTGGCTCTGCAAGTGTCCATCGAGCGTGATCTTGCGCGGCCACCTCGGCAGACTTGTCGATAGAGCTTTGCGAAAGAATGCCTGTGCAGCGGCGATGCCGCGATCCGGCCGAAGTAGAAAATCTACCGTCTTGCCGTGCTTGTCGACAGCGCGATAGAGATAACTCCATTTCCCACGAATGTTTGTATAGGTTTCGTCCACACGCCAGGAAGTATTCACCGGCCGTGCGAAGCGGTTCCATCGATTCTCGAACTCCAGCAGATACCTATCACCCAACGATGAATCGTCGTGTGCGACACGACAATACCGCGCTCGGCCATCATCGCCACGAGATCCCGATAACTCAATCGGTAGGTGATGTACCAGCGGACGCATAGCTCGATGATCTCGGCATCGAACCGGCGCCGTCGGTAAATGGGATCTCGGACAATTGGCTTGGTCATTGGGCGTCTCGTGGACGCCGGAATTGTACGATATCGCCCCTTGGTCATTTGGCGTCCCTGGACGCCCGCGATTACACGATATCGCCCGCTAATGCAACGGAACCCCCCAACCAAAGTATTACTACCAGTGTGCTATCGATTCCTTCGGCCAGCTCTGGCGTCATACGGTTTGACATAGCATTCCTGCATCATCGGCACTGGTACTCGTGGCGCAAATGACTTTGTCGAAGCGCAGTGGCCGCCAGTTATGCAATTGCGAATGTGGATCTACTCCACATTAACGGAGAGTCAGATAAGAAGCCATAAAAGGATTTCTAATTCGGCGTAGCACTCGGAGCCACTTACACCCGTAACAAAGTTAAGAACAACATTCAACTCAACCGAGTGCGATGTCAGGGCGGCGGTATGGAGATCACATGACGCCCAAATCGGAATGCGTCCACCGAATAGCCACCGGGCCCGAGCAGAGCCAGCGCGATCAAATCGAGACAGACGATGATCGCACAGCCTGTACTGCCCATACCGAATCGGCACCAAATGAGCGCATGCACGAACAAGCAGATGGCGGCGATAACCGGCGTCAGATAGCCTGCAAGCAACGCAATGGACAGTAATATGCCGACGGTCTGTATCCAACCGGGCCAAGCGGAATGCCAAAAGGCACTCTCGAAAAGAAGCGCCATCGCAGCGGAAGTCCGTAGGATGAGCAACCCAACCCCGGGCCAGCCAATGGGAAATGTGGAGAATAGGCGCTGCATAACGCATAGGCTGTACCAGTCTCCCATCGTGGCGTAGCCTACTGTAAGGTAGTGCGCAGTATCCCTTTTGGGGGATCCACGCATGCCTGAGTTAGAGTATCTGTGAGGTGGATTTAATCAGTGAGCAAAGGCCCGCCGCAAAAACGGGTCTGCGCGGACCATGATCGATCACTACTTTTCCGCTGCGAGCGCAGATGAACGCGTTAGTGCATCGTTTGCTCAGGACATGTAGCTCTTTACCTCTCACAGCATGAACTGCTTGACACGAGCACTGCTTATCTTTGTCCTCTTGGACGTCAGGACCGCTCTGGCTCTCGCTCCGGAGCGCCACATCACTGAGCTCGTTCACCGCGTCTGGGACAGCAAATCCGGTGTCCCCGCCGACATCAGGGCTCTGGCACAGTCTACCGATGGTTATCTTTGGGTCGGAAGCTACCGCGGGCTATATCGATTCGACGGAATTCAATTTCAAGTGTTTGAGCCAGAATCCGGTGCCCGTCTGCCTTCGCACGAGATCCTCAGCTTATTTGCCGTCCCCGGTAACAGGCTATGGATAGGGTATCGCAAGGGAGGTGTTAGTGTTCTTGAAGCGGGCAAGCTCATCAACTACAGCTCCGTCGATGGATTCCCGGAGGGAAGAGTCAATGGATTTACGCGGGACCGAAATGGAAGAGTCTGGGTAGCATCGACAGGTGGGCTGGCACTCTTCGACGGCGATCGATGGCACACCGTGGGCAATGATTCAAACTTCCCTGGCTCCGGCGCGCAAGCCGTATTCGTTGATCATCTAGGTGCGCTCTGGGTCGCAGGGGAACACCGCATTGCGGTTCTGAATCCAGGATCCTCCAAGTTCGAACTCGCCGGCGAACCTTACAAAGGGCAGGTAACCCGGCTGGCCGAGTCTCCCGACGGCACGATGTGGATGACTGAAATGACCCGGGCACTCCAACCTCTGGAGCGTCCTGGCGAGGGCACCCCCTACAGTGGGCTAACCAAGGACGATTGTCAGATCAGATTTCCCGATACATGGAAAACTGAACCCCGATGTCGCAGACCGGACGACCTCGAAGTGCGGGTAGGCTCCACAGCATTTCTGTTCGACCAAAACGGTAGTCTCTGGATCACTACGCTAGGGGACGGTCTAAGGCGAGCGCCGTATCCCTTACAGCTGCGGAAGAAACCTATCGAAGAGTTCAGCGACGAGCTCGAGCATTTCACTAGCAAGGATGGTCTAAGCTCCGACTACAATACAGCGATTCTGGAGGATCGAGAGGGCAACATTTGGGTTGCCACCCGCGACGGAATTGATCAGTTCCGGAACAGCGACCTGGCTCCCGTCACCCTTGGTGCCTCGGCAATGGGAATATCCCTCGTGCCGGGCGACGACGGCTACGTCGTCGCACTAGCAGCCAACAGCGGACACATGTTTCGCTTTCACGACGCTCACAACAAGATAAACGTACCGGACAAAGGTACCCCTATGGTTGCGCTCTACCGCGATCTCTTTGGCTCGATCTGGGGCGTCGGGCATTGGGGCGGCTGCGGATTCGTTGGCGACGACTGCGCGACTCGCTTGGAATTCCCCGGTGAAAAAGGAAGTTCATGGGGTCGGGCATGGCGGCTCGCCGTAGACGGGAATCATCGGCTTTGGGCCTATGTGCCAGAGACGGGTCTTGTCGCCTTCGAAAATGGACGCTGGAGCCAATTCAGAGGTGTCCCAAGTGCGCCGACGAGCGCCGTAGTCACGACACAGTACACCGATGCCGCGGGGCGGATCTGGTTCGGATTCCAGGACGGCCGTCTCTTGACCGTAACTGATGGTCTCATCCATCTGTATTCATCGGAAGATGGCCTCACTCTCGGGGAAATCAAAGCCATTGCTTCCGTCGGCGCGCAAGTCTGGGTCGGTGGCGAGCGTGGACTTGTACTCCTGCGAGGGCCGCGCTTTACTGCAGTTCTCCCTTACGATGCACCGGCCTTCAGTAGCGTGTCCGGAATCGTTGAAGCCGACGACGGCAGTCTGTGGCTGAACGAGTCTCGCGGTGTTGTCCGTGTGTCACCCTCCGAGGTTTCAGCAATCCTCCAGGACAGTTCCCATCCGACACACTATGAGGTCTTGAATGATGGTCTTCCTGGAGCCACTGAGCAATTTGCCACTCTACCAACAGCCATTCGCGGAACTGATGGACGGCTATGGTTTGTAACAACCAACGGGGCCGCATGGGTCGATCCGCGGCACCTCTATCGAAATACAGTGCCCCCGTCTGTCGTCATTCAATCCATTGTCGCGGACGGCAGGACACTCTCATCTTCCGACAAATTGGAACTGTCAGCAGCAACAACTAATTTACAAATTGCGTACTCCGGCTTGAGTCTTTCAGTCCCCGAGCGCGTCCAATTTCGCTACTGGCTTAAGGGTCTAGACCATGAATGGCAAAACGTCGGAGCGCGGCGCACGGCCTACTACACTAGACTGCCCCCTGGCTCCTATGGCTTCCAGGTCATCGCTTCAAACGATGCCGGCGTCTGGAATAATGTAGGCGCGGAGTTGCCAATCAGGATCATCCCCGCTTGGTACCAGACCCGATGGTTTTATGCCCTCTGTGCGCTTCTTGTGACCGCCACACTCGCGGCGCTGTATCGGTTTCGCATGGTGCAGGTTCGCGCGGACACGCGTCGTCTGCTTGAGGCACGGCTATCCGAGCGCGACCGGATTGCCCGCGACCTTCACGACACGCTGCTGCAGGGAGTGCAGGGGCTGATCTGGCGATTTCAGTCAGCCACGAACCGCATTCCTCCGGACCAGCCCGCACGCCAACTGATGGAGCAATCGCTCGATCGAGCCGACAAGCTGCTCGAAGAGAGTCGGGACAGAGTGAAAGGTCTGCGCCCGGCCGCCTCCGAGGCGGCGGATTTCGCGCAGATGCTTGCGGCGGAGTGCGAGCAATTCGCGCAACTGCAACCGGCCAAGTTCCAGGTGAGCGTTCAAGGCACTCCTCGAGACCTGCACCCCATCGTGCGTGAGGAGGGATTAATGATCGCCCGCGAGGCACTCAGCAACGCGTTCCGGCACTCGAGCGCAAACGATATCGAGGTCGAAGTCACTTATGGCAAGGTTGCCTTTCGCCTTAGAGTTCGCGACGATGGCCGAGGAATTAGCCCGTCTGTTCTGGAAGCCGGGGGAAAACCTGGACACTTTGGTCTCATGGGGCTGCAGGAACGCGCAAAGAAGCTGGGCGGGCGCCTTGATATCTGGAGCAAGCCCGACGCGGGCACGGAAATAGACCTGCGAGTCCCTGCACAATTGGCGTACAGGCGACCGCAGTCCGGCCGCGTCCGCTCGTTGTTCGATGTATTCCGTTCCCCCACTTCCCCGCATTGAGTCGACATGCCCGCAGAGGGAACAGTACCGTGAGCATCACACCGCACGTTGGGACAATTCGGATACTTACCGTCGACGATCATCAGCTCCTGCGGGAAGGAATCGGCGCAGTGCTGGATGGCCAGACGGATATGACTCTGGTCGGGCAGGCCGGCAATGGGCTGGAGGCCATTGAGAGCTATCGTCGCCTGCGGCCCGACGTGACGCTCATGGACCTCCGTATGCCCGATATGAGTGGCATCGAGGCGATTTCGGCCATCCGAACCGAGTTCCCGAATGCTCGCATCATCGTACTGACGACTTACGCGGGCGACGTGCAGGCAGCTGCTGCTTTGAGGGCCGGCGCTGCCGGCTACCTGCTCAAGAGTCTTGTGAGAAAGGAGCTGATTGAGACCATCCGAGCCGTGCATGCCGGCAAGCGTCGCGTGCCCGCCGAGATCGCTACAGAAATCGCCGAACATGTTGCTGACGATGCACTGACTGTGCGCGAGATCGAAGTGCTGCGGCGAGTGGCGGCGGGAAAGTCGAACAAGCTGATTGCCGCCGAGCTCGAGATCTCCGAGGGAACCGTCAAGACACACATGAAGAGCATCCTGCCAAAGCTCGACGCATCTGACCGAACCCATGCCGTGACGATCGCCCTGAAGCGGGGCATTCTCGACATATAACCTCGCAGAATACTGCTGGCGACGGCCATCTCACCCCGCTGATAACCATTCCGGTTGCTGCCCCGCTCCGACGAATTGACCCCAGTCAGCGCAATCCAACACTGCAGTCGACCCGAAAGTGTCGGGAATATCTATGCCGAAAGTGGCGTGCCATGCGGATCAGCGGAGGTGAGGATACGTTCAGCGAGGATGCACCGAGCAATCACGGCTCCAGCAAGCGGGCCTCAGTGATTCGCAACTGGAGGATGAATATGATCTTTAACG
>Ga0210399_10000789_pt1 | contig 24835 bp, 21 predicted proteins | sample IncBWC14MmetaG_FD_150865 | JGI IMG/M metagenome (GOLD analysis project Ga0210399, IMG submission 150865) | Forest soil microbial communities from Barre Woods Harvard Forest LTER site, Petersham, Massachusetts, United States - Inc-BW-C-14-M | ecosystem: Environmental > Terrestrial > Soil >... | reverse complement strand
CGCACCTACATCCCCAACTTCTACGGCATCACCACCAGTCCCCTCCACCGCAATCTTCCCACCGACCGCCTCCTGGCCGAATGGCACCTCGACTCCAAACGCGTAATCGCCGCGATCAACAACCTAACTCCCGACCCCACCGAGGCCCCCGCCATAATTCACGTCCCCAAACTCGACCCTAAGTCCTCCGAATCCTCTACCTCCTCAACTTCCTCAACCTCCTTTACCTCCAATCTCCAATCCTCCATCCGCTCCGAGTTCCAAACCTGGTTCTCCAAACGCTACGCCGCCACCTCCCTCCGCTTCACTGCCACCGGTGCCGACTACCTCCTCCAACCCTGGTCCGACTTCTAGCCCCCAGGTAGCACAGGCTTTAGCCTGTGCTCTTGGTTTGTCTCTTTACTCTTAATCGGTCATCCCGACCGGAGCACGCTTTTTGTGTCCCGCGTGCCTTTTCACCGGGACGGCCCGATTTTTCCTCCGCGCCGTATTGTGGCGCGTCGGGCCGCGCAGTGGAGGGACCTAGGCAACCAACTAAAATTTACGCAACCGTAGCAAACGCCACTATTTCTCCGTGCTCTCTGCGTCCGATCTCCGTGTCCTCTGTGTTAAAACTCTTCTCTTTGCTCCCCGTCACCCTGAAAAATCCCCCACCCATCCCCAAAACCTGGGTCATAATAATTCTCCAATGCAACTCCGCTCCCTCACCCTCCGCGAAATCCACCTAAAGCTCCTCTCTCCCTTCGAAACCTCCATGGACCGCGTCACCGAGCGCCGCATTCTTCTAGCCGAGCTCAATCTCGACTCCGCCGCCGGCTGGGGCGAATGCACCGCCGGCGAAAATCCCTTTTACTCCCCCGAAGACACCCAAACCTGCTGGCACATCATCACCACCTACCTCTGGCCCATGCTGAAAGGGAAACACATCAACTCCGCCGCCGACATCTGGCCGCTCCTCGAACACGTCCGCGGCCACACCATGGCCAAGGCCACGCTCGAAGCCGCCGCGTGGGACGCCGAAGCCAAACTAAAAAACCTTCCTCTCTGGAAATTACTAGGTGGCGAGCGCGAAGAAATTCCGTGCGGCGTCTCCATCGGCATCAAAGACACCGTCGAAGAACTTGCCGCCGCCGTCAAAAAAGAACTCGACGCCGGCTACCAGCGCATCAAATTAAAAATCAAGCCCGGCAAGGACCTCGTCCCGGTCCAGCACATTCGCAATCTCTACCCGCGCATCAAGCTTTCCGTTGACGCCAACTCCGCCTATCGCGCCGACGATCTCCAACTCCTCCAGCAGCTCGACGCCTTCTACCTCATGATGATTGAGCAGCCGCTCGGCTGGGACGACCTCTTCGGCCACGTCGCCCTCCAGAAAAATCTGCAAACCCCCATCTGCCTCGACGAGTGCATCCACACCTACGAACAAGCCGAAGCCGCGATCTCTCTCAGCGCCTGCAAGATCATCAACATCAAACTTGGCCGCGTCGGCGGCCACCTGCAAGCCAAACGCATCCACGATCTCTGCGCCAAAAATTCCATCCCTGTCTGGTGCGGCGGCATGCTCGAATCCGGCGTCGGCCGCGCCCACAACATCGCCATGTCCACCCAATCCAACTTCTCGTTGCCCGGCGACATCTCCGCCAGCGCCCGCTACTGGCAACAAGACATCATCACTCCCGAAGTAACGGTAAGCCCGCAAGGCACCATAACCGTCCCCACCACCCCCGGCATAGGCTTCACCCCCAACCTAAAACGCATCGACACCCTTACCACCCGCAAGCTACACCTCACCTAATCCCGCCCTTGTAGGGGCACGATAAATCGTGCCCTCCGAAGCCCTGCTCTCTAGTTTTCATTCCTTTCTCTCTGCGCCCTCTGCGTTAAATCTTTCTTCTTCTTCCACGTATAATTAAACAAATGTTCCCCCTCCCATGCGCATAAATCCCTCCGACGGCCACCGTCCCTCCCGCTCCATCCTTGTCGCCTGCATCACCCTCATCATGGCCATCTGGGCCGTCAACTACCTCGCCGTCAAATTCGCGCTCCGGTATCTTCAGCCGCTCACCCTCGCCTCATTCCGCGTAGTCGCCGCCTCCCTCTTCATGCTCTCCATCTACCCAATCGCCGCGCGCCTCCCAGCCTTCTCCGCCGATCTCCGCGCGCACAAACAAAAGCGCACGCTCCGCGACCTCTTCGCCTTCGCCTATCTCGGTTTTTTCTGTATCGGTCTAAATCAGATGTGCTTCACGGTAGGTCTTCGTTACACCAGCGTCGCCCACTCTTCTCTCATCCTCGGCATGGGCCCAATTTACGCCCTCATTCTCGCGGTCCTCTTCCGCCTCGAAAAACTCACGCTTGGGAAAGCCCTCGGCATGGCCGTCTCTTTCATCGGAGTCGCCATCCTCGCCTCCGGCTCCGGCGTCTCTCGCCACTCGCCCACACTCCTCGGCGATTTCATTACCCTTTGCGGCTCGCTGGCCTTCGCCCTCTACGTCGTCCTCGGCAAGCGCGTAGCGGGGAAGTACGACGCTCTCACCATGACCACCTGGAACTACCTCTTCGGCGGCCTGATCATTCTTCCCATCGCCATCAATCGCGCCTTCGCCCTCGGCCCACTCGCCAACTGGCAAGACATCCCCTGGACCGCCTGGGCCTGCCTCGCCTTCACCGCCATCTTCAGCTCCACCCTTGCGTATCTCTTCTACTTCTGGCTACTCCGCTACCTCGAAGCCTCCCAACTCAGCGCCTTCTCCAACCTGCTCCCCGTCTCCGCCACCATCCTCGGCATCCTCTTCCTGGGCGAACGCGGCTCCTGGTCCGAACTCTTCGGCGCGGCCCTGGCACTCCTCGGCCTCTCCCTAACCGAATCCGCCCGCTCCTCCTGATCCCAGACTTTGTAGGGGCCGGGCTCGCCCGGCCCCTCTTGGGTTTCTCTTCTCTGCGAACTCTGTGCTCTTCCTCAGTGCCCTCTGTGGTAAAAAATCTTCTCCTCACCGGTCGCTGGTCGCCGGCCACTCACTCCTTAATCTTCTGCACCTTGATCACAATCCGGTCTCCCGACGGATGCATCACGATCCCCTTCACGGTAATCCGCAAATTTTCCAGTTTCTGAAACTTGTGAGGGTCCCCCTGCACCTCCACCGCCTTCGTCATCCTCCCGTCAATGTTCACTTCATTCGGCAGGTGCATCTCCCATCCCGTCGTGTCCGCCCCAACCCCCGATACCTTCACCAAAATCCCCGTCACTTCCACAACCTCCGGCTTATCCTGCGCCGCCGTCCATATCCCAACGCTCAACATCGCCACTGCGATCAACGTCCCCATCAGCGCGATTTTTCTCATGGTTTCCTCCTCCGGTAGCGTGAGCCTAATGAACTCTTCCTTCGGAGTCAATCCACTCCTTCGCGCATCGCTCTCTCCCCCAAGTCATCCGCCGCCGCTCTCGCAAAATCCCACCTCAATAGCTGCTCGGTTTCTCCGCTTGTGGCGCCTTCCACTCCTTAATCTTCTCCACCACAAACACCATCCGGTCTTTCGCCTCCACTCCCGACCGGTGCACAATCGTCCCCTTCGCCGTCACCTTCTTGTTCTCCAGCTTCCCCAATTTCTTCACGTCCCCTTCCACTTCAATCGCATGGGTCGGCTTCCCACCAAAACTCACCTCATCCTCAAACTGAATCGCCCATCCCGTAGTCTCCGCTCCCATCGCCATCACCTTCAGCAGTTTCCCCGTCGCCTCCACCGTCCCTTCCACCGGCGTCCCCTGTGCCGCAATCCGGAAACATGCGCACACCATCACTAGGCCCATCACCGCCATCATCTTCACCATCTTTTCCATCGTCATCCTCCGGCCGCAAATCTCGATTACGCACTTCTACTCGTATCCAACTCCATTTCTCCTCGTTCTATTCCCACGCAAAGCATAGCTCCGGCGCCCGCCTTCTGTTATCTGATCGCTGCTATCTGTTCGCCTCTTACTGATTACCGCTTGCTGATAACTCTCCGCCACCTGTGCTAACGTAACCCTCATCCACAAACCCATGGAGCGAAAAAACGTGCCCAATCTCCCCCTCCGCAACGGCGGTCCCAACGCACGCATCGCTGTCATTCCCGGCGATGGCATCGGCAAGGAAGTCACTCCCGTAGCCGTCAAAGCCATCCAGGCCGCCGCAGCTAGGCATAATCGCCCGCTCGAGTTCGTCCACTTCGACTGGGGCGCCGACAAATTCCTTCGCGAAAGCATCACTCTTCCTCTCGGCGCCGTCGAAATGCTGAGCGACGAATTCGACGCCATCCTCTTCGGCGCTCTCGGCGATCCCCGCGTCCCCTCCAACCAGCACGCCGCCGACATCCTCCTCGGCCTGCGCTTCCAGCTCGATCTCTTCGTCAACGCCCGCCCCACCGAACTCCTCCATCCGCGCTACACACCCCTCCGCGACATCACCACCAACGACATCCGTCTCATCGTCTTCCGCGAAAACACCGAAGGCCTCTACGTTGGCATGGGCGGCTTCTTCAAAAAAGGCACCCCCGACGAAATCGCCACCCAGGAGGACGTCAACTCCCGCAAAGGCGTCGAGCGCATCATCCGCCACGCCTTCGAGTACACCGAAACCCACAAACTCAAGCGCCTCTGCATGTCCGACAAATCCAACGCCATGACCTACGCCGGCGACCTCTGGCAGCGCGTCTTCAAATCCGTCCGCGCCGAATATCCCGAAGTGGACTCCCGCCACCTTTATATCGACACGCTCGCGATGGAACTCGTCCGCGACCCACGCCAGTTCGACGTCATCGTCACCAACAATCTTTTCGGCGACATCATCAGTGATCTCGCCGCGCAACTCGCCGGCGGCCTCGGCCTCGCCCCCTCCGCCAACATCCATCCCGGCCGCACCTCGCTCTTCGAGCCGGTCCACGGCTCCGCCCCCAACATCGCCGGGAAGGGAATCGCGAACCCCTTCGGCTCCGTTCTAACCGCTGGCTTGTTAATGGAATTTCTAGGCTGGAACGACGAAGCTCACCTGCTGAAACAATCCGTAAAATCCGCCCTCAACGACAACATCACCACCCCCGACCTCAGCGGCTCCAAAACCACAGCCGAAGTCTCCGACTACCTCCTCAACCAAATCTCCAAACATTCAAGTAACACTTGAAGGCCTCTCTTGTCTGTGATCTGTGTGCTCTTTCTCAGTGCCCTCTGTGTTAACTCTTACCTTCTCTTTCTTATCTCTTCTTGGTCGCCCACGCAATCACCACCCCCATCAAAAATCCTCCGATATGCGCCCACCACGCCACTCCCCCCGCCGTCGCCATCCCCAACCCATTAATCCCCGCCACAAACTGCAGCACAAACCAATACCCCAAGATCAAAATGGCCGGCACTGGAATCAGAAAAATGAAAAAGAACGTCAATATCTGGTGCTTCGGAAACAGCACCGCGTACGCCCCCATCACCCCGCTGATCGCTCCGCTAGCCCCCAACGCCGGTATCCCCGAGCCCCAATTGAATAGCACATGAATCAGTCCCGACCCAATCCCGCACAAAAGATAAAAAAACAAATACCCGATGTGCCCGAACGTATCCTCCACGTTGTCCCCGAATATATAAAGAAACAGCATGTTCCCCAGCAGGTGCATCAACCCGCCGTGCAGAAACATGCTGCTGAACAAAGGAAACAGCGCCACGCTGGCCGGCGCATGCCCCGCCAGAAACGCCGGAATCCGCGCTGGTATAGTCGCGTTCGCCAGCATAAATGCCTTAGCCGCGTGGGGTGACAAAGTGACCTGGTACAAGAACACCAGCACGTTCGCCGAAATCAGCATCAGATTGACAAAAGGGAAGCTTCGTGTCGGATTAATATCCTTCAGCGGAATCATTCAGCCAGTGTATCGTGCCTCGCCCCCGCAACTCACCCCTTTAGGGGTTAGGATTTTCGTAGCGCAGGCACGATCGCCCGGCCATCGAAACCTCTGAGGCCTCACCTTCTTACACTCGAAACGGTGGCCGCCGCACAGTTCGAAGAGTCTGGCCTGCATTTCCTTTTTTGCCTTGGCGCGCAGCTTCTTGGGGACCTCTTGCGGTTCGGGTAAGCCAGAGTATTCAGCTTTAAATTCTTACCCGCAATGTTCGGCGATTAGTAAGGTTGCGTCTGAACGATGCCTAGCTGACTGCGGCGGCCCGCCTACTCATCGACGCATAATGTGCTCGCCGGTGGAACTTATGGACTTTACGGGGTCTACCAAAAGGAATAATCTTTTGTGTCGACGGAGGTCACCATGCGCGTTGGATTGCTAAGTATTGCCATCGTCATTCTTGCGTCCGCCCAACAGCCCACTAACACTCCGGCTGACGCAGAACGCTACATTCGCGACAGTGAATCCCAATGGGCAGAGGCCGTAGCTAACGGGGATGTTTCAGTCGTCCAGAGAATACTAGCTGACGATTTCAGTGGCGTGGATGCTGGAGACGGACACTTGTACCCGAAGTCTGAGTCGATTTCTTGGATTCAGGCGCACCATAGCGAATATCTCTTTAACCATCTCGACGAGGTTAAGGTCAGATTCTTTGGGACTACTGCCGTAGCGCAGGGCAGCGAATCATGGGAGCGGCGCACGGGTGAGCCACGGAGAGGGCGTTTTGTCTGGACAGATACGTGGGTCTTGCGAAATGAACATTGGCAAATTGTTGCAGCTGAAGACCTGATTGCTCCTCCATTGCCGAGCAAATCCGCAAATACGAACTGAAAAGCCGTTGTAGAGTTGTAGAGAGGATGCTCGATACGATCTAAGTCCTTCTCTTTTGTATCGTTGAGATCTGATCTAAAGGGCCTGAGCTACAATCAAACCTTCAAGTATTACTTTCAATGTCGGCGCGCCGACATTTCTTATCCCCACTACCTATACTCTTCGCAAAACCTCGGTCCATCCCGACCCAGCAACTGGCAACTCCTCCGAATCTCATCCGTAATCACACGGCAAGAATTCTCCGCGTTGCACGGCGGGTGCGTCCCCGGCGAAACCTGCCTGCACTGCTCCACCAACTCCCGCGCTCGATCCTCTCCCACCGACCGCCGGCACTCTCGTCCGTGATGATGTTCTTCGCCGTGCTCCTCGCCGCGGCCTATCGCGACAAAGTCCGCCCGGCACCCGTGGTCCACCCAAATCCCGCGCTCGTCGAAATCCCACGAATACCCCTGCTGACAAGCTGCCCCGCTCCGCTGCTTCACCAACTGCACACCACCCCGCGCGTCCACCTGGCAGAGATTCCTTCTTCCATCATCCGAAGCGCAGTAGAGCGATTGCGTTGGTCCGCTCGGAACTCCCCCACGCTCCGGCCGCTCGTTCGGCTGCGCCACAAACTCCGCTCGGCAGCCATGGTCCACCCAGACCCCCCGCTCATCAAAGCCCCACGAATAACCCTCCTGGCAAGCCGCTTCGCTGTGCTGGCGGAACAACTCCACATCTCCGCGCGTGTCCGCATCGCAGTAGTGGCGCCCTCCGTCATCCGACGAGCAGCGCACAATCCCTTCGCCTCCCCGAATTTCCCCGCGCCGCTCAAACTCCACCCGGAAGTAAGCCCGGCACCCGTGGTCCACCCAAATTCCGCCTTCGTCGTACCCCCATGAATATCCCTGCTGGCAGGCAGACCCGCTCGTCTGCTTTTCCAACGCCACGCCCGCTCGCGTCTCTACCCTGCAATAATTCCGTCCCCCGTCATCGGAAGAGCAGCCAATCCGCTTTCCGCCACTCTCATAGTTGGCGCTCCTCAGCCCAAACTCGGCCCGGCAGCCATGATCCACCCAAATCCCGCGCTCGTCGGCCCCCCACGAGTAGCCCTCCTGGCAAGCTGCGCCGCTCACCTGCTTCACCATCGTCACCCCGTAGCGCGTATCCGCCTGGCAATAATTCCGGCGCCCGTCATCCGAAGAGCACCGCACCACCTGGCCTCTAACTGCTCCAGCAAAGGGGCAGAGCACCACGCCCAACACAATCAGCATTCTCAAAATTCGCATGTTGATCTCCGTCTCCAACTTCGTTGAAAACCACGACCATCCGTCTCCGCCAACGTACTGCGAGTCTAGGCGAACCTCAATCCATTTATTGCCAGCCTGTAGCCGACTTTGCACGCGCCAGATCCTCGAATACCGGGCCGGGAAGGGAAGTACCGAGACCCCAGCGTCCTATAATTTCCCCCGCGAAATTCCCTGGTTAACAGAATCTTTTTACCCCAAATTTCGGCCCAGAAATCGCGCTGATCCGTGCACGAGCCTCTTTTTGAGTGCGACAGCGAAGCTGCCGCTTTACGGTTGCGAGCCTTCCTCCCAAACTCCACGTTCCGAGTCAAAGTGTCAGCGCCAGTCCTGTAGCTCACCCCTTCAGGGTGAAGCTTTCCCGAACGCGGGCACGACCCTGCCACACCATCGAAAACCCTCAGGCCTGAAGGCCGGAGCTACAGACAGAAGTTAACGGGCATTTCGGCGATGCCGCCTCAAAAAATGTCGGCGCGCCGACATTGAAAGTAATACTTGAAGGTTTTCCCAAACTGAAAATTGGTTCGAACGCCGCCCAATTTCTCCCATTTCTTCCACAACTCCCCCACGCCAACATTGCGATGCTTCCTCACCTGTGGTATTCAATCTAGTCCTGCATGTGCGTCCCGCTTGCCCAGAGTCTTTCCGTACAACTCTTTCCAAGCGATCGCGCCGACATTTCATGCCTGCCCGCGAAACGGAAGCCATCATCCTGAAGACCTTCGCGCTGGGCGAGGCCGATCGCCTGGTCAGTTTTCTGGGCCGCACTTCGGGTCGCATGCGGGGAGTAGCCGCTGGCGCGCGCCGCATCAAGAACCGCTACGGCTCCACGCTGGAATTGCTCGCGCACGTTCAGCTCTGGTATATCGAACGCGAAACGCGCGACCTGGTACGCATCCAGCAGGCTGAGTTGCTCGAGTCCTTCAACAAGTCTCAGAGCGACTACGAGCTCTCGACCAGCCTGGCGCTCGTCAGCGAAACCGTCGAACTCGTTCTTCCGGAGCACGAGCCGTCCGAGCCGATGTTCCGGCTCATTCTGCTCACGGTGCGCGAGGTGGAACGCCGCGGGAATGGCATCCTCCCGCTGAGCTATTTCGCTTTCTGGACCGTGCGGCTCGCGGGCTGGCTGCCGCGCTTCGATGTCTGCGCCGAATGCGGCAAGCCGCTTGGGAGCCGGCCGGCTTATCAGTCATCGGCGTTTCCCGGCCTGTTCTGCGAAGAGCATCGCCGCTCCGGCATGAAGCCGGTTTCGAGCGATGCGCGTCACCTCGCCGAGGTCTTTACGCGGGAAGGGCTGGACAAGCTGGACGCCGCGCTCGAGTCGCAACCCTGGGCCAGGGAATTGCGCGAGGCGGCGCTGAACTGGATCGAGCATCACACCGAGCGCAAGCTCGCAACGCGCGAACTCTTGGAGACGCCGTGAACGTTAAAGTAAAACTTGAACCTAAGCCCAAACATAAAGGGCTAACCTTTCAAGAACTCATCCTCAATCTCATGCACTTCTGGGACAATCAGGACTGCGTCCTCCAACAGCCCTACGACACGGAAGTCGGCGCCGGCACCATGCATCCGGAGACGTTCCTCCGCGTCCTCGGCCCCGCCCCCTACCGGGTGGCTTTCGTACAGCCTTCCCGCCGCCCTGCCGATGGCCGGTACGGCGAAAATCCCAACCGCCTCTACAAGCACTTCCAATATCAAGTGATCCTCAAGCCCTCACCCGCGAATGTTCAAGACCTCTACCTGCGCAGCCTCGGCGCCATCGGCATCGATCTCAAAGCCCACGACATTCGCTTCGAGGAAGATAACTGGGAATCTCCCACGCTCGGCGCCTGGGGAATTGGCTGGCAGGTGCTCCTCGACGGCCTCGAGATCACCCAGTTCACGTACTTCCAGCAAAGCGGCGGCATCGACCTCGACCCCATCTCCGTCGAAATCACCTATGGCCTCGAACGCATCTGCGCCTTCCTGCAGGACGTCGAAAGCGTCTACCAGATCCGCTGGACCAACGACAAATCCTACGGCGACATCCGCCTCGCGGAAGAGCAGCAACTCTCCGAATACAGCTTCGACCGCAGCGACGCCAAGGCGCTGCGCTCCGAATTCGAGCTGCACGAAAAAGAAGCCAAGGAACTCCTCGATGGCTGGAAGAAACGAGAGGAAACCGTTGGCGCCTCGCCCGCGGCGTTGAAGCGTTACCCGATCCTGGCCGCCTACGACCACTGCCTCAAGTGCTCGCATCTCTTCAATCTGATGGACGCGCGCGGCGTCATCTCGGCCACAGAACGCGCCGCCCTGATGCAGAGAGTCCGGACACTCTCCTGCCGAGCTGCTGCCGCTTATCTCGAGCAAACCACCGGTGCAGCACCCAAGCCCGGGGTGCGTGCATGACCTCAAGTAATACATTAAATGTCGGCGCGCCGACCTTTGGAGTGCGAGAGCAAAGCTCTCGCTTTTACGAAGTAAGCCGCACCACGGCCTTCCCATTTTGGAACGACGCCAAAATCAAATCTCCCATGATTCTGAAAACAAATTATTTGGAAAAACCTTCAAGTAATACTTTAAATGTCGGCGCGCCGACATTTTTGAGCAAATCATCCCGGTGGTCGTCCATAAGCGACGCTTCTCCTCGCTTGCAGCCAACTTCTGATACCTGTCATTCCGAACCCCGTTCGCCTTTTGAACGGGGTGAGGAACCTGCTTTTTCTTCGGCCTCATCTAACAGCAGATCTCTCGCCCGCAAACGACGCGAACTCGGGATGACAGTTGTTGCAGCATTTGCGCAAGTGGGTCAGACCCTTCTCATTCCGGCGGTGTCCCAATGACCTCCGCCAAAAAGGGAACGAAGCACTCCTCACCCATGCCCAAGTCCGCCAAGCCATCCGCGAAACCCGACCCGCGCGTCGAACTCCTCTTCGAAATCGGGGCCGAAGAAATCCCCGCCGGCATGTTGCCTCGCGCCGTCAGTGAACTCCAAGCCATCCTCGAACGCCACCTCGCCGCTGAAAACTACCAGCAGGGCGTCACCATCGAAACCTTCGGCGGCCCGCGCCGCCTCACCGCCTGGGTCCGCGGACTCATCGCCAAGCAAGCCGACGTCGAGAACGAAGTCACCGGCCCGCCAAAGTCCGTCGCCTACGACGCGAGTGGCGCCGCCACCCGAGCCGCCGTCAGCTTTGCCGAGCGCCAAGGCGTGCCGCTCCATCAGGTCTATCTGGTGCAAACTCCGAAAGGCGAATATATCGCCGCGAAAGTCACCAAGCGCGGCCGCACCGCCCACGAGTTGCTCATGGAAATTCTCCCCCGCGTCATTCACGATCTTCCGTGGCCGCGCACCATGACCTGGACCGGCCTCGAAGGCGCGCGCTTCATCCGCCCCATCCGCTGGCTTGTCGGCGTCCTCGATGGCAAGCCTCTGAAGTTCTCCTTCGCCGGCATCACCGCTGGAGAGGTCACCGTAGGCCATCGTTTCCTCGGCGCCGCCCAGATTCGCGTCAAGAACTTCACCGACTACGAAAAGAAACTCCGTGCCAACGGCGTCATCGTGCGCCCCGCCGAGCGCCGCGAAAGAATCGAGCGCGAACTCGCCACCTACGCGAAGCGCACCGGTTTCCACGTCCACCCCGACCCCGACCTCCTGCAACTCGTCACCTACCTCAACGAGTTTCCCCACGTCATCGAAGGCAGCTTCGATCCCGCGTTCCTCGAACTCCCCGACGAAATCCTGATCACCGTGATGCGCGGCCACCAGAAATATTTCGCCGTCGAGAAGCGCAGCGGGGAACTGGCACCGCATTTCCTCGCGGTCATTAATCTTGCCAAGGATTCCCAGGGCCTCGTCCGGGCTGGGCACGAACGCGTCCTCCGCGCCCGCTTTGCCGACGCCCGCTTCTTCTGGGAGTCCGACCAGAAAGTTCGCCTCGCGGACATCCTTCCCAAGCTCGACAAGATCACCTACGAATCGCGCCTCGGCAGCTACCACGCCAAGGTCGAGCGCATGCGCGCCATCGCCCGCTGGCTCGCTGAGCAGTGGTTCAACCTCGGCATGATTCAGGCCCACGTCGCCGATGCCGACCGCGCCGCGGAACTCGCCAAGTGTGACCTGGCCACGGAGATGGTTCGCGAATTCACGGAACTGCAGGGCATCGTTGGCGGCCTCTACGCCCGCGCGCAGGGCGAACCCGAAGTGGTTGCCGATGCCGTGTACGATCACTATCGCCCCGTGGGCCTCGATGATCCCATCCCGCGCAACCTCACCGGCTGCGCAGTTGCATTGGCGGACAAGCTAGACTCCGTCGTCGGCTGCTTCAGCGTGGGCGTAATCCCCACAGGTTCCAGCGACCCATACGCGCTTCGCAGAGCCGCGCTCGGCATCGTGAAAATCATCCTCGACCAGAAACTCCCTTTGTCGCTATCGCTCGCAGTTGGCGCTGCATCCAAAGCATTGCTCACCAATCCGCCGAAGAAGACAGTCACTTCGGCGCAGGAGCAGCAGGTGCTCGACTTCCTTTATGACCGCGCGAAGTTTGTCCTCAAGGAAAAGTCCGGCTACGCCTACGACGAAGTCAGCGCCGTCTTTCGCGCCGGCGCCGACGATCTGGTGGACGTGGAAAAGCGCCTCAAGGCCCTGAAGGCCATCCGCAAGACGCGTAACTTCGAGCCGCTGGCCGTCTCCTTCAAGCGCATTCGCAAGATACTCGAGAAGGCGAACCTTCCGGCGGGCGACCTGCAGGTGGTCAATACGCAACTCTTTGAGAAGGACGCCGAGCGAAGTCTGTACGCGGCCGTGCGCAAGGCCGCCGCCAGCGTCGTGGTGGACAAGCGGATGGGGAAGTATCAGGAAGCCCTGGAAGAGATCGCGGGCCTCCGCAAAGCGGTGGATGGCTTCTTCGAAGAAGTGATGGTGATGGCCGAAGACGAAGCGGTCCGCAAGAACCGCCTGGCGCTCCTCGCCGAAATCCTGCGCGAGTTTACCACCATCGCCGACTTCTCCGAGCTCGGCGGCGAGGTGTAGGGCGTTTTTTGAGTGCGGCAGCGAACCTGCCGCTTTTGAGGAGTAAAGAGCCGAGCCAAAATTATAATTTGGAACCTAGGCCAGCCCCTCAAAAGCGGAGGCTTCGCCTTCGCACTCAAAAGGAAACCTTAAAGTATTACTTTAAATGTCGGCGCGCCGACATTTTTGAAGAATGTAGGGGCGGGTTTACCCCGCCTCTCTTGAACGGAAAGGTTAATGAACCGACGGAAGGCGGCATAAAGCCGCCCCTACACGGACTGCGGCGGACTAGAGCCCGCCGCCACCAAAATCTTCTTCCGGCGAGTCGAGCGCGGCGCTCCAATCCCAATCGGGCGCCGCTTCACTCGCCAGTACATGCAGGCAAAACTCAAGCGAGGCATAAAGTGAAAAAGTGGGTCTATTTTTTTGGTGCAGGCAAATCAGAGGGCGACGGCGAATGGCGAGATCTCCTGGGAGGCAAAGGCGCGGGACTCGCGGAGATGACGCGCATCGGTCTTCCCGTTCCCGCGGGCTTCACCATCTCCACGGAAACCTGCGACTACTTCTACAAGAACGGCAAGAAATATCCAAGCGAGCTGAAGAAGCAGGTGGTGGACAACGTCAAGAAGCTCGAAAAAGTCACCGGCAAGAAACTCGGCGATCCGAAAAGTCCGCTGCTCGTCAGCGTGCGCTCGGGTTCCGCGCGCTCCATGCCCGGCATGATGGAAACGATTCTGAACCTCGGCCTGAACGACAAATCCGTCGACGGCCTTGCTAAAGCCACGAAGAATGAACGCTTTGCCTACGACGCCTACCGCCGCTTCGTGCAGATGTACTCGACCGTCGTGATGGGCATGTCCAAGGAAGACCTGGAGCACCGCTTACGTGCGATGAAACACCGCCTCGGCGTGAAGGAAGACACCGCGGTTCCCGCCAGCGGCTGGAAGGAACTCGTCGCGGAATACAAACAATACTTCAAGGAAAAGTCCGGCGAGGAGTTTCCCGACGATCCGATGGAGCAACTCTGGGGCGCAATCGGCGCCGTGTTCGGCTCGTGGATGGCGGAGAAGGCCGTCACCTACCGTCGCGTGGAAAAAATCACCGGACTGCTCGGCACCGCCGTCAACGTGGTGCAGATGGTGTTCGGAAATACGGGCGATAATTCCGGCACGGGCGTCTGCTTCACGCGCGACCCCAGTTCCGGCGAAAAGATTTTCTATGGCGACTATCTGACCAACGCGCAGGGCGAAGACGTGGTGGCCGGAATTCGCACTCCGGTGCGCCTTTCCGAGCTGAATAAGATTATGCCCAAGGCCTACGCGCAACTCGAAAAGGTTCGAGTAAAACTTGAAGGTCATTACAAAGACATGCAGGACATGGAGTTCACCATCGAAGAGGGCAAGCTCTACATGCTGCAGACGCGCACGGGCAAGCGCACGCCGTCCGCGGCATTCAAGATCGCCATGGACATGGCCAACGAGAAGCTCATCTCCAAGGAAGAAGCGGTCCTGCGCATCAAGCCGGAGGATATTGACCGGCTCTTCTATCCCGTGATCGATTCCAAGGTCGACAAGAAAACGCTCAGCAGCAAAATCGTGGCGCACGGCATTGATGCCGTGCCAGGCGCGGCCGTTGGCAAGGTGTGCTTCTCCGCGAACGAAACGGAAGAGTGGGCCGCCAGGGGCGAGAAAGTGATTCTCGTCCGCCGCGAAACCAGCCCCGAAGACGTTGGCGGCATGGCCGTGGCGCAGGGCATTCTCACCGCGACCGGAGGCAAGACCTCTCACGCCGCCGTGGTTGCGCGTGGCTGGGGCAAGTGCTGCATCGTCGGCGCCGAAACTCTCGACATCGACTACAAAACGAAAACCATGAAGGACGGCAAGAGCGGCAAAGTCGTAAAAGAAGGCGAATGGCTCACGCTCGACGGCAGCGAAGGCGTGGTTTACGCCGATAAATTGCCGCTGGTGACGCCGGAATTCCCGAAGGCCTATCAGACGATCATGAAATGGGCCGACGAAATTCGCAAAATCGGCGTGCGTACCAACGCGGATACGCCGCAGGACGCCCGCAAGGCGCTCGAATTCGGCGCGGAGGGCATTGGCCTCTGCCGCACCGAGCACATGTTCTTCAACGACTTCGAATTTCCGGAGAAGAGCCACGAGCGGCAGCGCGCGATTCAGGAAATGATCGTCGCGGAAAACAAAGAAGCGCGCGTGAAGGCGCTCGACAAGTTGCTGCCGTTCCAGCGGCGCGATTTCATCGGCATCTTCAAGGCGATGGACGGCCTCCCGGTCACGATTCGCTTGATCGATCCGCCACTGCACGAATTCGTTCCGCACGATCGAGAGAAACAAGCCGAACTCGCGAAAGAATTGGGTATACCGGTCGAGACCGTGGCGCGCCGCGTGGAGCAGCTGCACGAAGCGAACCCCATGCTCGGCCATCGCGGCTGCCGCCTGGCGATCACCTATCCGGAAATTCTGGAGATGCAGGTGCGCGCCATCATCGAAGCGGCCATCGAGTGCCACAAACAAAAGGTTAAAGTAATACCTGAGATCATGATTCCGCTCACGCTCGATAAAAAAGAGATGTGGATTCTTGAGCAGGCGACGCGCCACGTCGCGGATGAGCTGATCAAGGCCGCTGGGGTGAAGATTCCTTACACGGTCGGCACCATGGTCGAGTTGCCGCGCGCTGTTTTGCTCGCCGACGAAATCGCCGAGGTTGCCGAATTTTTCAGCTTCGGCACCAATGACCTGACGCAAACTGTGATGGGACTCTCGCGCGACGACGCGGGACGCTTCCTGCCCGACTACGTGGACGAAAAGAAGGCCGGCATTTTCCCCGGCGATCCGTTCCAGACGCTGGACATCAAGGGCGTCGGAATGATGGTTCGCATGGGCATCGAAAAGGGCCGCAAAACACGTCCAAAATTGAAGATTGGCATCTGCGGCGAGCACGGCGGCGACGCGGAAAGCGTGAAGTTCTGTCATCAGGTCGGCATGGACTACGTCAGCGCTTCGCCGTTCCGCGTGCCGATCGCGCGATTGGCGGCGGCCCAGGCGGTGGTGGAAGAAAAGAAAGCCGCGAAGGGCAAGCGCAAGTAGCGCTTTTGAGTGCGGCAGCGGAGCTGCCGCTTTTACGGTTGATACTTAAAGACTAAATGATAAGTTGGTATCGAAGTTTAGACCGTAAAAGCGGAGGCTTCGCCTCCGCACTCAAAAGGGTCTCCTCGTGTTCCATGGTCTGCGAGTTGCGGCTGCAACGGTGGCGCTCCTGCTCGCTGGGAGTTTTTGTGCCGCTGACCCGCCTGCGCAGGCAGGCTCCGCAGTTACGCTGCACGGAAGAGTCTTGGACGAAGACGGACTGCCCGTCGCCGGGGTTCAAGTAAAACTTGAAGGTTTGGGAAAACCGAAAATCTCCGCGCTAACCGACGACGCTGGATACTTTTCCATCAAAAATCTCGCGCCGGGCGAATACACAGTGCAGATGGAGAAGGTGGACTTCTTCATTTTGCGCGGACAGACCCTTCAGGTGACCGCCGGTTCCACGGAGTTTTCCTTCACGCTGAATCACATCCAGGAAGTGCGCGAAAAAGTGGACGTCGTAGCGGACCCCAACCGCATCGAGCCAACCGAAACTCCGCAATCCGCGACCCTCACCTCCACGGAATTTTTCTATATTCCGGTGCCCAGTTCCCATGATTATCGGCAGAGCCTGATTGCCCTGCCGCAAATCGTCCGCGATAACCAAGGGGTGCTGCATGTGGCCGGCGCCCGCGAGACGCAGGCGCAGTATCTAATGGACGGCTTTGAGGTCGGCGACGCGGTGAACGGAACGTTGACGATTCCCCTCATCGTGGATGCCCTTCGTACCGCGGAAATCGAAACCGGCAGATTCGGCGCCGAATTCGCGCACCCCGGCGCGGCCATTCTGAAATTCGAGACACCGGAAGGCGATGACCACTGGCGCTTCAATGCCACGGACTTTATTCCGGGGCTCAGATCAGACCAGGGCGTGAGGCTTGGGAATTATTATCCACGCATCACGTTTTCCGGGCCAATCGTGGCGGGAAAACTCTGGTTCCTGCAATCGTTCAGCGTCGACCACACGCTGAACGTCGAACGGGACATTAAAACGGGCAATAACACCGCCGAGCAGTGGAGCGGCGACTCTTTTTCGCGCTTGTTGTGGCACGTGGCGCCGAACGACAGCCTGCATTTCACGTTGCTCTACAACAACGAAAGCGACACCAGCGTGGGACTCGATTCGCTGCATCCGCAATCGACAACGCTTGACGAGCCCAGCAACCGCCTGTTCGCTTCGGTGAAAAACCAGTTGTGGTGGAACCACACGCTGTTTGAAGTGGGTTTCGCCGAAGACCGCACCGTCCGCGATTTCGATCCGCAAGGCAACGCGCCTTATCTCTTGTTCGTGAATGGCGCACAGGGAAATTTTTTTCAACGTTCGGACCAGTCGAGCCGCCGCCACCAGTTTTTTGCCGACGCCATCCGCCCGGGTTCTCACTGGCACGGCTTGCACACGTTTTCCGTGGGCACAAATATATCGGTGGTGGTGCTGAATCAATCGAGCCAGCGCGGCGAAATTCAGGCCTTCAACGCGCCGGCACAAAACACGCCGCCACAACCACAAAAGGTGCGGCAGACGACGTTCACGGGGAACGCGACTATCGACGTAGACAACACGCTTGCGGGCGCTTTCGTGCAAGACAACTGGACCCTGAGTTCGCGCTGGGTGGCACAGGTAGGCCTTCGCGGCGATTGGGACCAGTTTGTCCGCCAGGCGATGGTGCAACCGCGCGCCGCGGTGAACTATCTGCCGTTTGCAGACGGCCGCGGAAAATTTTCCATCGGCTGGGGAATTTACAACATTCCGCTGAATCTTTCCGTCCTGGGGCAGACGCAGGATCAGCAACAGGTGGACACGCTCTACAACCCCGCCACGGGCGCGATGATCGCGGGCCCGGCGACCAGCACTTTCACGATGCCCGCGCACGGCCTGCAGCAGCCGTTCTTCGACATCACCAGCGCCGGCTGGCAGGAACGCATCTGGAAAAAAACGATCGTTTCCGTGGAACTGCTGGCGCGCAACGGCCACCGCGAGCTGGCGTTCCAGACCTCGAACCCGGGGCAGATTGGCGGCGTGTTTCTGCTGCAATTCACGCGGCGCGACAAATATCGCGGCGCAACGCTCGCCGCACGGCATACATTTGAAAATGGCGCGGTCCTGTTCGGCAGTTACACGCGGTCGCGCGCGAGCACCGATCAGGCGTTGGATCCGGTTCTCGGCGCGCTGTTTTTTCAGCCGCAGCAGGGCGCACCGCTTTCCTGGGACGCGCCGAACCGCGCGCTCTCCTGGGGCACGATACCGACGCCGTTCTGGGGCATTGATTTCGCGTATTTGTTTGAGTACCGCACCGGGTACCCGTTCAGCGTGGTGAACCAGCAGCAATTCCTGATCGGCGCGCCGAACCGCCTGCGTTTTCCGGATTACGCCAGCCTGAACATCAGCCTCGAGAAGAAATTTCGCTTCCGCAAATATCTTTTCGCGGTGCGTGGTTCGGTGATCAACCTTACCGACCGCCAGAATCCGACCGTGGTGGTGAACAACATTGACGCCGTGGGCGTGACGCCTCCGTTCCTGCAATTTTCCGGCGGCCAAGGCCGCGCCTTCACTGGTCGCCTGCGGTTTTTGGGGAAACGATAGTAGCAATGTGTAGTGGCCGATCTTAAGATCGGCCACTACACGATGTTTCCGGTGGATTTAGTCACGCGATAATGTTGTAGCTGACGCCGGGAGTGGTGCTGGCGATCCAGGTAAGTTTCACCGTGCGCGGCGACGGGCGGAACAGCATCAAGCGGGGCGCAGCGGTGATGCCGCTGGTGACGAGGAACCACGTCACAGAGAGCAGCAACGCCACGATAACGGAAACTCCCGCGACGATTTTGGCGTTGCGCGACACGCCTTCGCGGCGCATCAGCAGGACCTGGCCGACCATCAGCACCACGCAGACGATGCCGATCGCTCCAAAGGTGATAATCCAGAGAATGCTGGGTGGTTGCGGCACAAGCGAAGGAAAGTCGGAGAAGCGGCTCTTAAGCCAGGGATCCAGCCAGATGTTTTCCACAGTGACGATGAACAGCGCGGTAGTTAGCAGCCAGGTGAGGCTAAGCGTGAGTGACTTCCGCATGGTGGGCTGGAAAGGCCTGGAAGCCATCTGTTCCCTCTACGCGATCAGGGACGCCCAAACTCTAATGCAAATTGGGTTCAGGCTCCAGCCCAAAATGGAATTTAGGCGTGATTACCCTTAGCAGTACTAGTAGTCAGACGAGAGAGATTTTCTCCCTCCAGGGGTCCTGGGGAGGGGCAGGAGTTTCTGCTGCAGCAGAGGCCGCCGGGTGGGTCACGGTCTCCGGCGATGTGGGTGCGATTTGAGGAGTGTCGGCCTGACCGGGAGAGGCATGGTTGGCGGCAACCGACTGGGCAGCAGAGGCGGCCTCGGTTGGCTGCTCTGCGGGCGGAGAGATATTGCGTGCGTCGATCGGCAGCAACGTTGAATTCTGCGCCGCCCACTTTGCGGCCAGGCCATTCAGCGGGCTTTTGGTGTTGAATTCCTGATAGGTGATCATGCGGCCGATGCGGATGATCAAGTCATCCAGGCCTTCGGAAGCCGCCCAGAAGTCGCCGATGCAGACCATGGCGTCATCAAAGTTGGGGTGGAAAACGGGCGTAAGCATGCGGCACTGCGGGGCGCGGCGCGGGTAGCCGAGCGAGAGATTGACTTCAAGCACGTGGACCTGGCGCTCCAGGATTTCACCGCTGGGCGCGACGTACAAGCCGCGAATGTTGTAGGTGAAGCGATAAATCTCCGGAGGCATACCGGCGGTGCCGGTGATCTGAATCAGCGGCCACTTGGCCAAGCGCGAGGTCAGCGTCTGGTGGTCCAGCAGCAGGCGGCGGGTGCGAGGCGAAGGCATCGGTCTTTGCGTTCCTGTTCCTCAGCTGAGGATGCCGGTGTTTTTCCACCGGTGGATCCGATTGATATGGTACTGCAAGTAGATAGTGCTGAAGAAGAAGGTCATCACGCCGCTTAAAGTGAGGGCGATGTTTTCCTTGGTGTTGTAATACTCCTCCATCGCCTCCCGGATTTTGAAAATGCCGACAACGTAGGCGATCAACCCCGCAAAAATAAGCAAGCCGCCCAGAAACAGGAGTCCGTCTTTGTGGCTCGCGGCCGCAAACCCGAAGGCAAAAATCCCCGCGAGAAAGCCCGCCGGATACATGGCCACCAGCACCATGGCTTTGTTCGTGCCGCTCAGGCGGCGCGCCCAGTTGGCCAGGATCAGGACCCACACCCAGTTGAACAACAGGCTCAGCAATCCCAGGAACTGCCCGCCAATTACAATCACCAGCAAAACCGCCCAGTGCAGGTTCGGCGGCAACGGCACGGTTTCGACCGGCGCGGCCGCAGCGACCGGTGCCGCCACGGGCGCGGGAATGTTTCCGAGAATCTGCGAAACGGGAACCCAATCTGCCAGGCCTTCGCTCTTGGCCAGATCGGTGGGCAGGATGCGCCCGGCTTGCGCGTATTCCTGCATCTCGGCGAGAGAATACGGGCCAAACTTTTGTTCGCCGCGTTGAACGAAATATTCCATGAGCGTCTAGTCCTAGGATTTGAATTTGATTCCCGCGCTGTCGCGATCAACGGTGCAGACATCTATGACGGCCCAGACCCAAGTCATGAATCCGGCGAAACCCAGGGTGAACGCGGTGAGGCAAAGCTGGGCAACGGCTTTGCGCTTGTAGCCGGCGTAAAAATTATGAGCGCCGAAGAAACCGAGCAGCGCGCCGAGGACGATAAAGGTACTGCGATTTTTGGCGTTGGGATCCGGCTCCAGATTGAAGTCAAAGGAAGGCGCGGCGGTCGAAGCAGGGGCGGGCACGGGAGGCGCGTCAAAAAACATGCTGCCGACGCCGACACGTGCCATGGGGCGAGTTATGTGTGGCGCAGCGGTGGCGGCGCCCGGCGGCAGAGGAGGCGGAGCAGCCTTGACCGGCTTCGGCGGGGCGTTGGGATTCCAGCCCGGAGGCATCAGCCCGATTCCGGGAAGCATTGTTGGCAAACTGCCAACTGTGGGAGCAGGAGCGGCGCCGGCGATCGGAGCGGCAATGTCGCGCCGCGTGACGCTGACTTTTTGCTCATCGGCGGGCGCAGCGCTGCAGCCGAAGACCGTGCAGCCGCCGTTTTCCGTGTAGCAATCGGCGTGGTGCGGGGTGCCGCAGCCGGTACAGAGGAACTGCTCCCCGGAATCAGGCTCGATGGGCGTGCGGCAATAGGGGCAGACGGCGGCGCTCATGAGCGGTGCCGCTCCTTGTAGCGGAAGGCGTAGCGGCCGATCTGCAGCAGGTCGCCGTCCTGAAGCACGCGCGTACTGACGGGGCTGCCGCCGACGTACGTTGCGCCGAACGCTTTGATCTGCACACGGGAACCGCTGACCGCGACGACGGCATGCTGCGGGAGGATCGACGGATCCTTGAAGAGATAGATGTCCGACTGCTGCTGGCTGCCGATGCTGCTGAGCTGTTTGTAAAGAATGAACTGCTTGCCCGCGAGGGGACCCGCAGTGACATAGAGCCAGCGATCTTTCAGCGCGCTTTCGACCAAGCCCATGGCTACGCCCGTGGCGATGCCGACCAGAGCAAAGCCGATGGCGCGGCTGGGGGCGCCGCCCTTGGTGGCCATGGCGATGGGATCGAAGATGGTGCCGCCAAGCCCCGCGCCAAGCAGGCCGCCGATGATTCCGTACTTCGCTTTTTTGAAGGACTGGCCGACGATGCCATAAATCGTGCCGCCGGCGGCGCCAAACACCGCCCACGCAATTCCACGCGCAATCCACGCGGCGGGATTGCGATAAGAGACCACGCCCATCTGCGCGCAAAGACCGAGTCCCACGGTGTAGATGAGGTTGGCGACTAACTGGAAAATAAAACCAAGAATGATGCCGAGCGGCAGAGCGAGCACGCCGCGCAGCAGGGCTTTCGCAAGCGAGCGCTCGACAATGCTTTCCGAAACGCCAAAGCCGATGCACATGAAAGTGATGATCGCCGGAAGCAGCAGGATATTTCCCCAGCGGTTCGCGCCAGCACCGTCCACGAAGCCGGGTTCGCACAGCGCCCAGCCGAGCATCGCGCCGAGGAGACCGGCCATGCCGAGATAAAACCAGCCTTGCAGAAGGAAGCTGCCGTGCTCGTCGGCGACGATGGGCGCTTTGTCGGCGGCATCGTTGATGGAGCCATAGGACTTTGCGGCGGGCGTATCGGAAGAGGCCGCGGCAGGATTGGGGCCTTCGACGGGAACGATGACGCCGGCCAAGTCTTCGGCAGTGATGCGAAGAGGTTCTTTGTCGTTAGGGGTGGGCATCGTTCCTCTTTGTCTGCGGCTTGCTGGCGTCGGGCGAATTGGGCGCTGGCGAATTGCCCGGGGCCGGAGCCGGAGCGGAATTCGGGGAAAGAGAATTGAGAAAATTCTGATCCATGAACTCCTTCAGAGGCCGGCCGGTTTGCGGGTCGACGGGAATGGGTACCGCGATGGGGCGCGGGAAAAAATACCAGACGAGCAGGCCGCCGATGATGAGCACGGCGAGATGAGAGAAGAGCGTGGAGGCGGTGCGAGCGAGCTTTGAGAGATCTTCGTCGGAGCCGGAATCGTCAGTGTCATTGCTCTTGGCGTTGTGGACGGGCTCTTCTTCCCATTCGGAATCGGACTCGGAGGCGCGAATCGGCTCGGGCTTGTTCGAGGCGTTTGCGGGTTCGCCGCCGTGAGCGTCGGTGAAGGCGAAGCGCGGAATGCGTTCAAGGTGGCTGCCATGCCAGCCGAAGCAGCCTTCTTCGTCGGAGTGGGGGTCGAAGACCCAGGCGACCTGTTCGGGAGCGGAGAAAAAGTTTTTGTGAATGAAGGTGTCGTGATCGGAGAGAAAGACGCCGAACCCGGGGTGCGAGTGATACCAGCCGACGATGCGCTCGTCGGGGAAGTCGCGGTCCTTGATTTTGTAAATGTGCTCCCAGGTGTCTTGCGTGAAGGTGACGTGGGCCCCACCCTGCGCGGCATTGGCGCCGGCGATGCAGGAACGGACGTGCGTGGCGCCGTCTTCGAAGCCGCCGATCAGGACGCCGCAGACTTCGGTTTTTAGATTTGTGCGGGCGTGCTGGCGAATTTGTCGTGCGACTTCTGTGCTGATGCGGACGTTGGCATGTTTGTCTTTGCCGGATTTGGACATCACGCGCCGCCTTGGGCCAGCGGGCCGAGAACGGCGGGCGCGTCACCGGCGAGAAGATAGCCTATTTCGCGGGAGGATGTGCGGGCGGTGAAAATGTCAAAGGGAGGCAGGCCGAGTTCGCTGAGCTTCCGCGAGCCGTAGGATTCGCGGCCTTCATATCCGTGAAGCGTGTGGACGATGCGCATGTGGCCGTCAGCGGGGCAGCGGCCGGCTTCGTAGCTGATGGAACCGACGGGAACGAAGAGAATTTCCTCTGTGGCGCAGTGCGGGCAGACGAGTTTGTGGAGGACGTCGCGGCTGAATTCGATGGTGAGTTCCATAGGAGAGAGATCGCTAGCGGCGCGCTGCCACAATTCGTGTAGCGTGAGTTCGCTGGAGCCTTGCGGCAGGGAAACGATGGAGGGCAGCGTGTAGTGGCTCATGCAGTCGGGATTCACGGTGTATTCGACGCGGTAGGAAGAGTGCTGCAGGCCCTCGAAGACGAAGCCGCCTCCTGAAAGCGTGGGCAGGCCGTGGAGAAGTTTGACGGCCTCCTGAACCTGAATGCCGGCGATGATGGAAGAGATTGTCGGCGTGGTGGGAACTTTGCCTTCGGTGACTTCTTCGTGAGTGAGCAAGTTGCAGGACATGCGGCGCTCGAGGATGGCCCAATCCACTTCGCCGAGCGTGCATTCGTAGCAGGGTGCCGCGCCGGGAAGAAAGACACGCGCAACGCCGTTAATGCCTTCAATCGCGCCGTCGATCCAGGGGCGATTCACTTTCCAAGCGGAGCGGTTGATCCAAAGGCGGGCTTCGCGATTGTCTAGGCCGGCGAGAATCAGATCGCACGAAGCGAAGAGGCCGAGGCCGCACTCGCGCGTGACATTCGCGACGATCGGCTGCAACAGGGCATCGGGCGCGATGGAGAGATACGCGCTGGCGGCGGCATTGACTTTGAAATCGCCGATATCGCTTTCGCGAAAAAGAATCGTGCGCGAAAGATTCGATTCGTCAATCTTGTCCATGTCCACGATGACGACGTGCCGGAAGCCGAGGAGCGCGAGATTTTTCAGGATTTCATTGCCGAGCGCGCCGGCGCCGATGACGAGCACACGCGCGGCCGCAAGCTTCTCCTGGTCCCACCAGGGAATTAGCCGGAGGCGGCTGTAGCGATCTTCGTGGAGATCGCTTTTGGAAATGGTGGCCATGGGCGCGTGGCGGGCTCAGCCCGCGGTGATCTCCGGCTGCAGGCGAAGGATGTCGCCGTCCTGCACCTGGGCTTCGGCGAGGGTTTGCGTGTCCTGAATCTGGCGGCCGGAATTTTTGTGATGGAATTTGTAGCTGAGCGGCGCGCCGTCGGGGCCGTTGGTGGGGAGACGCAGCTTTTGAATCAGCACGGCGATGATTTTGTTACAAGGCGCATCGTCGGGGAGTTCCACGGGGACGCGCTTGTTTTCCGTGGAGTCGTAGACGGTGACGTTGATCGTGGCCATGAACCGGTGTCTCCCAGGCAGAGAATTATTTCGGAGCCTTCT
>Ga0210399_10000786_pt1 | contig 24886 bp, 21 predicted proteins | sample IncBWC14MmetaG_FD_150865 | JGI IMG/M metagenome (GOLD analysis project Ga0210399, IMG submission 150865) | Forest soil microbial communities from Barre Woods Harvard Forest LTER site, Petersham, Massachusetts, United States - Inc-BW-C-14-M | ecosystem: Environmental > Terrestrial > Soil >... | reverse complement strand
GTTCACGGCCTGGCCCACTGCCCAGAAGATTACGCCCGCGACCAGCAGAGTCGCGCCGATCCAAAGCCAACGACGGTTGTCCATAAAAGAGTCTCCCTAAGTTGCCCTCGCGCCTAGGTTAGTGAACGGAATTGGCGGTTGAAAGTTACGGACGTACCTGAAAGGCGATGGCGGGATCGAAGTTCGCTGGCACGATTTCAAGGAAGCGTTCCAGAAATTGCACACTTTCCGCAACCGGCTCACGACTCACGGTCACTGAGATGCGTATCCTTGAGAACTGGTGAAGCCGACGTCTAGATATCCTTCATCTCTGGTATCTGACAAACTTCGACGTCCCGAATGGACTCGCTGTTCGGTGTTTGACCGAAAGAGAACTGAGGGATGGTGGTTAGACAAAGCAGAAGGATCCAGCGAGGAATCCTCAGAAACACCAAGCTTGTCTATGTGATGCTGACTTCGGTGTAGGTGCCATACACCTGGCGCAGGGCTTCGCAGATTTCGCCCACGGTGGCGTAGGCGCGCACGGCGTCCACGATGTAGAGCATGGTGTTGGCGGAGGAGACGTTGCCATTTGTGCCGGCATTCGGTTCTTGTGCCGCGGCCTTCTTCAGCGCCTCAAGGGCGCGGTGCACAGCCTCATTCGAGCGGCGAGCGCGCAGGGTCTTCAACTTTGCCGACTGCTGGCGGGCCACCGTCTCGTCGATGTAGAGAATGTGCGGCGACTCTTCTTCAATGACGAACTCGTTGGCGCCGACGATCACTTTCTCGCGGGCCTCGACTGCGCGCTGGTACTGGTAGGACGCTTCAGCTATTTCTTTCTGCGGATAGCCGCGCTCGATGGCCTTGACCATGCCGCCCATGGCGTCTAGCTTGCCGAAATAGTCGAGTGCGCCGTTTTCCATCTGTAGCGTTAAGTTTTCCAAGAAATATGACCCGCCCAGAGGATCGACCGTTTGTGTTACGCCCGACTCATACGCAATGATCTGCTGCGTGCGCAGCGCGATGCGAGCGGCTTCTTCGGTGGGCAAAGCGAGGGCCTCGTCGTAGGAGTCGGTGTGCAGCGACTGCGTTCCTCCCAACACTGCCGCCAGAGCCTGTATGGCAACACGCGCAATGTTATTCATCGGCTGCTGTGCGGGCAGAGATACTCCTGCCGTCTGGGTGTGGAAGCGCATCAGCCAGGTGCGCTGGTTCTTCGCGCCAAAGCGGGTCTTCATTACTTGACCCCAAATCTTCCGGGCGGCGCGGTATTTGGCGATCTCTTCGAAGAAATCATTGTGGGCGTTGAAGAAGAAGCTTAGCCGCGGACCGAACTCATCGACATCAAGCCCGCGCCGCTTTGCCCACTCCACGTATTCGACGCCGTCGTAGAGCGTGAACGCCAGTTCTTGTAAAGCGGTGGAACCGGCTTCACGAATGTGATATCCGCTGATGGAAATTGTGTTGAAGCGCGGCGTGAACTTCGAACCGAACTCGAAGGTGTCGATGACCAGCCGCATCGACGGCGCGGGGGGATAGATGTATTCCTTCTGCGCGATGTATTCCTTGAGGATGTCGTTCTGAATCGTGCCGGAAATCTTCTTCCAGTCGGCGCCCTGCTTTTCCGCGACCACCAGATACATGGCCCACAGCACCGAAGCGGGCGAGTTGATGGTCATCGAGACCGTGGTCTTTTCCAGATCGATGCCGCCGAAAAGAATTTCCATGTCTTCGAGCGAATCGATGGCGACGCCGCACTTGCCGACCTCGCCTTCGCTGGCCGGATGGTCGGAGTCGTACCCCATAAGAGTGGGCAGATCGAAAGCGACCGAAAGGCCGCTGCCACCGTGTTCGAGCAAGTATTTGTAGCGCTGGTTGGTTTCCTCGGGCGAGGCGAAGCCCGAAAATTGCCGCATGGTGAACAGCTTGCCGCGATATCCGGTGGCGTGAATGCCGCGCGTGTAGGGCGCTTGGCCGGGATAGCCGAGGTATTGTTCCTCGCTCCAGTCTTCCGGGAGATCGGCTTGGGTGTAGAGGCGGCGAATCGGGACGCCTGAAATCGTGGTGAAGCGCGCGTGGGCGTGCTCGTCGAGATTCACGCCGGTGGGCGCGCCAATCGGCCGCTCAGGAGATTTCTCGAGCGTAGGCGCGAGCGTCTTCTCAGCCCATGTTTTTTCGGCGGCATTCGGATGGCGGTTGTCAAAGACGTCGGCGATTGGACTCTCGGCGACTTGCGGCTTCAGCGGCTTCTTTTCCATGCTTGCTTTCCCCATCAACGCGCTCTTTCTCGATGATAGGGAAGTGAGCGCGTGGGAGCAAGACGGGGGTGCGGCATCATAACGACCGGTCGGTCTGCATTACGTTCGTCCCGGTCATCTGAGCGAAGTGGGACGTTCGCGAATGCGAACTTCCCACGCAGTCGAAGGATCCCTATGCCTGCTTCTTTAATCCGATGCTCGAAAGGTGTCCCTTCCACGGCTTCTTAGAGGACTCTAAGCGGGGTTACGGGCGGAAGAGAACATAGGGATCCTTCGACTCCGCGAGTGCTTCGCTTTTGCGAAGCACTCGCTACGCTCAGGATGACAATCTAATCTGCTTGCGCGAGAGTTCCCATGCCTTGGCGTATTTCCACGAAACGTAAACGGCGTGGTAGAGGTGCAGCAGCAGGCCTTCGCGGCCGTCGAGGAAGCCGAGGCGGAGGAAATAGTTGTAGAGGAATGTCGCCAGCGGTCGCAGGACTATGTTGATCGCGCTGAACCGGACTTTTCCGTTGGTCTTCGCCACAACCATTTCTGCACCGAGCGACGAGTAGCGGTTCATGTGCTCGATGTAATCAGAGATCCTGGGGTAGGAGTGGTGGAGGAGTGCGCCGCTCTGAATGTGTCGGACAAATCCTTCGACGTGAACATCCTCATGCACCGCGCGACTTTCAAACTTGCCTTTTCCACGACGGAAGAGTCGCAGCTTCGGATCAGGCCAATACCCGCCGTGCCTGATCCAACGGCCGAGAAATTCATTCCTCCGGGGGATCCATACGCCGCTGAAATCAGTGCCAATGTCAAGCGCAGGTCCAGTGACCGGGAGGGAACGATCTGCGGCATTCTTGCCAAGAGCAGACAGGCGTTCGAGAGCGTCCAACAGTTCGCGCAAGGCTCGTTGCAGTGGGAGATCGAGTTCCTCGTCCGCATCGAGACTCAGAATCCAATCTCCGGTTGCCTTGTCGATGGCCGAATTCTTCTGCGCGGCGAAGCCTTTCCATTTTTCGACGAACACTTTCGCGCTGAACGATTTTGCAATCTCGACCGTGCGATCGGTCGAGCCGGAGTCGACGACGATGATTTCTCCTTTGCCGTCGGCCACCAAGGGCTGCACGCTGGAGAGCGTGCGGCCGAGGTTGGCTTCTTCGTTGAAGGCAACGATCACGACGGAAAGATTCATCGGGGCGTAGTTTATCAGGCGCTTGGGTGCGCGGATGCTGCCGGAGAGCGCTCCGACAAACACAAGGTCCCTCGACTGCGCATTGCGATTGCTAAGGCAATCGCAATGCTCCGCTCGGGATGACAGAGTGGTGGGAGGCTACATTTGGCCTCCCGGCGGTGCAGGCTGCGGAGATGTGGAAATCGGCTGTCCCGCGGGAGCCGCGTCCTGACGCGGCGCGACATACGGCACGTTCGGCAGGTGCGTGACCTGGCCGCGGGTGGCGTCAGCGACGTCGATTCCAGCGTGATCGAGCAGCAATCCGGTGGCGCGATCCAGCTCGATGCGCGACTTCTCGTAGGCTGCTTTTGCTGAGACCAGATTGGATTCACCGGTGGTCAAAGTGGCCGCGTCCTGCAGGATTGCGGTCTGCGTGGTCAGGCCTACTTTCAGTTTCTGCAGGTCGGCGTCCAGGGTCTGACGGGCAAAGTCTACTGCGTATTGTGCGGACTGTACCGCAGCGCGGTTCTGCTTGACATCAAATTGTGCATTGCGCACTTCGATCCGAACCTGATTCTCCAGCTGGAGTTCGCGCACCTGCGCCTGGCGGTACTCCAGTTCGGCGCGTACCTGATTCGATTGCGCCAGCCGGTTGCGAATGGGGATGGTGAGGGTCAAGCCAACGCCCTTGTCAGGGGCGGTAGCATTGACCAGCTGATTCAGAGTTGCGCCATAGCTCAACGAATTCGCGCGGTGAAAGATGGGCGGGGGTGAGCAAGGATTGCCATTTTGCTGGCATAGCGCGTTCAAGTCTCCGCCAACGCCGGAGCCCCCGTAGTAGGCGAATGCGTCCAGCGTGGGCAGCATCGAGTTGCGGACGGCCTTGGTGTTGATGTCGCGCGAGTTGAGATCGATGCGCGACTCGACCAGTTCCGCGCGATGGTGCATTGCGTCGTTGATCATGTCCTGAATAGGAATAACCGGCTCCTGCTCTGGCACCTGCACGCTTGAGGTGGGGACGACATCGGCCTCTGCGAGCACGGGATCTTCGATGCTGCGGCTGAGCGCGTTTTTCATGAGCAATTGCTGCAGTTGCAGGTTGTTCTGGGCCACGATCAGATTCTGCTGGCCGGTGGCAACTGTGCTCTGCGCGCTTACGACCTGAATGGGAGGAGCGGTGCCGACTTGCGCCTGGCGCTTGCTGTCGTCGAGAGCCTTCTGAGCGTAGGTCAGCGACTCCTGCTGGACCCGCACATTCTCGTAGGCGAAGACCAGGTCCCAATACATGTTCTCGATCTGGTCAACGGTAGTGATGACCTGCAGGCGGAAAGCCACATCGGAAATCTCTCGGTTGTTCCGGGCAATGCGAATGAATCGCGTGTTGGGAAGGGAACCGAATCCCTGGAGGAGGTTTTGGGTGAGTCGGAATTGAAAGTTTGAGCCGAGTTGTGGGCCCAGCAGGCTTACGGTACTGTTGGTGGTCACATGGGTGTTGTTAAAACCCGCGGTTAGAGTGGTGCCCCAGTGAAAGCCCTGGGTATAGGCAATGTCCGAAGTGTAAGTGTTTTGCGAAACGACGCCGCCGGGAGCGGGGCTGAGTAAGCTCACGGATTCGGTGTTGTTCTTGTCGAGTTGAAACGTGCCGGTGAGCTGCGGATCGAAGCTGGTAATGGGCGATCCGACGCCCAGGGTCGAACTGACCAGGCCGTTGGTTCCGGTGCCGGCGCCGCCGGCCGCGACGGTGGTGCCGCCGGTGCCCGATCCCACAGTGCCGCCGAGTCCGCCGACGCCTCCGCCGGGCGTGTTCTGCACGATGCCGGTGTTGACGCCGAGAATGCTGGCGCCGGATTTCGCCCGCAGCAGGTCAGCTTCGGCGATGTTCAGGTTATAGCGGGCGATGTCGAGGTCGAGGTTGTTCTCAAGGGCGAGTGCGACGGCGTCGTCGATCGAGAGATAAATCTTGCCATCCCGCATCAGCGAATCGATGCGCGGCGAGTTGCCCAGGTTCGGCTGCGCGACGTCCACTGGCTTGTAGGGCTGCAGAACTTGAGGGAAGGCCGAGCGCGGAATCGAATAGTCCTTCAGATGGACGGTCTGTGGCTGGGCGGGCTGGGGCGCTGCGGGGGGCGCGGCTTGCTGTGCCCAGATTGCTGGAATAGTCCCCGATAAAAGGACCGAAGCCAGGTACAGCGGCAGCAGCCGGGCCATCGAAATCAAACGCGGTAAGAGCATAGGTCTTCTCCTTGGATGAAAGCGGGCGCGCATTTTTCGCGAGCGGAATTCCGATAATGCCAGTATTGGATGCAGAACGTAAAACCGGGTCACTTCATCTTAGCGGGAGAAGTTTCATGGAAAAGGCGGGAGATTGTAAAGAATTGTGAGGGAGAAAAGCGAAAGCGCCGCTGTCGGTGAAGAACAGCGGCGCCGTGAAGTTGGTCCCAGCGACTATTGCTGGGGCGTTGGCGGTGCCGGCTGAGCCGGTTGCGTCATCGACGGCAAGTCCTTGCGCGGCGCAACGTAGGGAACGTTAGGCATACGGTTGACCTGTCCCTTGGCGGCGTCGTCAATGTTGATGCCGGCGTGATCGAGCGTGGTACCTACGGCCCGGTCGAGTTCGATACGCGCCTTCACGTAGTAAGCCATGGCCGAGATCAACGTAGACTCGGCGGTGGCCAGCGCGCTCTGGGTTTGCAGAACCGCGGTTGTGGTCGAGGTGCCGAACTGATATTTCTTCTGTTCGGCGTCCAGTGACTGCTTGGCATAATCCACTGCGGCTTGGGCGGAGGCGACACTGGCTCGGTTCTGCTCGACTCCGAACTGCGCGTTGCGGACCTCGATGTTGATCCGGTTCTCCGATTGTTGGAGCGCCAACTGGGCCTGCTGGTACTCCAGTTCGGAACGGATTTGCGTGGCCTGGGCGGCGCGGTTGCGGAGTGGGATGTTGAGCTGCAGGCCCACGCCCTTATCGGGAGCCGTGGAGTTGACCAGCTGATTCAGAGTGGCTCCGTAGGTGGTAGTGGGGAAAATCGGGTTCTGCCCGGCGCCGGTTCCAGCACAACCAAACCCGGGATTGTTCGGGTCGGTGCACAAGTTTGCCGGATTTTGCGATCCGCCAACGCCTGTGCCGCCGTAATAAGCATAAAAGTCCAGCGTGGGCAGCAGAGCATTGCGCACCGCTTTGTTGCTCAGTTCACTGGTGTTGAGCGTGATGCGGGACTCCACCAGCTCGGCGCGATGTCGCAAAGCCTCGGCCACCAGATCCTGCGTGGGCTGAACAGGTTCCTCGGCTGGAATTTCCATGGTAGACGTGGGAATCACTTCAGCCCCGGCCAGAGCCTGATCGCGCAGGGTACGGCTCAACGCGTTCTTCATGTACAACTGCTCCAACTGCAGGTTGGTGAGGGCTACGGTCAAAGTTTGCTGGTCTTGCGCGACCGTACTCTGGGCGCGGACGACTTCGATGGGCGCCAGGCTGCCGATTTCGACCTGCTTCTTGGTGTCGGAGAGGGTTTTTTCGGCGAAGGCCAGGGACTCTTTCTGCACCCGCGCGTACTCGTAAGCGTAGACCAAATCCCAGTACATGGTCTGAATCTGGTCAACCGTGGTGATGATTTGCAGGCGGAAGGCCACGTCGGAAAGTTCGCGATTGTTCTTCGCGATTTTGATAAACCGCGTGTTCGCAGCGAAACCCATCCCCTGCAGAAGATGCTGCGTGACCGTAGCCTTGAAGCCAGAAGCGAGCGCTGGGTTGCTAGCGGAGAAGAAGCTATTGGTGGTGGTTCTCGTGTTGTTAAAGCCAACGGAAAGATTGGTTCCCCAGTTGAAGCCTTGCACGTAGGAAAAGTTTACCGTCCCGGTGTTCTGGGCCAAGGAACTGCCTGGAAGCACGCCTTGGAATATGCTGGTGGACTGCTGGCTGAAATGATCCTCTTGCAGTGTGCCGGTGAGAATGGGATCAAAACTCGTGATCAGGGATCCAAGGCCAAGCGTGGATCCGTTCAGGCCTCCAACGCCAGCGCCAGCGCCGCCCGCACCGAGGCTGGTGCCGCCGGTACCGGAGCCTACTTGGCCACCAAGCCCGCCTACGCCGCCGCCGGGGGTGTTTTGCACAATGCCGCTAGGAACACCGAGAATGGCCGCGCCAGCCTTGGCACGCAGCACATCGGTGTCGGCGATATTCAGATTGTAGCGCGCGATCGCGATGTCGAGGTTATTCTCCAGCGCGAGCGCGATGGCGTCATTCAGCGACAGATAGAGCTTGCCTTCGTGCATGAGCTGATCGATGCGCCCGGTGTTCGCAAGATTCGGCGCGGCCAGGTGCCGAGGCGTGTACGGCCCGATGGGATTGGGAAAGTGCGACACCGGCTTGGAATAGTTCAAGATGGGCAACGGCTTGTCGGGTAACGGCTGTGAGGCGGGAGCCGCAGGCGGCTCCTGGGCCCAACACGCGAAGGTCAGCGTTGCGAATAGGCTGGCAGCGGCGGCGAGCCGCAGGGTCGAGGCTAAACGTGCGAATGGCATCTACTCATCTCCGTTCGTTAGTTACCAGTTCGTTCGTACAGTTCGTTTAAGAACCAACTGATTAAGACCTTGCTGCGAATTCACTTTGGGTTTTGCCTGAGACAGCCAAACCAACAAAAATAAATCCTGCTCAGGCTTAGGTACGCAAGCCGCCGGCGGAAGGTTCCTGAAAGCTGGGAGAAAAACCAACTTTTCCCCGTGCTGCGCCGGCCGCGTCCCTCGTCCCCGGTGTTCTGTTCACGCCGTTTTCTGGGACTTAGCGGCCGAGCGGCCTCATTTGCGAGGGCCGACGCTCCGCGGAAACCTTCCAGTATAGCTGACCGGACCGGACTAGCCCGGCACCGTTTCGCTTCTGGAACTGGTACATTGCTGGCAAAGCCTGAATGCGTTTGGATGATGCAACGACCACGCACGACTCGAAAGATCACGGGATGCGCAATCTCAAAGTGACTCTCTCCTATGACGGGGCGGATTTCTCCGGCTGGCAGGTGCAGCCCGATGCCACCACGGTGCAGGGCACACTTGCCTCAGCCATTGGACGGATCACCGGCGAAAAGGTATTGCCGCAGGGTTCGGGTCGAACCGACGCAGGGGTGCATGCACTGGCACAAGTGATGACATTTGTGACGGAGTCGAGCGTTCCCACCGGGAACTTCGTGAAGGCGCTGAACGATATTTTGCCGGCGTCGGTGCGCGTGTTGGAAGTGGAGGAAGCGGCGCCGGAGTTTCACGCGCGGCACTCGGCGCGGGCGAAAGCTTATCGCTATCGAATTTATCGCGAATCGATCTGCCCGCCGTTTCTGGCGCGATATGTATGGCATTTTCCTTTTCCGCTGAATGAAGATGCGATGAGGCGGGCGGCGTCGCTCGTGGTAGGCGAGCATGATTTCACTTCGTTCGCAGCGGTGGATCCGGAGCGGGGGTGCGAGGATGCGGCCGTCTCGAACGTGCGCAAGATATTTTCCTCCTCGTGGGAGCGGCTGGGGGATGAGTTGGTTTATACGGTTCGGGGCTCGGGATTTCTGCACCACATGGTCAGAAATCTGGTCGGCACGTTTATTCTCGTGGGCAAGGGGACGTTACAAGTTGAGGATGTAACGCGCATCCTCGAGGCCTGCAACCGATCGGCTGCCGGTGCGACCGCGCCCGCGAGTGGATTGTATCTGGTCAATGTGGAGTACTAGCGGCCTGTAGCGCCGCGCTTGTGGGCATCAGGTGGTTGCTTTTCTCTGCGGTCTTGGCGGATCTTCTCAGCGAACTCTGCGGTTACAGCTCTTTTGCCGATGAAAACACAAAAGCTCTTAACCGCCGAGAACGCGAAGAAGAGCCGCGGAGATCGCAGAGGGTGGTTCAAGTGGAGGCTTTGTGGATCTGCATTCTTTGTATTCGCGGGCGCGCAACAGTGTGTGGCTGGCGCTCGTTGAGTTTGCCGTTGTTGCAGGGCTGTTTTGGGCTGACGTGCACCATCACATTTATGTCAGCAAGACTCCCTATTTATTCCTGCTGGGATGGGCTTCGCTGCGACTGCGCGGGATGAAGTGGAAAGACGTGGGCTTCGCGCGCCCGCGGAGTTGGAGGAACGCGTTGCTGCTCGGAGTTGCGGTCGGACTCGGCATGGAGGCGTTGGAGCTATTCGTCACCCAGCCGTTCTTGGCGCGATGGCTGGGGAAGATGCCAGACCTTTCCGACTTCGGGGACATGAAAGGAAATTTGAAGTTATTCCTCATCTACCTTGTGCTGGTCTGGACGCTGGGCGCCTTGGGTGAGGAGGTCGATTACCGCGGCTACCTGATGAACCGCGTGGCGGGCGTATTTCGCGAAACCAAGGCGGCGTGGGTAGTGAGCCTGATCGTGGTGAGCGTTGTCTTCGGCTGTGGCCACCTCGACCAGGGAGCCACGGGCATGATTGAGAATGTGTGGAACGGATTGCTGCTGGGGGCGCTGTATCTGGCTTGCGGACGGAATCTTGCGGTGCCAGTCATCGCGCATGCGGTGGGGGATACGCTGGACTTTGTGCTGATCTATCTGGGGAAGTATCCCGGAATGCATTGAGCGATTGGAGAGACGTAGCAAGCTGCGTCTTGACGGACTAAGATTTCAGTATGGCGACTGATCTGCAAATCGCGGCGCGGAAGATCGCGTCGGTGAATCCGGCGACGGGTGAAGTGCTGCGCGAGTTCGAGTGCGCGGGTGAAGATGAGGTTGGGGGTGTGGTGGCGCGGGCCCGGGCGGCGCAGGCGGCGTGGGCTGAATTAGGACTGCGCCGGCGAATTGCGATTCTGCGCGAGTTTCAGGCGAAGCTCCACGCCAAGAAATCTGAGATTGCTGCCGCCATCACGCGCGAAGCTGGCAAACCGCTGGTCGAGGCGCTGGTCACCGAAGTGCTGGTGGTGCTGGATGCAGCGCGATTCCTGATCGACAACGCGTGGGGGCGGCTGCGCGATGAACCGGTGCCGCACGGCAATCTGGTCACCAAGCTAAAGAGCGGATGGCTGGTGCGCGAGCCGCACGGCGTGATCGGGATCATCTCGCCGTGGAATTATCCGTTTTCGATTCCCGCGACGGAGACGCTGGCGGCGCTGGTAGCGGGCAACGTCGTGGTGCTGAAGCCCTCAGAGTTGACGCCGCTGGTCGCGCTGGAACTCGCGTCATTGCTGCATGCGGCGGGCGTGCCTGAGGATGTGTTTCAGGTGGTGGTGGGCGAGGGTGCGGCCGGGGCCGCACTGTTGCGATCGCCGATCGACAAGCTTGTGTTCACGGGCAGTGTTGGGACCGGGAAGCGGATCGCGGTCGCAGCGGCGGAGCGCCTACTTCCGGTCGTACTCGAACTGGGCGGCAAGGATCCCATGCTGGTGCTCGACGATGCCGACGTGGACGTGGCTTCGAGCGCGGCGGTTTGGGGATCGTTTGTCAACGCGGGGCAGGCCTGCTTGTCGGTCGAGCGCTGCTACGTTCACCGCAGTTTGTACGAAGCGTTTGCCAAGGCCTGCGCGGAGAAGACGATGCAGCTGCGCGTGGGCAACGGCATGGATTCGCATATCGATGTCGGACCGATGATCCGGGAGCGGCAGGTGCGGGTTGTGGAATCGCACGTGGAAGACGCGAAGGCGCGCGGGGCGCGGGTTCTGGCGGGTGGAACGCGGCTGCCGGAATTGGGCGTGAACTTCTATGCCCCGACAGTTCTGGACGACGTGACTCATGACATGCGCATCATGCGGGAAGAAACGTTCGGTCCAGTGCTGCCGATGATGGCGTTCGAGGACGACGATGAGGCCGTGCGCCTGGCCAACGACTCCGAATACGGGTTGGCGGCGAGCGTGTGGACTCGCGATTCGAGGCGGGGCGAGAAACTGGCGCGGCGCATTCATGCAGGCACTGTCATGGTGAACGATGTGATTTCGTGCTTCGGCATCAGCGAAGCTCCACACGGTGGCGTGAAAGCCAGCGGCGTGGGCCGCACCCACGGTCGCTTCGGGCTGGATGAAATGGTTCGGGTGAAGTACCTCGATATCGATCGCATGCCGGGGATGAAGAAAGTCTGGTGGCACGGCTATGGCGAGAGCTTCCGGTTGCAGATGGATGGCTTTCTGGATATGCAGTTCGCGCGAGGGCTGGGGATGCGGCTGCGCGGGGCGATGCGGGCGGCGGGAGTGGTGCGCCGCAAGCGGTTGTAGCGACGGGGAGCCGAGCTTGGCAGGTTCAGGTCGGCACGGTGCTCGTGCTATCGAAAATTGAGGGCCAACATGATCACAAGAAGAGAGTTTGGCGCCGGGGTCTTGGGAGCGGGAGCCCTAGCTACAGCCGGGAACCACGTTGCCGCGGCGCAACCCAAAGCCCCGAAGAATTCCCTCATGCACGTGGGTGGCGACTACCACAGTGTCATGGGCGGAGACATCACCTCGAAACAGAATCTCGAATATAACCTCCGCCATGGAGTGAAGCACATCACCGCCGAGGTCCGGAACCGTCCACAAGGCGGTTGGGATCCGGAAGCGCTGAAGCGGATGAAGGACAACTGTGACCGATACGGCGTTGTCTTTGAAGCGATACGCATGCAGTCCGATTACATCAACAAACTGCGCAAGGGGCCGGAACGCGAGCAGGAGATTGACACCATCGTTGCGAATATCCAGAAGGCTGCGCGGTGCGGCGTGAAGATCATTACGTACCACTGCGAGGTTATCCCCTATCGCAGGAACGGAAAAACGCCTGGACGCGGAGGTACCACCTCCGATTGTTTCAAGCTGGAAAGCGACTGGCAGTGTGTACCCACCGGGGACGCCGGCAGAGTAACGCATGAAGACTATTGGGAGCGCATCACATTCTTCCTGGAGAAAATTATTCCTGCCGCGAAAGAAAATGACGTCCGGATGGCATGTCATCCCGCCGATCCGCCGGGACTCCCGTTTGGCTATCAGGGAGTCGACCAATGGGATTCTCCCGCGATTTTCGAGGCCATCAAGCGTTACGAAGCGATTGTCAGCAGTCCATATAACGGCTTCCAGTTGGACCTAGGAAACGCAGCGTCCGGGTTGAAGAATCCGACGACGGAGGTACTGCCAATCGTTCAGTACCTTGCCCTACGGGGGAAGATTCACCAGATACACATGCGCAACATTCGGGGTAGTCTGAACAACTTCTGCGAGGTCTTCCCTGATGAAGGTGAGGTAGATTTCTCGAAAATCATGCGAATCCTGCGGGACACGCAATTCTCAGGCGCGATCTGTCCCGATCACTTACCTGGTCACCCCGACGATCCGGGTAGTTTTCAGGCTTTCGCGTTTGGTTACGGCTATATCAAAGGCCTGATTCAAGCGGTCAATGGCGAAGGGTGAGCCCTAAGTCGTTTCTCCTCGAGAATGACTAGTCCATGAGGGGCCGCCTCCGGGGAGGTAGAGCGCCACTGAAATCCAGAATCGTCCAGGTTAGCGCTTTGAGGGGTTCGCCGGGCATCAGCTTAATCGTCGACTCGATCGCCGTGGCTGCGGGGGTGCGAGATGACGAGGAAGCGCACGGGACTGGACGATGGATTGCGGATATGATGACGCTTCCCCGGCAGCACGCGGATGCCGGTGCCAGCATGTAACAACGTAGTTTGACCTTCCACTTCCATCAGGACTTCGCCCGAGAGGATATAGAAAAACTGCTGCGCTTTGGTGTGGTGATGGCGAATCTCGGCCGCGCCCGGGGGCATGAACTCTTCGATCACGCTGAGTTGTTCTTCGTTGACCAGATACCACGCGTCACAATCCACTCCCCAGCGATAATGCTCGGCATTCTCCCGGCTCACGGGTCCGGTTGTGACTGCACCCTTGTGGACAGACTGCGCGGGGCCAGATCCTGATTGGGCGGATCCTGATCGGAATTTCTTCGCCATACTTTTCGTCTCCTGCCGACCAGTGTAATCTGTCGCCATGAACGATCCTACTTCTAACGCGGCTCATTCTAACGCGGCTCATTCCAGTTCCGCCGACGATCCCAAGCGCGAACTGTTGCGGCACACTCTTGCCACGGTCGCGTATCGCGGGGGCAAAGCCGTCCGCAACGCGCCGGAGGGCTTTGCCGAGTTTCAGGCCGGCGAGGGCGTGCGGACGCCGGGGCAGATTCTGGCGCATATCGGCGACCTTTTTGATTGGGGATTGTCGATCGCGCAGGGCCGCCGGACGTGGCACGATTCGAAGCCGCTGCCGTGGGAGCAGGAAGTCGTAAGATTTTTCGCCACCCTCAAGAAGTTCGATGACTTCCTGGCTTCGAGTGAGCCAGTGCAGGCTTCTCTCGAGAAAATATATCAAGGGCCGATCGCCGATGCCTTGACCCACGTCGGGCAGATCAACATTCTTCGCCGTCTTGCGGGCGCTCCAGTGAAAGGCGAGAGCTACTACGAGGCAGCGATTGAAACCGGACGAGTGGGCACCGATCAAGCCAAGCCGAAGCGCGAGTTCTGAGCGCCCGGGCGAATTACTGGGAGCGATTGCGGTACAAAGCCCCGTCCACCTGTCGGACCATCGCTTCCACATCCAGCGGAGCCTGCAGGAATGTTTCGAGCCGCTGGCTGATTTCTTTCGCCTTGCTCAAGACTTCGTGGTACTGGACGTGGAGCGCTGTGACATAGGGCTTACTTTCGATCCAGGCGTAGACTTCGCGCAGATGCTTCTCAAATGCCGCGGAGATGGCGGCGGGATTGGCTCCTTCTTTGTAGGTTCCGCGACGGCGAAGCATTTCGTCTTGCGACGCGAGGACTTCGGGCAGCGGCCGCTGCATGAAGATGATCCGATATTCGTGGCCGGCGGGAAGCGAAAGTAGTAGCCGCGAGATGACTTTCACCACCTTGCCTTCGCCCTCGGCGATGCATTCCGGATCGTTGGGGAGTTGCTTGATCCGCTCCCACTCCAGGTAACCGCGCGGATTGTCAGTGTCGGCGCGGCGTTCGCCGTCGGAAAGCGCGGTCATGCCACCGGCCACCAACATCTGCATCATGAGGGACGTGCCGGAGCGAGGCAGTCCCGAAACGATTGTGATCATGCGTTCCTTAAGATGTTACGAGTGCCTGGAGCGGAGTGTCGACTGAAATGACAGACTAGCAGAGACGAGGTCTATCGATACCTGAACGCAGCATGGTGAATTCTTTCGTGGGCCTTGGTGGCCTTCGTGGTTCAAGATTCGCACGTGTTTCGAGCGCCCCGTTTCGGTTGCCGGTTTTCGTTTACGTTTTCGTTTACAATGACCGCGTAAGGCCGAATCCGGCGGCGTTTGTGGCCGCACGAACGAGGGGTACGTCCTTGGCGACAGGCGAAGTGACCGCTTCCAACTCCCAGAATATTCCGCAACTTCCCCATCATAAGGTCAAGATCAAGAAGGCCGGGCAGCGCGCCTGCAACGAGAAAAACGACAAAGGCAAATTCTGCGGCGGGCATTTGAAGCTGTGGTTTTACATGACCGACGCGGTCGAGCGCGAGTGCGGCGACGTGGAGAAGGCCTGGGGACCCAAGGCGGAAGTCTATCGCTGCGAAAACTGCAGGACCTTGTATCTGCCGACGCCGGGCGAGAGCAAGATCAACGTCGCGGGGCAGGGGATGATCTCGGTGTTTGGGCTGACGCTGCGGCCGAAAGAAAAGTGATCAAGCTTTTGGCTCTTGGCTTTTAGCTCTTGGCTTGAACCGACTTGCTTAAAGAATCCGATGCAGGGCATAGTCTCTCTCCATGGGGTCAAGCTAAGAGCCAAGAGCTAACAGCCAAGAGCTTCTCCATGCACACTCCCGACCTCATTTACGACTGGAACAAGAATTACCCGCCGGGGCTGAAGCCACTGGGGCCGGTGCTGATCAACGACGAGACTTTGCGTGATGGGCTGCAGTCGCCGTCGGTGCGCGATCCTTCGATCGCAGAAAAGATTGAAATTCTCCACCTCATGGAGACTTTGGGCATCCACTCGCTGGCTCTCGGACTTCCCGGCGCGGGGCAGCGCGCTGTCGAGGCGGTAACCGCTTTGGCCAGTGAGATCGCCGCGCACAAGATGAAGATTCGCGCCAACTGCGCGGCGCGAACGCATGAGAATGATATTCGTCCCATCGCCGAAATCGTCGAGAAGACTGGGTTGCCGATCGAGGCCGCTACGTTCATCGGGTCCAGCCCGATTCGCCGATTCACCGAAGGATGGACCGACGATTTTCTCCTGCAGACCACAGAGAAGGCTGTCAAATATGCCGTTTCGCTCGGACTCGACGTGATGTACGTCACCGAAGATACGAGCCGCTGCGATCCTGAGACGGTGAAGCGGTTGTACGCGACGGCGATCAACTGCGGCGCCCGCGCCATCTGCATCTGCGATACGGCCGGGCACGCCACTCCAATGGGCGCGCTGGCGCTGGTGCGGTTTGTGATTGAGGAAGTGGTGAAACCCTCAGGTGAGAAGATTCGGGTCGACTGGCATGGGCACAGCGACCGCGGGCTGGCGATTGCGAATTCGCTGGCCGCGATCATCGCCGGCGCAAATTGCGTTCACGGCTGCGCCATTGGTCTGGGGGAGCGCGTCGGCAACACGCAGGTGGACCAGATGCTGGTGAATCTGAAGCTGATGGGCATTGCGCCCTGGGACGAGCAGGACTTGACCAAGCTGAAGCAGTATTGTCAGGCCGTCTCGCGGGCCACCGGTGTGCCGATTCCGGCGAATTATCCCGTGGTTGGCGATGATGCGTTCCGCACCGCAACGGGCGTGCACGCTGCCGCGATCATTAAGGCGTATCGCAAAGATGACGTGGCGCTGGCGAACGCAGTGTATTCGGGAGTGCCTTCGCACATGTTTGGGCTGGAGCAGATTATCGATATTGGTCCCATGAGCGGCAAATCGAATGTGCTGTGGTGGCTGGAACGGCACGGCATTCCGGTGAGCGACGGGATCGTCGACCGCATCTACCAGCGCGCCAAGCAGAGCGACCACACGCTGAGTGAAGCGGAGATTCTGGAGTGCGTGCCCACAGCGGCGCACAAAAAGTGACGCACGCATGGCTGCTTTGAGAGATGTAACACATGCGATTCTCGGCGTGGGCGGCGTTGGAGGCCTGATCGGCGCCTGCCTGGCGAAATCGGGTGCGCCGGTCACGGTGGTCGTGAGGCCCGAGTCGCTTGCCAAGTTCCCGGAACAACTTCAGTTGGAAAGCGCGTTTGGCAACTTCAGCGTGCCCGTCTCGCGGGCTTCCACCGTCCCCGCGGCCGACGTGCTGTGGATTACGGTGAAGGCCACACAACTCGAAGCGGCGCTGACTTCATTCACGAAGCCTGACTCGGTACGGGCGATCGTTCCTCTTCTCAATGGCATTGACCATCTTGCGCTGTTGCGGGCGAAATACGGCGAGGAGAAAGTGATTGCGGCTACGATTGCGGTCGAGACCGAGCGCGTGTCGCCCGGACACATCGTGCATCGTTCACCGTTTGCCCGCCTGAACGTGTCGTCGGCTGGGCGAGGCCTGCTGGGCGCGACTGTCGACGACCTTCAGAAGATGGGATTCGAGTGCCGGTTCATCGATGACGAGCCGACCCTCATGTGGAGCAAGATTGTTTTCCTCGCGCCTTTCGCGCTGACCACCACCGCCGCAGATCGAACGACGGGGGCAGTGATCGCCGATCCAGACTGGAAGCGGCAACTGGAGTCCTGCGTGCGGGAAGCTTGCGCGGTTGCGGTGGCGGAGCGCGCCAAAGTGGATGCGGAGTCCGTCCTCGGCGGGATGATGAAGATGCCCGCGAACATGCGCAGTTCCATGCAAAAGGACGTTGAGCGCGGTAATTCTCCGGAACTCGACGCGATCGCTGGACCAATTCTGCGTGGGGCTGCGCGGCACGGGATCGAAGTGCCGACTACTAAAAAACTGGTGGCAGCTGTGGAGCGCAGAGCGGGATCTTCACCCTCGATCATGTAGGGTTCCGAAACAACCAGGAGGGCGCGTACGGTGGGACAATCCTGACAGCACGTTTCCGCCACGTGGCGAATTATCTTCGGTAACGCATTAGCCAATCCTAATCCTGCCCGCCGCGTTGTAAACTGACGGAATACTCGCCATGAGCCCGAATCCCCCGCGCCCGGACTTGCCGGAGCTTGCACTGTCAGTGCAGCACGAGGTGGCGCGCCTGGCGGCTTCGCCCGAGGTTCGTTCGGCCTTCAACTGGTTTCGCATGCAGGAACCGCAACTATCGCACTGGCAGATGGAAATGGCGCGGATTCCGGCGCCCCCCTTCGGCGAGTCGGCGCGCGGAGCGTGGCTGGCGGAGCGCTTTCGCGAAGTCGGGCTGGACGATGTGCGCATTGACGACGTGGGAAACGTATTCGGCACGCATCCCGGATTTGGCCGGCGCTATGTGGCGCTGAGCGCGCACATCGATACCGTATTTCCGGCGAATACGCCGCTGAATATCCGGCAGCAGGGAAGCCGTATTTACGGTCCCGGAGTCTCCGACAACGGTGCGGGCGTGGCGGCGCTGCTCGGGATCGCGTCGTTGTTGCGGCATGTACGTGTCCGGCATGCGCTGCCGTTTGTGTTCATCGGCAATGTCGGCGAAGAGGGCGAAGGCGACCTGCGCGGCATGCGGCACATTTTCTCAACGCCGCGCTGGAAAGATTCGATTGCCTACAGCCTAGTGCTCGACGGCGCGGGCGCCGACACGATCGTCGCCGAAGCCTTGGGCAGCCGCCGGTTTGAAGTCATTGTGCGCGGGCCGGGCGGACATTCCTGGAGTGACTTTGGCGCGCCGAATCCCATCGTCATTCTGGCCAAGGCAATCGAAACCTTCACCGCGACCCCGGTTCCGACCACGCCGAAAACTACGTTCAACGTTGGAGTGATTCGCGGCGGGACTTCGGTAAATTCGATTCCCGAGTCGGCCAGCATGAAGGTGGATATTCGCTCCACGTCGATGACGGAGATGGAGCGACTGGAGCAGTCTCTGCGCTTGGCGCTCAACCGCGCCGTGGAGGATGAAACCATGGCGGCGGAGATGCGATCGTCCGTGCAGAAGCGGCCGGGCGGAGTGAGTTGTGAGGTAGTCGTGATCGGGAACCGTCCAGCGGGAGAGTTGCGAGCGGGGGCGCGAATTTTGCAGGTCATACGCGCCGTCGACGGGCAACTGGCCAACGCCGCGCAGGTGCAGCGGGCGTCGACCGACGCGAATATTCCACTGTCGCTGGGACAGGAGGCGATTGCCATCGGGGGCGGCGGGTCGGGCGGCGGGGCGCACACTTTGCAGGAATGGTTCGATTCGAACGGGCGCGAGTTGGCTCTGAAGCGAATTTTGCTGACCATGCTGGCGCTGGCGGGGGTGGGGGAATGAAGTTGAGCTTGCGAGCGAGTGTAGGGTGTGCCGTGTTGTGTTCCGTTTTCTGCGCGATGCAGAGTTCTGCGCAGGAACCCGCTCCGGCTTCGACCGAAGCCAAGCCGAAGGCCGACATCATTTTCATGCACGCCAACGTTTATACGGGCGTGCCCGCCAACACGCCGTTCAGTTCGATTCTTCGCGAGGAAGCCATTGCGGTGCGCGGCGACCGCATCCAGGCGGTGGGCAAGGCCATTGAAATTGAGAAGCTGAAAGGCGCGCAGACCGAGGTGGTCGACCTGGGTGGACACTTCGTGATGCCCGGATTCAACGACGCGCACCTGCATCTTGACGACGCCGGGACGATGAAGCTGAGCATCGATTTGACCGGCGTGAAATCTCTCGAGGAGCTTCGCGCCCGAGTCGCGAAGAAGGTCGAAGAGTCGAAGGCTGGCGATTGGATTCAAGGCTCAGGCTGGGACGAAACGCTCTGGCCGGTGAAAGTGGTTCCCACGCGCTGGGATCTGGACGAAGTGTCGAACGGACATCCCGTGTTTTTGGAGCGGATCGATGGCCACATTGCCGTGGCCAATACTCGGGCGCTGCAGTTGGGCAGCGTCACGCTGGCCAGCCGCGATCCCCAGGGTGGGCAGATCGATCGCAATCAGAATGGCGAGCCCACGGGAATTTTGCGGGAAACGGCGCAACTCGCGGTTCTGGGCGCGATTCCCAAGCCAACCCACCGGCTGCGTCGGGAGGGTCTGGAACTTGCCCTCGCCGATCTGGCCGAGCACGGCGTGACCTCGGCGCAGGATTATTCACCGGTCTGGGAGAACTTTCAGATCTACGAAGAGCTGGAAAAAGAAGGCAAGCTGACGGCGCGCATCACGGAATGGCTGCCGTTTGACGATCCGGTCGAGGAGTTGGACAGGAAGCGCAACTCGCATCCTCAGTCTGACTTAATGTTGCATACCGGAATGTTGAAGGGCTTCATGGATGGCTCCCTGGGATCGCACACGGCGGCCATGCTGGACCCATACGCGGATGATCCCAAGAACTCCGGCTTGCCGCGATACGATGCGGCCAAGCTGAATGACATGACCAAGGAGCGCGTGCTGGCCGGCTTCCAGATTGGTTTCCACGCGATCGGCGACAAGGGTGTGCAGATGGCCCTCGATGCCTTTGCCGGCGCCGAGAAGGCCGCGCGCGAAGCGCACGTGAGAGCGCCCAATGGCGGCGACGACTTCCGGCTGCGCATCGAACACGCGCAGGTCACGACGCCGGCACAGATCGCGCAGTTTAAGACTCTGAAAGTTATTGCCTCGATGCAGCCCAGTCATCTGCTGACCGATATCCGCTGGGCCCAGGACCGACTCGGACCGAAGCGCGCGGCGACGTCCTACGCCTGGCTGGCTTTTCTGAATAAAGGTGTGACTCTGGCGTTTGGCACGGATTATCCAGTCGAACCGGTCACGCCGTTCCGCGGCCTCTACTCAGCCGTCACGCGAAAGAGTGACAACGGCAAGCTGGAGTATTTCCCCGAGCAGCGCCTCACCATGGATCAGGCCATTGCCGCCTACACCACGGGCTCGGCTTTTGCCGAGTTCGACGAAAAAGGAAAAGGCAAGATCGTGCCCGGAATGCTGGCGGATTTTGTGGTCCTGGACCGGGATCCGGCGGCATCCTCGCCGGAGAAGCTGTTAGGAACCAAGGTGCTGCGGACAGTTGTGGGTGGGAAGACGGTGTACGAGGCGAAGTGAATCCCGGCCTTAGCCGTTGATGCTTGTCCAATCCCTCGCTAAGAGCCTGTCAGGAAGTACCTCACCCAACTCCAGGAGCATCAAACGGTTTCGCGGGTTTGTGCGTCTAATACTGGAAAGCCGCCTTCGGCGAGGTAGTGGCGCAATTTGAGGGCGACGATTCGTATATCAGGGCATGCCTTCACAGGCGTGCTGCAGAAGCCGCCACGTATCCCGCTTTAGCGGCTGTGACGGCCAAGGCCAGGGGCTGAAGCCGTTTCGCTTCTTATTCACTTGGTCGGCATCGCGGAAGCGAAGCCCTGATACGAATCGTTCTGCTCAAACTGCACCACTGCCCTTCGGCGAGGCTCCAAGGCTTCACCGCATAAATGGGTATACTATAAGAAGTTTGTGAGTTTCGGAGGGAAGTAGACATGGATTCGGGCGCTATGTGGATGCGCATCAAGGCTCATCGCTGGGCCTACACGCTGAGTATTCTGGCAACGCTTTCGGTCGGCATTCTGATCGGGACGGTGATTTCCTACGGAGTCAAAGGAAAAGAAGGGCAAAAAAGCGATGCGACGCCGCTCACTTTGCCCTCGCCGCAGCAGATGTCGAACACGTTTTCGCAGATTGCGAAGCAGCTGGAACCGAGCGTGGTCAACATCAATACGGAATCGACGATCAAGAACGTCCACCGGCGCCGCGGCCAGAACCCCGATGACGATGACAGCGGCGGTGGCGGAATGGACGATTTCTTCAATCACTTCTTCGGAGGTCCGGGCGGGCAGGGTGGTCCGGGCGATGGCGCGATCCGCGAGCGTTCCCTGGGCTCCGGCGTAATCGTCGACCCGAAGGGATACATCGTGACCAACCGGCACGTTGTCGAGAAAGCGGACCGCATTCGCGTCCGGTTCGAAGATGATCCGCCGGGCGTGCAGCATGACGCCAAGGTCATCGGCACCGACCAGGAGACGGATCTTGCCGTCATCAAAGTTGACCTGGACCGGGTGTTGCCATCTGCCAAGATGGGCAACTCCGACAGCATGCAGGTGGGCGACTGGGTTCTGGCTGTGGGCAGTCCGTTCGGATTATCTGAGACTGTGACCGCTGGAATTGTTTCGGCTAAGGGACGCGACATCGTTCCCGGCCGCCAGTTCCAGACTTTCATTCAAACCGATGCCGCCATTAACCCCGGCAACTCCGGTGGGCCGCTGGTTAATATGAACGGCGAAGTCATCGGCATCAATACCGCAATTCTGAGCGAGACCAACGCCTATGCCGGCGTGGGTTTTGCCTTGCCGTCGAAAACCGTGGTCGATGTCTACAACCAGTTGACCGGACCGGAACACAGAGTTTCACGCGGCTCGATCGGCATCCAGTTTGATGCAGTGGAGAATCCGGCGATTACCCGGGTGTACGGTGCAGGAAGCGGCGTTACCGTCTCCAGCGTGGTGGCGGGCAGCCCCGCCGACACGGCGGGATTGAAGGTCGGCGACACCATCACCAGCGTGGATAGCCACAAAGTAAGCAAGGGCACCGAACTGGTGGCCGATATTGCCTCGCGCAAGCCGGGATCGAAGGTGACCCTGGGCTTCCTGCGCAACGGAAAACCGCAGGAAGCGTCGGTGACCATTGCCGACCGCGCCAAACTGTTTGCCGCGCGCCTGGGAGACGATCAGGAAAACGGCGACGAGAGCGCTCCTAAGCAGAGCAAGTTCGGCGTGACGGTTCGCAAGGTGACGCCCGAGATGGCCGACCGCCTCGACATGCCAGTGGGAAAGGGCGTGATCGTGCAGGACGTGAAGCCGGGGTCGTTTGCCGAAGACGTGAACCTGGGACGCGGAGACATCGTTCTGGAAGTGAACAAGCAGGCGGTCAACAGCGAAGAAGAATTCGCCAAGATCGAGTCGAGCCTGAAGAGCGGGCAGGATGTTGTATTCCTGGTGCGTTCGCGCGGTTCAACGCGGCAGGACGGAACCATCTTTCTGGCCGGTACACTTCCGTAACTGACATAGGCCCAACGGGAACTGGCACTGTACCCATCCATCGTGGATGATTACAATGCCAGCGTCTGTTGGGCTTTTTCTTTGTGTGCCGTTTTTAAGGCCGCGAGAATTGGCTAGAGGTGAAGGTATCGCGTTGACGATTTGGACTCGAATTCGGGGAACACGCTTCGCTCCAGTATGCGCACTAACCGTTTGCATGTGCGTGTCTGCGGCAACTGCAGGCCAGAGTTCGGCGGGTGACGCCGCCGCGCAAAAGCCAGCGGCCACCGCCCCTACGAATCACAAGAGCACAGCGAACGCGCCTGCTAAGTCAGCCAGTGGCGCCAAATCCAGCAGCACGACGCACACGGCCTCTACTCACAAGCATCCCACGCGAAAGAAGTCAGTCCGGGCGCGCGGCCAGCAGAAAATCGACTCCGAGCGTGCCCAGGCGATTCAGGCAGCGCTGATCCGCGAACACTACCTGAGCGGTGAAGCTACCGGCGCATGGAACCAGGCCAGCGAAGATGCCATGCGCCGCTACCAGGCCGATCACGGCTGGCAGAGCAAGACGGTGCCCGACTCGCGGGCGCTGATCAAGCTGGGTCTGGGCCCGAGCAAAGATCATCTGCTGAATCCTGAGAGCGCCATGACCACTGTCCCGGATCGGCAGCGCGCGGAATCGCCGCGTGCCACGCCCCACAGTGCTGCGCCCACGACAGATCCTGCTCCCGCTCCGGTCCCGGTCGCTCCCACTCCCGAGCAAGGCGCTTCTTCCCACCCGCAGTAACGCAATCCGCATTCACCATCTCAGCCGGGATGAAGTTTCCGACTACAGGCACCAGAGTGTGCAGGAGGAGTCGATGATTCGCGTTGGCTGAATGTTGACAGCTGACAGCTAGTTTTTCTTGTAGCTCGTCAGCACCGGCGTTGGAGAGTATGGCAAGGGGGTCTGGTTCGTGATGATGGCTCGGGGGTTCGATTCCACCATAGCTTCTGCGATGTCTTTTCCGCAGATCGCGGCGGCTGCATCGCGCGCGGTGGAAAGGATCGCCACCCGTTTTTCCGTGTCGTGGGCATCGGTGGCGAGCACGTGGACCGCCTGATGTTCCAGCAGCCATAGCGCGGCGCGGCGCGTTCGCTCTCCCCAGAATCCGGTGAGAGCCGAGCCTGTCATCTGCACCACGCAGCCCTGATCGGCCCACTCCAGCACTCGCTGCGGACTCTCGCGCAGAATCGGGTTGCGTTCGGGATGGGTGATGATGGGCGTGATGCCGCAGTTCCCGAGTTGGAGAAAAGAATCCGTGGTCTGCTGGGGGACGCTGTAGTTACTGAACTCGACCAGCAGGTAGCGCGTGCCTTCGATGACGTAACGCGTGGGATTGGCCAGAGCATCCTGCAGGTTGTCGTAGGAGAGGTGAAAGTCGCAGCCCAGGCTGAGTTTCGGCGAATCGCCAATGAGCTGTTGAAGATGGGCGACCAGCCCCTTCAGATATTCGCGATCATAGTGGTAACGGTCGTTGGCATGGGGCGTCGCGACCATGTGCGTGATTCCGTCCGCGGCTGCGGTGCGGCACATCGCGACCGAGACGTCCCAAGATTTCGGGCCATCATCGACTTCCGGCAGGATGTGAGAATGAATGTCGACCACGGTTGTTCGAACACCGGCACGCCGCCAAGGTTGCGCCTGCCTCTGATTTAAGCAGATTGGCCAGTAAAGGCCAAGCGGCGCGGGAACTGGTAGATTACGCGAAGCGCGTGCCGGCGGCCATTCCCGGGATTTACTGGGATTCGAATTTGTTACCAGATCGTCGGAACTGCCCGCGACTTGCGGATTGCCTGGTCCGCGGTGAGAAGCGGAATGTCCTCCACGAGCGCAGTGGCGCCGATGATGCGGTCGGCGGGATCTTTGGGATAGCTGGCTGGAAGAGCGTAAGCCTGGAGGGCGATATTGGCTGTGATTGGAAGAATGGTGAAGCGGCGCTCAACTTCGGCAAGAACAGTCCCCGCGTCAGGCTTCAAATAAATTTGTCCGCAACTTGCAAGTCGGGCGATTTCAACTAGCGCGATGCTTGGGACTGCCAATCCGCGGTCTTTCTTGCGAGCGTCTTTGATGGCTGACTGCGCTTTCGTGGATATCCGACGATAGTCCTGCGCGAGCCATATCACCACGTGAGTGTCGAGCAGTATCAATAGAGATCGCCCCATTCTTCCGGAGTGAGTATCGGGGAGACAATATCGCCCTTGATCTCAACCGTGCCTTTGCCCTTCATAAAGCCGAAGATGTCGTCCTTCTCCTGCTCAACGGGGACGAGCTTTGCGACGGGCTTGCCGCGCTTGGTGATGATGACCGCTTCACGCCTGGACTGCACTTCGTCCATCACCGCGAGGCAATGGACTTTGAACTTCCCGGCTGGCATAGTCTTCATCGAGGTTCCTTAA